>JAEEGK010024962.1_pt1 | contig 12334 bp, 6 predicted proteins | sample 8958771 | NCBI WGS metagenome assembly JAEEGK01 (sample SAMN16246547, study PRJNA631951) | gut metagenome | biome: gut microbiome; feature: rumen; material: SC-attached | host: Bos | place: Iran: Karaj | collected 2018-10 | reverse complement strand
CCTTCAATCGCGAAAAGGTATTGCAAAGTTAGATTTTTTTTCCGAATCTGCAAAACTTTTTGCATTATTTTTTCAATGCTTTGACGGAAAGCCTATCGTCAGGGCGGCGGAGGCAAGTCCGGTGCCGGAGACGGTCAATGTGGCCACCCCGGGAGCGCCGTCACTCTGAACAAGCACCTGCGCCAGGCCGTTGAAGGTCCTAACGCGGAATGTGCGGGCATCCGGGTCGTCCGGCCGCTCTTTCTCCTGCCAGGCCGGGTCGCCGTTTCCGACGCCGAGGATGCGGGCGGGACCGTTCACTTCCAGGGTGACCCACTCACAGGCATTCGGCACGAACCGCCCTTTGCGGTCTTTCAGGCAGACCGTGACGACGGCGAGGTCGCGGCCATCGGCCTGGAGGGCGGTGCGGTCGGCTTCTAACGCGACGGCGGAAGCCTTCTCTGTTGTTTCGATGGTTTCAACCAGGACCTTCCGACCCTTCTTATACCCCGTCGCGACTACCTTGCCCGGCCGATAGACGGCCTCCCAGCTGAGATAGCCGTCGCGGACCATCTTCTTGCGACCGAGGCGTTTCCCATTTACCGAGAGCTCCACCTCGTCGCAATTGCTATAGACCCAGACACTGATCTTTTCGCCTTCGTGCCCCGGCAGATTCCAATGCGGAAACACGTGCAGGACGGGTTCGTCGGTCCACCAAGCCTTCAGGTAGAACGCCTCGTCCTTCGGGAAACCGCAGTAGTCCAGGATGCCGAATTCGGAGCCGGTGGCCGGGAAGGACAGCGGATTGGGTTCGCCCCGGTAGTCCAGGCCGGTCCAATAGAACAGGCCGCCCAGCCAGGGACGCTCCAGGTAGTACTTCCAGCCCCGGCCGATGACGTTATAGGTACTGTCCCGGGTGTCGTTCCGGCGGTTGAGGGCGGCCATCCGGCCGTTCTTCTCGTCGTCAAAGTAGACGCCCCGCGTTCCGCTGCCGGTCGTCTCTTCCGTTCCGACGGCCTTCCGCGCGGGATACTGCGCCCGGAGGTCGTCGATCTTGTGCTGGTGGACATAGTTGTAGCCGGCCACATCGGCCGTGATGAGGATGTGCGGGCCGGAACTGGAGGCGACGGTCATGAGGCGCGTCGGGTCCAGCCGGTGGCAGTATTCCCGCATGGATTCCGTGATCTTGGTACCCTTGTCCTTCCATTCGGTCCCCCACTCTTCGTTGCCGATGCTCCAGAGGATGATGGACGGATGGTTGCGGTCCCGTTCGATCATCCGCTTCAAAAGGCGGATGTGCTCGTCGTTGACGCCGGTAAGGCGGTTCTCTTCGAGGACCAGGATACCCAGGCTGTCGCAGGCGTCCATCATCTCGGGCGTCGCCGGGTTATGGCTCGTGCGGACCGCATTGACACCGATCTTTTTCAATTCCTTCAGGCGGTACACCTGGAGGGCGTCCGGAATGGCCGCGCCCACGCCTGCATGGTCCTGGTGCAGGTTCACACCCTTGATCTCCACCCGCACCCCGTTCAGGAAGAAGCCCTGATCCGCATCGAATACGACGCTGCGAATGCCGAACGGAGTCTCGTATGTGTCACTGCCCTTATCTCCGGAGAGCACCTCCGTCCGCACCTTGTACAAGTAAGGGTAGGAAAGGCTCCAGAGATGGGGCTTGTCGATGGCGATGGCCCGTTCCGTGCGGGAATCGGCCTTCGCGAGCACAGTCTGCGCGGAAAGGGACGCCGAAGCAACCGGGGTGCCGTCCGCATCCAGGAGCGTATGCTGGAGGGTATAATCGGCCGATGCCGCAGAACTGTTCCGAACGGAGGTCTCCACCGTCACGAACGCCCGGTCGAAGGAATCGGACAGGGTCGTATGGACGAAGGTGCCGAAAGGGGCGACGTGCACCGGGGCCGTCTTTTCCAGCCAGACATGCCGATAGATGCCGGCGCCCTCATAGAACCAGCCTTCTTCCAGGGAAGCATCGACCCGGACGCAGACGAGGTTTTCCCCGCCGTAATCCAGGTACTCGGAGATGTCATACACCTGCGTGGCGTAACCGCTGGGTTCCTTCCCCAGCCAGAAGCCGTTCACCCAGACGTCGGCGTTGCGGAAGATGCCGTCGAACCGTAGCATAAAGTGCTTTCCCTCGTCTCCGGCGGGCACGTTGAACGTCTTCCGGTACCAGCCCACGCTCGTTTCCGGATACTTGAAGCCCACGGTCTTGTAGCCGTGGCTGTGACTCGCCTCCCGGGCAAAGGGGAGATCGACCACCCAGTCGTGCGGAAGCGTCACGGACTTCCATTCGGCGGGCCACTTCGACTTGTCGAACTTGGGACTGTACGGGCCTTCATTATGGATGGAAGCCGCCTTGGTGAGGTAGTTGAAGTACTCGGTTCCACAGCCGAAATCCAGGGCGGGAGAAGCGGCGTTTCCATAGGCGAATTCCCAGCCGTCGTCAAAACGGACGCGCTCACGGGCCGGAGCCAGGACGGGAAGAAGGATCAGGAGCAGGAAACGGATTCTTTTCATACGGAAAACGATCAGGTTCGTGCAAAGATACAAAAAACCTGACCATTCTCACCGGGCCGGAGCCTATCGCTTCATCACGTCCACGAGGATCCCGTAGATGGATTCCGTGTCCAGGCAGCACTCGGCCCACTGGGCCGCCTGCGTGTCCTGGGCAATGAACTTGTCGGGGATGCCGAGACCCTTCACGATGGGCGCCTCGTCGCGGCCGGCGAAGTATTCACATACGGCACTGAACAGGCCGCCTTTCAGCGTTCCGTCCTCGAGGGTGATGACCACCCGGCAGTGGGAGACCTCTTCCAGAATGTTGGTATCCAGCGGTTTGAGCCAGCGCATGTCGTAGACGGAAGGGGCCACCCAGTAATCGGTCTTGTGCCGGAGCGCGGCATCGAGGGCCCGGTTCGCGACAGGGCCGAGGGCAAGGATGGCGACGTCCTTCCCTTCCAGGAGTTTCTCGCCCCTGCCGACGGGAAGATTCTCAAACGGGACATCCTTCCAGTCCACCCCTTCTCCGCACCCGCGCGGGTAGCGTATAATGTAAGGGCCGCCTTTCATGGTCAAGCCGGTGTACATCAGGTTCTTGAGCTCGCGCTCGTTGCGCGGCGCGGCGATGACGGTGTTCGGGATGCTGCGGTAGGCCGCGAGGTCGAAGCAGCCGTGGTGCGTAGCACCGTCCTCCCCCACCAGGCCGGCCCGGTCAAAGCACAGCACGACGGGCAGGTTCTGCAGGGCCACGTCATGGACGATCTCGTCGTAGGCCCGCTGGGCGAACGAGGAGTAGATGTTGCAGAACGGTTTCATCCCGGCGGCGGCGAGGCCGGCGGAGAAAGTGACGGCGTGCTCTTCCTCGATGCCCACGTCGAAGAAACGGTCGGGGAAGGCTTTTTCCAGCAGGTGCATCCCGCAGCCCGTCGCCATCGCCGGCGTGATCCCGACGACCTTCGGATCCTGGCGTGCGAGTTCCACGAGCGTCTCACCGAAGACGTCCTGATAGCGCGCGGCCGGATAGACGGTCTTCTTCCGCTCACCCGTGACGGGGTCGAAACGGCCCGGGGCGTGCCAGGTAGTGGGATCGGCCTCTGCAGGCGCGTAGCCCATACCCTTCTGTGTAATCACGTGCAGGATGCGCGGGCCCTTGAGGTCACGGAGGCGGCGGAGCGTTTCCGTCACCTGCGCGATGTCGTTTCCGTCGATGGGGCCGAAATAGCGGAAGCCCAGGGACTCGAACACGGCGCCGCCGGAGACGCGCACCAGGTTGGACTTCGTGTCCATCACCCGGCGCTGGACCCAGTCGCGGAGCTTGCCCTCGCCCATGCGGTTCCAGATATGGCCTTTCACCTTGTTGTACATGTTCGAGGTCGTCACGCGCAGCAGATAGTCGTGCAGGCCGCCGGTGGCCTGGTCGATGGACATGTTGTTGTCGTTCAGGACCACGAGGAGGTCCGCCTTCGAGGAGCCGGCGTTGTTCAGGCCCTCCCAGGCAAGGCCGCCCGTGAGGGCGCCGTCGCCGACGAGGGCCACCGCGCGCTCCTTCGAGCCGGTGAGGCGGGCCGCCTCGGCAAAGCCGAGGGCCGCCGAGATGGCCGTGGAGGAGTGCCCGGCGCCGAAGGGGTCATACGGGCTCTCGGCCCGCTTGGGGAAGCCGCTGATGCCCTCCCGGGTCCGGTTCCGCTTGAACCCGTCCCGCCGTCCCGTCAGGATCTTGTGGGCATAGGCCTGGTGCCCCACGTCGAAGACCAGCTTGTCCTTGGGCGTATCATACACGGCATGCAGGCCCACGATGAGTTCCACGGCGCCCAGGCTCGAGCCCAGGTGTCCCGGATTCTTCGCGCAGCACTCCACCATGTACTGACGGATTTCCGCGCACAACTGTTTCAGCTGTTCGGTATTGAATTTCCGGATGTCCGCCGGACTATTTATCTTCTCCAACAACATGCTTTGTCATTTCGAACGAAATCCTCTGTCATTTCGAGCTTGTCGAGAAATCTCATCGATTGGGCGCGTCCAGCTTCAGTTCCGGATGCTTCCGGGAATTCCGGGCGAACAGGAGGGCGGTGATGAGGGCGAGGACGCAGAGGCCCGTGAACATCAGTTCCACGGTGACCGGCGTACCGGCTTCACTGCCCAGGATGCCGCCAGCCAGGCGCTTGAATACCAGCAGGCCCAGGTTCTGGACCCAGTAGATGAGCGCGAAGGTCGTGCCCAGGATCTTGTCCGGGACGATCTTCGGCACGCTGGGCCACAGGGCGGCCGGGACCAGGGAATAGCCGAAGCCCAGCATCGCCATGGCGAGGTAGCCCCAGAACGGCACGCCGGACGGGGCGAAAGCCAGCAGCAGGTGTGCGGCGAGGGCGAGGATGGATCCGAAGATCATCCAGCGCGTGCCCTTGCCCACCTTGTCCACCATCAGGCCGAACAGCGGCGCGAAGATGACGGTGGAGAACGGCAGCATGGACACCATCCAGCCGGCGGATTCGGCGGGAATGTCGAAGCGGGGAATCAGGATGGCGCCCGCGAACTTCTTGAAGGCGATGATGCTGCTGTAGAACAGCACGCACAGCAGGCCCAGCAGCCAGAAATTCTTGTTGCCCAGGACCTTGAACGCGTCCGCAAAGCGGAAGTCATCGGCCTTGTTCGTCGTGCCTCCCTGGCGGGGGAACCGCTTCGCATCCAACGCCACGAACACGGCCCAGAGGATGAGTCCCACCGCCATGAGCCCCATGCCCAGGAGGGCGGGACGGGCGGTTTCGGCGAGGGAGTAGACGTGGTCCGCCTGCTGGGCGACCAGTTTCGGGGATATGACCAGCGCAAAGGCGGTGCCCAGGCGGGCGATCGCCAGGTGCAGCCCCATGGCCAGGGCCATGCCTCCGTCCTTGAACCAGCGGCCGATGGAGCGGTTCACCACCGTCCCGGCCATTTCGCTGCCGAGACCGAACACCATGCAGCCCGCATAGGCGAGCGTCGCGGAACTCTTCTGTCCGGACAGGATGGCCCAGGTCACGAGACCGGCGCCGGCCACCATCATGCCCACGTACAGCGTTCCGGCCACCCGGACGCCCCACTTGTCCAGCAGGATGCCGAAGAGGGCCAGGCCGCCGAAGATGCACAGGACGCTGTATCCGCTGGTGTATTTTCCGTAATCATTCTCATCCCAGCCGAGCTGCGTCAGCCCGGAATCCTGGAACAGGTACGAGATGCTGGAAAACATGTCGTCGAAGTAGTACGATGCGAACATCGGTACCACCAGACAGAGGAGGGCGATCCAGCAGGCCCACCTGGGCAGGGATTTGCGCTGGGAAACGGCCATCAGTGCTCCACGTTACCGTCGACGATCTCCTCGACAGGCGCCACGATGTTGGGCTCCTCGAGGCCGAGGTGCTTCTTCTTGTCCACGACCTTCAGGTACAGGCCGATCAGCATGGCGGCGACGCCCAGGCAGGCGAGCATCACCAGCGCCCAGGTGTAATTGAGCTCGTCCGGCGGCGTACCGGGGGCGTTGGTCTTCGTCAGGACGTTGCCGATCAGGATCGGGAACAGCCACAGGCCGATGTTCTGGATCCAGAAGATCAGGGCGTAGGCACTGCCGATGACCTTGGCGTCCACGAGCTTCGGGACGGACGGCCACAGGGCGGCGGGCACGAGGGAGAAGCTGGCGCCCAGCACGAGGATGGTGACATAGGCGACGATGGTTCCGCCGACGGCGCTGCCCTTGAACAGCGGGAGGATGAACGCGAAGGTCAGGTGGCAGAACACCAGCAGGATGGAGCCGATGAGCAGCATCGAGGCCGCCTTGCCCTTATGGTCGACATAACTGCCGAGGATGGGGGTGATGGCGACGGCCAGGAGCGGGAACACCGCGAAGATGGTCTCGGCGGTGCCGCGCTTGAAGCCCATGAAGCAGTAGACGACGAGCGCCACGACGGCGACGGCCATCAAACCGTATTTGAGGGATTTCTTGTCCTTGATGAAGTTGCTGGCGAAAGAGCAGCCCGCCACCACGAGCATGATGATGTACTGCACGATGGTGACCGACTCGCCGGCCCAGAAGGAGCCAGCCGCGGGTTCGGTCAGCGTCAGGTTGCACTGGAGCATGTTCACCGCATACTTCTGGAACGGGAAGATGGCGGAGTAGTAGAGCACGCACAGCAGGGCGACCAGCCAGAAACCGAGGCTGGCGAGGATGGTGCCGATGTCCTTGACCTTGAACGGATCGTCCTTCTCCTCGGCTTCGCCGGTCTGGCTGTCGAGTTTGCGGTCCATGAAGAAATAGGTGATGAACATGATCAGGCCGATGCACAGGAGCACCACGCCGAAGGCCACGGAACGGCTGACGTCGACATGGCCGCCGAGCTTGGCGAAATACGGCGAGAAGATCATGCAGGTCGCGACGCCGAGGCGCGCCAGGGCCATCTCGGAGCCCATGGCGAGGGCCGTCTCCCGGCCCTTGAACCACTTGACGATACCGCGGCTCACCGTGATGCCCGCCATTTCGCAGCCGCAGCCGAAGATCATGAATCCGATAGCCGCCAGCTTGGCCGAGGCCGGCATGTTCTGGTAGAACGGGAGGACATCGTCGATGAAGCCCACGCCGGTGTGCCAGTTCAGGTTATTGGTGAACCAGGTCTCCAGGCCGGTCCCGATGAACGAATTGCTGACGGCGTACCACTTGATGAGACCGCCGATGAACATCACGGTGCCCGAGAGCACGGCCGTGAACCGGACCCCCATCTTGTCGAGGATGATACCCGCGAAGATGAGGAAGAAGACGAAGACGTTGAGGAATACCTCGGAACCCTGCATCGTACCGAAGGCCTTGGAATCCCACCCGCGGGTGGATTCCATCAGGTCCTTGATCGGGGACAGGATATCCATGAAAATGTACGCGCAGAACATCGCCAGAGCCAGGAGCAACAGCGCTGTCCACCGCATCGCTGCCGAATCGCGCAGCGTTTTCTTGACGGTATCAGTCATATCGATAGGTTTTAGATTTCCGTTCAGATTTTCAAAGGTAGTGATTTTTTCGCGAATTCCGTCAAAGCACGTCCTTCAGGAAGGGGCCGGTGACGGAGGCGGGATCGAGGGCGAGGTCCTCGGGCGTGCCCTGGGCGACGATGCGTCCGCCGCGGCGTCCGCCTTCCGGGCCCATGTCGATGAGCCAGTCCACGCTCTTGAGCACATCAAGGTTGTGCTCGATGATGATCACGGTGTTGCCGGCCTCCACAAGGCGGTCCAGCACGCCGAGGAGCACCTGGATGTCTTCGAAGTGGAGACCCGTGGTGGGCTCGTCCAGGATGTACAGGGTGCGGCCGGTGGAAGGACGGGAGAGCTCCGCGGCCAGTTTCATCCGCTGGCTCTCGCCGCCGGATAGGGTCACGGCCGACTGGCCCAGATGGACATACCCAAGGCCCACGTCCACCATCGCCTTCAACTTCGTGGCGATCTTCGGGATGGGCTTGAAGAACTCATAAGCCTCCGCGACAGGCATTTCCAGCACGTCGTTGATGTTCTTGCCCTTGTAGCGGACGGCGAGGGTGTCCTCCTTGTAGCGGCGCCCGCGGCACTGGTCGCAGGGCACATGGACCGACGGGAGGAAGTTCATCTCGATGACCTTGATGCCCGCACCCTTGCACTCCTCGCAGCGGCCGCCGGGCACGTTGAAGGAGAAGCGGCCGGCCTTGAAGCCCCGCACCTTGGCGTCCTGCGTTTCCTCGAAGAGGGTGCGGATGTCGTTGAACACACCGGTGAAAGTGGCGGGATTGGACCGCGGGGTACGGCCGATGGGAGACTGGTCGATCTCGATGAGCTTGTCGATGTTCTCGATGCCCTCCAGCGTGTCGTACGGCAGGGGTTTCTCCTTGCCATGGTAGAACTTCTGCTTGAGGATGGGCATGAGCGTCTCGTTCACGAGGGAGGACTTGCCGCTGCCGGAGAGGCCGGCCACGCCGATGAAGCAGCCCAGCGGGAACGATACGTCAATCTGCTTGAGGTTGTTGCCCCGGGCGCCGCGGAGCGTGAGGGTCTCGCCGTTCCCGCGCCGGCGGCGTGCCGGCACCGGAATCGTCTTCTGACCCCGTAAGTAATCCAGCGTCACAGATGGCCCCACAACGGCATGGGACGCGGTTTCCGGGTCCATCGGTTCGTCCTTCAAGAGCGTACCGAGCGGCGCGCTGAGGCAGATCTTTCCTCCCTGCTCCCCGGCGCCGGGGCCCACGTCCACGAGCCAGTCGGCGCTGAACATCGTCTCCGCGTCATGCTCCACCACCATCACCGAGTTGCCCTCGTCTCGGAGGGCTTTCAGCGAGGCGATGAGCTTCCGGTTGTCCTTCTGGTGCAGGCCGATGGAGGGCTCGTCCAGGATATAGAGCACGTTGACGAGTTTGGAGCCGATCTGCGTCGCCAGGCGGATGCGCTGGCTTTCGCCGCCGGACAGGGACGCCGTGGCGCGGTCCAGCGACAGGTAATCCAATCCTACGTCCAGCATGAACTGGACACGTTCCCGCAGTTCCTTGAGGATGTCGCGGGACACATTCTGTTCCCGCTGGTTGAAGCCGGCGGGGATTTCATCGAGCCACTTGCGCAGTTCGGTCATTTCCATCGCGGCTACGTCGGCGATAGTTTTCCCGTCGATGCGGAAACAGAGGGCTTCCTTGGACAGGCGCGTGCCCTGGCAGTCGGGACACACGATGGTGTCCTCGATATGGTCGATCACGCCACCCCAGGCCTCCATCTCGGAAAGGCCGCCGTCGCCCACCCGGAACAGTTCGTCGGAACCATATACGAGCAGCATGACCGCCTCGTCCGGGAGGGTGCCGATGGGCTCGTACAGGCTGAAGCCGTATTTCCGGGCGATGGAGCGGACGATGTCGAACTTGCGGCTCTCACGGACCTTCCCCAGCGGGACGATGGCCCCGTCGGCGATGGACTTGGTGCGGTCCGGGATGATCGTATCGACATTCACGTCCACGATGGTACCGAGGCCCTTGCAATGCGGGCAGTAGCCCTGCGGCGAGTTGAAGGAGAACGTGTGCGGCTGCGGCTCCTGGAGGGAGGTCCCCGTCACCGGGTCCACCAGGTGCTTGGAGAAATGCTGCAGCACGCCCGTCTCCAGGTCCATCACGGCCACCGACCCCTTGCCGGCGGAAAGCGCCTGGGCGACGGAATCACGCACCCGCTTGTCGTCCCCGGCCCCGGGTTTGAGGCGGTCCACGACAAGTTCGATGAAATGGGGTTTATAGCGGTCCAGGGCCTGTATACCCTGCAGTTCGAGGATCTCTCCGTCGATACGGACCTCCGTGTAACCGCGCTTCCGGAGCTGGTCGAACAGCTCGCGGTAATGGCCCTTTCGACCCCGGACGAGCGGCGCAAGCAGGTAACACTTGCGGTCGCGATAGGATGTGAGGATAAGGTCCACGATCTGGCCGTCGGTGTAGCGCACCATCTCCTCGCCGGACTCCGGCGAGATGGCGCGCGAGCCTTTCGCGTACAACAGGCGGAGGAAGTCGTAGATCTCTGTGATGGTGCCCACGGTGGAACGGGGGTTGTTCCCGGTGGTCTTCTGCTCGATGGCGATGATCGGGCTCAGGCCGCGGATTTCCTCCACTTCGGGCTTTTCGAGGATGCCCATGAAATGCTTCGCGTACGTGGACAGCGTGTCCATGTACCGCCGCTGGCCCTCCGCATAGATCGTATCGAATGCCAGCGAGGACTTTCCGCTGCCGGAAAGGCCCGTCACGACGACAAACTCCCCGCGCGGGATGTCCACGTCAATATTCTGCAGATTGTTCGCTTTCGCGCCCCGTACCTGTATGAATTCCTTCTTCTGCATAGGATTGCAAAGGTACGAAGATTTTCGTAGCTTTGCGTCATGAAGATTGACATTCTCTGCAAGAACGACGGACGGAAGCACCGCGTACATGTCGGTTCCGACCTCCTGCACCTCGCCCGGAAGGAATACCCCGAAGCCATCGACCCGAAAACCGGCAAGCGGTTCCCTGTGCTCGCCGCCCTGGTGGACCACAAACTCAAGGAACTGAGCTTCCGGATCTTCTACCCGCACGAGGTCCGCTTCATCGGCTATAACGACCCGGACGGGCGGCGGACGTACATCCGTTCGCTGAGCTTCCTGCTGCAGCACGCCGTTCGCGACGTCTTCCCCGGCAAGGTGCTCGTCGTCGAGCACTCCCTGCCCAGCGGCCTGTATTGCGAGCTGCGCGAAGGCCGGCCCGGCGGCCAGGCTTTCAAGCCGGACGCCGAGGGGTTCGAGCGTCTCCGCGCCCGGATGCGGGAACTGGTCGACAAGGACCTTCCATTCACGACGGAAAAGATACCTGCCGAGGAAGCCGAGGCTCTCTTCGAGGCGCAGGGACAGCCCTACAAGGCGGAGCTCCGCCGGTCGCTCGGGCGGTATTTCTGCCGGGTCTATTACCTGGACGGCCAGGTGGATTCCTTCCATGGACCGCTGGTTCCCTCGACGGGCTACCTCCAGGTCTTCGGCCTGATGCCCTTCCACAAGGGCTTCTGCCTCCAGCCGCCGGCCAACAGCGATCCTTCCAAGGTCACGCCCCGGCGACCGCAAGGCAAGTTGTCCGCGGCGTTCAAGGAGTATTCCGTGTGGTGCCACACCACCGGCATCGGCGGCATCGGCACGCTGAACAAGAAACTGATGGAAGGAAAGGCCGTCCAGCTCATCAACCTGTGCGAGGCACGGCAGGAACGGGAGTATGCCCGCATCGCGGACCTCATCTTCGCCGAACGCGACCGCGTGAAGATCGTCTTCATCGCCGGACCGTCCTCCAGCGGCAAGACGTCGTCTTCGCTCCGCCTGGCGCAGCAGCTCCGCATCCTGGGCATGAAACCCAAGGTCATCGAACTGGACAACTATTTCGTGTCCCGGGACCGGACACCGCTGGACGATGACGGCGAATACGACTACGAAGCGTTGGAAGCGATGGACCTGGAGCTGCTGGGGAACCACCTCAACACGCTTCTCGCAGGCGGCCGGGTGGAACTCCCACGCTATGACTTCAAACAGGGGAGGCCTTTCTTCGAGGGAAACTTCATGGAATTGGACGAGAACGACATCCTCATCATGGAAGGCATCCACGCGTTGGATCCGGACATGGTACCTTCCGTGGACCAGAGCCGCATCTTCCGCCTGTATGCATCGGCCCTGACCTCCCTGAACGTGGACGAGAACAACAATATCTCCACCACCGACAACCGGCTCCTGCGCCGGATGGTCCGGGACTACCGCTATCGCGGCACCAGTCCGGAATCCACCATCCTCCGCTGGCCCTCCGTCCGCCGCGGCGAGAACAAGTACATCTTCCCCTTCCAGGAGAATGCCGACGCGCAGTTCAACTCCGCCCTCCTGTACGAGCTTCCGTTGCTGAAATACTACGCGGAGCCCCTCCTGCGGCGGATCCACCCTTCCTCGCCGGCTTATACGGACGCCATCCGGCTCCTCAAGTTCCTGGCCTACATCGTGGCCCTCACCCCCGAGGAAATCGCCGCCATCCCTCCGACATCCATCCTGCGCGAATTCATCGGCGGACAGACGCTATAACAAAAAAGCCTGGTGAGCATTTCACCAGGCTTTTTTAGGAACTGACTGGCTGTCAGCGCTTGAATTCCACGATGAGGGCGGTGCGGGGGTCGACGGGAAGCCCGTCGGCCAGGGTGACGGGCTCGCCGGAGATCACGTCGCGGCCCGTGACGGGACCGGTGACGAATTCGTCGTAGTGCGACCAGTCGAGTTCACGCACTTCATCCGTATTGTTGATATACACGAAGACGGCATCCTGGTCATCGTAGCGGAAATACGCAT
>JAEEGK010024961.1_pt1 | contig 12335 bp, 12 predicted proteins | sample 8958771 | NCBI WGS metagenome assembly JAEEGK01 (sample SAMN16246547, study PRJNA631951) | gut metagenome | biome: gut microbiome; feature: rumen; material: SC-attached | host: Bos | place: Iran: Karaj | collected 2018-10 | reverse complement strand
GCACCGTCGTCAACGTGAAGAGCGGTGGACGCACCCAGCTCAGCGGCATGGTGCACGCCCTCTTCTTGCTGGCCATTATGCTGGGCCTCGGTTCGGTGGTGAAATATGTACCCCTGTCCGTACTGGCTGGCATTCTGATAACCGTGGGCTGGGGCATCATCGACTTCCGCGGATTCAAAGACCTGCCCAAGATACCGCGTGCCGACGCCGTGGTGCTTATCGTGGTGTTCCTGGTCACTGTTTTCGTCGACCTGCTCACCGCCGTGGGCATCGGTATGGTCATTGCATGCGTACTCTTTATGAAACGTGCTTCCGACCTGGTCGAAGGTGGCTACAGCAGCCAGGAGATGACGGGATTCGACAAGGAAAGCCCCTGGAGCGACGAGGGCGGCATGCCCGATACCGTGGCGCACAAAATCTACATCCAGCGCCTGAACGGCCCCATCTTCTTCGGCACCATCAACAAGTTCAAGCAGGTCATGACCGATGTGCCCGCCGACGCGAAGATTGTCATCATCCGTATGCGCCTGGTGAGCTTCATGGATCAGAGCGGTCTCTACGCCATGGAGGAGGCCATCAAGGACATACAGTCGCACGGCACTCAGGTGCTTATGACCATCATCCAGCCTCAGCCGATGTACATGCTGACCACCCACAAGGTCATCCCCGGCGTCGTCCCCGAAGAGCACACCTTCAAGACATTCGAGGAATGCACCGAATATCTGCGTAATCAATTAGAAAACAAATAATACAATGGGAAGAGCATTTGAATACCGTAAAGCGCGCAAGCTGAAACGGTGGGGCCACATGGCCCGTACATTCACCAAGATTGGTAAGGAAATCGAACTCGCCGTCATCGCCGGCGGTCCCGACCCTGCGAGCAACCTGCGCCTGCGTCTGCTGATGCAGACCGCCAAGAGCGAGTCCATGCCCAAGGAGAACGTGGAACGCGCCATTAAGCGCGCCACCGAGAAAGACAAGTCGGCCTACAAAGAGGTTGTCTACGACGGCAAAGGTCCTCACGGCACCGCCTTCGTGGTGGAGACGGCCACCGACAACCCCACGCGCACCGTGGCCAACATCCGTGCCGCCTTCGTGCGTGGCAAGGGCGAGTTGGGCACCATGGGCATGAACGACTTCCTCTTCGAGCGCAAATGCTCCTTCGTCGTCGCCTGGCGCGACGACATTGACATGGACGAGCTAGAACTCGAACTCATCGACTGCGACATCGACGAGGTCTTCCGCGACGAGGACGAGATACTCATCTATGCCGACTTCAAGAACTATGGCCCCATCTCCAAGTTTTTGGAAGACAAAGGTCTTGAGATCAAGAGTTTCAAGTTCGAGCGCATCCCGCTCACCATGCGCGAACTGTCGCCCGAAGAGCAGGAGGATGTCAACGGCCTCATCGAGCGTCTGGAGAACGACGACGACGTGGTCAACGTCTTCCACAACATGGCGTAAGGGGATATTCAAATCCGCATAAAACCAGCGTTTTATACAGGCGTTCTACTGACGTTCTTCTCGATTTCGAGTAGAACGTAAGTAGAACGCCTGAGGTTTGGTGTACGAAAACAAGGAGTTGGAACCTCTCTAGAGGCGGCGTCCCAAGCGGGGGGTCATAGAGGCTCGCCAAGCGGTATAGTCGCCTTCAATAATGTGTTTGCGGGCTTCGCCGACCAGGTTGAGGTAAAACTTCAGGTTGATTATGGAACAAATCTGTAAACCAAGTATTTCTTCTGCACGAATCAGGTGGTGCAGGTAGGCGAGGGTGTAGTCTTTGTAGATGGTTTCGAAGCAGCTCTCCCACTTCTTGTTTTTGATGTTGATGGTGCCTTCCGCGGTGAAGAGGAGTCCGTTGCGGCCGTTGCGGGTAGGCATCACGCAGTCGAACATGTCGACTCCGCGTTCGATGGCTTCCAAGAGGTTCTGTGGAGTGCCGACGCCCATCAGGTAGCGTGGCCGGTCTTTGGGCAGTATGGCGTTGACGACTTCAATCATCTCGTACATCACCTCGGTGGGTTCGCCGACCGCCAGACCGCCGATGGCGCATCCCTCGGGTTCCTTCGAGGCGATATATTCGGCCGACACCCGCCTCAGGTCGGCATATTGGCAGCCCTGCACGATGGGGAAGAGCGCCTGGTGGTGTCCGTAGAGGGGCTCGGTCTCGTTGAAGCGAGTGAAGCAACGGTCGAGCCAACGGTGTGTAAGCTCCATTGAACGTTTCGCATAGCCTTTGTCGGCATCTCCCGGGCAGCATTCGTCGAAGGCCATGATGATGTCGGCTCCGATAACGCGCTGGATGTCCATCACCTTCTCCGGAGTGAAGAGGTGGCGGCTGCCGTCGATATGGCTGCGGAAGGTGCAGCCTTCTTCCTTGATTTTCCTATTCTCGGCCAGGGAGAAGACTTGGAAGCCGCCGCTGTCGGTCAGCAGGGGACGGTCCCATCCGTTGAAGCGGTGCAGGCCCCCGGCCTGCCGAAGGATGTCGCATCCGGGGCGCAGGTAGAGGTGGTAGGTGTTGCCAAGGATAATCTGGGCACCTATGTCGTCGCGCAGTTCGTGTTGGTGGACGGCTTTGACGGTGCCGGCGGTGCCGACAGGCATGAAGATGGGCGTCTGGATGTCGCCGTGGTCGGTATGGATTACACCCGCGCGGGCGTCGCCGCAGGTGGCTGTCAGGTCATATTTCAAGGGCATAAATTCCTATATATAAATGTTATATATTGATGGACGATGATTCTTCGTCACTGCAAAGATAGGAAATAAAAAGAACTTTATTTTCCCATGTGCGGAAAAAAGTGTATTTTTGCACATTATTTTTAAGGATGACACATAAGTTAAGTACAGAAGAGATGGGCCGTTTGACGGTGGAGGAGTTTCGCGCCAGCGAGAAGCTCCCGCTGACGGTGGTGCTCGACAATGTGCGGAGTTTGAATAATATAGGCTCCGTGTTTCGCACTTCTGACGCTTTCCGGGTGGAGCATATAGCCCTCTGTGGCATCACTGCCACTCCGCCGCACCGTGAGATACACAAAACCGCTCTTGGTGCCGAGGAGAGTGTGGAGTGGAGTTACCACGAAGACACGGTTGAATGTGTGCGTGCCCTTAAGGAGAAAGGTTACCGGGTCTATGCCGTCGAGTTGGCGCACGATAGTCTGAAGCTCGGCACGGACACTGTGGCTACCGACAAGCCGGTGGTGCTTGTGTTGGGCAACGAGATAGATGGCGTGCAGGAATCGGTGATGGAACTCTGTGACGGTTTTCTGGAGATACCCCAGGCGGGAACCAAGCACTCGCTCAACGTCAGCTGCGCCGCCGCTATCGTGATATGGGAGATGTTCAAACAGTTAAGAGTTAAAAGTTAAGAGTTATGACCAAGGAAGAGAGAATGGAGAAGGCGCGAGCCTTGCACAAGCAGGGCTGCAACTGCTGTCAGTCGGTGGTGATGGCATGGGCCGACAGGTTTCCGATAGGGGCCAAGGACGCCATGAATGTGGCCGCTCCCTTCGGTCGCGGCCTCGCCGGCACCCGCGAGGTCTGCGGCTGCGTAAGCGGCATGGCGATGGTATGCGGACTCACCGGCCACACGGCCGATACCCGCACCTTAATAGAACGTTTCCGCGAGAGCAACGGCGATATCGTCTGCGGCCGCCTCCTGGCACAAGGCAAGAAACCCTGCGGCGAAATGGTGGCCGAGGCGGCGGGTTTGTTGGTCGATGTAATCAATTAATAAAAAACTATACGATGAAAAAGCTGTTTTTATCTTTATTCGTCCTTACAATTACAGGAGCGCTCTCCGCCCAACGTATCGATTTCCACATGGGCGACAATAGCAACAATAAGGCCTATGCGCCGACCATGATTCAGATTGCGGAAGGTGTGCAGGAAGGCCAGTTACTCATAGTGGAACCTGAACTGAAGGCTGTCACCGGTCCATTGACGAATCCCGTGAAGGCTGTGTCGGTACGGTTGTGCGACATGGAATGGAAAGACGTAAAGAAGGTGACTCTCGATGACACCAAAGGTGATGTGATACAGAAGGCTTTCCGTTCGGACAATCGCCTGCATGTATTGGTTAGCCATAGTGACAAGAAAATCCTCAAACTGCGGCATGTGGTCTTTGACGCACAGAGTCTCGATATCGTGACAGACAATGCTTTGGTCGACGTGACTCTGCAAAAAGGTGATGAGGGCGCTGTGTGGACTGCCGATTCTCCCAACGGACTGTACCACGGCGTGGTGTATGTCGTATGGAACAAAAAAGAACAGTCGACGGCGGTGGCTATGTTGTACGACAAAGATATGAATAAACTCTGGGAACGTGAGTTGGCATATAGTGACATACTTAATGTCGTTGTCTGTGACAACGCTACAATCGCCACCTCTCGTCTCGGTATGATTGAGGATAACAAAGACCTCACTGCATTCCGTATCAACCTTGCCAATGCCGACGGTGAGAAACACGGCGAGTTTGTGCTGGATGCCGATGTGAGCGATATGGCGCTGATGAACACCGACGGACATAACGTACTGGCGGTGGCCTTGGAAGGCAAGGGTGGTTATGGGGTGCTCCGTATCGGCTCGCTGGGTACCCGCTCTTACACTGGAGTGTGGGGCTTGGTGTTCGACCTCGATGCACAAAGAATAACTGTCGGCAACCGTCATGCCTTTACCGATGATGATTTGTGCCTCTTTGAGAACCAGAGTGCCGGCACAAAAATGCTGTCCCATAAGACCGACTATGTGCGTCTGCTCGACCAATGCACCACACCGCAAGGAGGTGCAGCGCTCTACCAGCGGGCTTGGAAAGTGGAGACGCGTAACGCGAGGACGGGCATGACCACAAGTGAAACGGTCCACAGCATGGGTATCTTGATGGTGCAGGCCGATATGCAAGGGGTGCTTACGATAAACCGCATCCCGCAGAACAACCAGAACGCCGACTGGCCTAAAGTGGGGGCCGACGTGTTTCCGCACAACGGTAAGGTGTATGTGCTTACCAATGAGTCCAAACATGAGACCGACGAGTATACACCCGGCCAGCCTGCCCAGCGCAGCAAGAGCCTTTTGATGGCCAATGCGGCCCTGTCCCTTTATTGGTTCACCCCCGACGGACAGGGGGCCAAGCAGATGCTCGAGAAAGAGCGTAAAGCCATCTTGTATGCCCCTTCCTATGCTGCTGGAAATGGTAAATTCTATTTCCTTGCAGGTTCCATGAAGCCCTGTTTGTGCAGTATTACCCTTCCGTAAATAAGATATGACTAAACGCAAGATAATCAAGTGTACTGATATGGGAAAGCTGAATCTTTATGGCGACGTTTTTACCAAGACGTCGGGAACACATGGGTCGGACATTGCGTCGCAGAGAATGGATGAGTTGGACAGGATGTCGTTGAAGCAGGCCTGTCAAGAGTTGGAGGTAAATGTGTTGGATATAGGATGTGGACTTGGTGCGCAGTCGGTAAGGTTTGCTCTGTTGGGAGCAAAAGTTACGGCTGTAGATATAGTGGATTCGAGGCACACCATCAGCGACCATCTTGCGTTATTGGGGATGAAGACTGACGCTGTAGACTTCAGGAAGACGGATATATGCTCTTTTATGGATAGATGTGACAAGACATACAATGTAATCTATTCTCAGAGGTTTATCCATTATTTGTCCTATAAAGAGGCCTTTAGGTTGGCTGAAAAGCTGTATCAGCATACAGAAAAGGGAGGGCAGGTATTTATTTCGGCCTCAGGTATGAGTTCGGAGTTGTCGAATGGATATGATGCTGGAAAAACGATAGAAGAGAGATTCTCGAAATTGGAACCGCAGATGGCTCAAAAGCATGGGATATTAGAGCCCGTGTGTCTGTACTATAAAGAAGAGTTGCAGGAGTTGTTCGCAAAAGTCGGGTATACGCCAGTATCTATCTGGACGTCATCGTTCGGTAATGTAAAAGCTGTATTCAAGAAATAATACCAATAGAGGAAAGATGAAACCCAAAGTTGCTGTATTTGGAGGTGTTCATATTGATATTTGGGCAGATTATGATCCGCAGTACAAGGATAAACTTGACCAGATAGGAAATCTGTTGTACTCTATTGGAGGTACAGGGTACAATATTGCCTATGTGCTATCAAAACACGATGTGCGGACAACATTTTATTCTGTTTTAAATGCCAATAGTTATAATACTATCTGGATAAAGAGAGAGTTGGCATCTACCAAAATAAGGACAAAATTCCAGATAAATAAAGACACTTTCTCTGAAAATGGATTTGTGGCGATTAGAAATAATGGACAATTAGAGAGAGCGGTTACATCATCTTACCTTTCAAAAGCCGAAATCAGCGAAAAAAAGATAAATAAGGTTGCTAAAGAGAATAGCCTCGCCATAATAGATTGTAATTTTGAAACGCACCAGATATTTACTATTGTCCAGGCGTGTAAGCGTAATGGTCTGAAGATTCTATTTGCCGCGACGTCTGATAGTAAAGTCAGCCGTATAAAACCGATTCTGGATGTGATGCCAATAGATGCTGTTACGATGAATGAGGTTGAAGCAAAAGTGTTTTTCAATACAAATGATGTGGACTCAATCGCACCGGAAGATGTCCCCTCGAATCTTAAATACTGTTTTGTGACACTGGCGGAAAGGGGACATTATCTATTTTGTGACGGAAAACGGTTGTATTATCCTGCGCCATCTGTCGCTGAGGTTGTTTCTTCCAGCGGATGTGGTGATGCTCTTTTGGCTGCAGTAGCCAAAACATTGGCAGAGGATGATTTTGACCTTGCCAAATGCAATGCACGCATTTATAAATATGTTGGCAAAAGTCTAACACAACCGACCACCTACTTGAAACCTACAAGACGGAAGATGCCCAAGTCTGTAAAAATTCTGTGGGCCATCATCATCGTAATCTGTTTGGTGGCAATATTTATATCGTTGGTGTTGGGAAGGCTGGAGGTCGGATTTATGCTTTCGATAATTGGAGTGGTCTTAGCTATTGCACAAGCCATACGAGGAGAGATGAAGAGCTGATTATTTTATCTTAAGTTTTGACTATGGCACAATACAACCCCATGCTGGTTAGACTCCAGCGAAAGATAGAAGAGCATAACAAAAATGTTCAGCAAATCATCGACAAGGTTGCAAGCCGACAGAAGTTTATTACTATTGGGGCTATTGCGATTAACTTGTTGATCCTTTTTCTGACTAACTATTATTTGCCAGATGACAGCGAAGATACTGGCAAACGTTTGATAACGTTTCTTTCAAATGGCCAACTTAATATCCTTATCACAGTGGTTTCTATTGGTGTCACATTGCCAGTGGCTGCATTGCTGGGTAGGAAAAAGTTTACGGAGTTGAAAATAGACGAGGATGTTATTGATCCTAAGATGCAGTATGCTGGCAATTGGGAGTACAAGACGACGTTTAGAATGCAGTCGATGGATGACGGATCAGAGGAATATAAGCGCTGCAAGGAGAATATGGAAGGGTTCGAAGAGCATGGTGTCAGTAATTGGTCACAGAATATCTTTGAATTGAAGATTGATTTTGCCAATACAGAAACGCCAAATGACGAAAAGTGCGCGAGGAAATCACAGGTAAACTGGCAGTCCAATCCTATTTCGTATGATGAGCATGAGGTACGTTGGTCGTTCAACGGAAAAATATGGTGGGCTGATAATAAGAACTATGCCAATGAGTTCAGTGGCAATGAGTTCTATCACGTGAGGGAGAACGAGGGTAACGGTCGTCCCTCTTTATTGGAAGGTCGTCTAATAGGCACCATCCTCATCGGAGAGAAGTTCTTTGTGGTTGATGCTATATCTACGTTTAAGAGGATAAAAGATAAATGAGGCTATATGAAACCCAAGCGAATTATTCTCATCCGTCACGGAGAGTCACAGGCGAATGTGGATAGGTACTTGTTTGGAAGGGTGCCCGATTATACGATTGAACTGACTGAAATGGGGCGTGAGCAGGCGACGAAGGCTGGACGGCGATTGAAGGAACTGGTGAAGGACGAGAGTGTTTATTTCTATGTCTCTCCTTTCTGGCGGGCTCGGTCGACATTCGAAGGAGTGGCATCTGTATTCCCGAAAGAACAATTCAAATATAGTGAGGAGCCTCGGTTGAGGGAGCAGGAGTGGGGATATTTGCGTTGTCAGGAGGATTTCGACAAGATATGTCGTGAGAGGCGCGAATATGGCACTTTCTATTACCGCATACCCGGCGGTGAGGCGGGGTCCGATGTCTACGACCGTATAAACGATTTGTTGGGAAGCCTCTACAGAGATTTCTCGAAAGAAGGCTTTCCTGAGAACTGTGTACTTGTGACGCATGGATTGGCCATCAGGCTTTTCATCATGCGCTTCTTCCACCTTACGGTGGAGGAGTTTGAACGAATGCTGGCTCCGAAGAATTGTGATTTGGTAATACTGGAATTGCAAGAAGATGGTCATTATCGTTTGATAACCAAGTTAGAATACTCAAACGAGCCATTGCAGTACTCTCGGCCAATAAAGATCTGATGCACTAGTGTGCTAGGGATGGGCGCCTGTCACAGGGGAATACATGCTGAAAAATAATTTCTGGTGTATGGGTGTATGTCGGGAAATATTCGTATCTTTGCAGCATGTTTCTACCATATAATTTGAAAAACTTGAAAGGTAATCCACGGAAAGTGGAGACTTGGGTGGTGCGATACACACAGCCCAAAACAGCCGGCCGCGAGGCAAAGGCGGTGCCCGTACGGGCTGTAGCGGCGTTCGTCGACAGTCCGGAGAGTGCGGACATCCTCCTCACCCCTTGGGGCGAATGCAAGGAGGCGACAGTATACGACTATTCCCGTGGCGGCCGCCGTTACATCTGCGGCAGCTATACGGCCAAGTTCGACAAGCACCACAACCTTGTCCACTCGCACTCCGAATACACCACCAGACAACGAATGGGCAGCCAACGGCATGAGGTCGAGACAAAGGTGGAGGAGCACAAGGTGCGCTACACCTACGACGGCTCTCAGATGGTGAACCGAGAGGACCGGTACCGCAAGAATGGCATATCGTACACCTTGCTGACGGAGTACGACGCACAAGGGCAGCCTGTATGGGAACAGGACGGTCCCTGTCGCACAATGTTTAGATATAAGTCGGGCCGGCTCGCCACAAAAGAAGAGGGATATGTGCACCCCAAGGATTCGGGCGACGAAGGCCGTTTCGTGTGCACCCTTAGGGAAAACTACCATTACGACACGCAGGGGCGATTGGTCCGGACAGAGGTCGAACAACCCGATCTAGGCCCCTTCTACACGATACTGATGGAATACGATGCCCAAGGCACGCTGCGCAGCAAAACCTATCGCTACTATTCCGGAGGAGCGGTCTACCATGCGAATCGCACCACCTACAAGGACGGGGGCAGAGTGTTCGTCTCCGTCAGGAAAGGAGTGGGGGAGAAATGGATGGATTATCGCATCCAGCAAGTGGATGCCCACGGGATGATTACCGACGATGTGATGCTGTGCGAGCACAGCCGATACAACAAGCGCACAAAGCGGTGGATGAAAAAGCGCACCCTCAGGCACCTTACCTACGATTTCACCTACGATACGCAAGGCAACTGGACACGGCTCAATTATTATCTGGACGGCAAGAAAAGTTACACCTGCATCCGTGAGATAGAGTATTACTGAATGTAATAAAACAAGAAAGTATAATTGCGAAAACGAAAATGAAAATCTATCTAACACGGCATGGGGAAACGGCATGGAATCTGAAAGATTGGGTTCAGGGGAGGACGGATATACCGCTGAACGAGGTTGGAATGCGTCAAGCGGAGCGTCTGGCGGCGGAGATGTCCGATGTGCATTTGGATGTGGTGTACACCTCGCAGCTGCAGAGGGCGCTTGTCACGGGCAAACTGGTGGCCGACAGACACAAGGCTTGCCGTCTGGAGGTCTGCGAGTGCCTGAATGAGATGAATTTCGGCATATTCGAAGGTACTCTTCGCACCGACGCAAAATACCAGCAAGAGAAACGTCAATACTTCAAACGCTATGAGGGCGGTGAGTCGTACCTCGACGTGGCCGCCAGAATCTACCCTTTCATCGAGCGACTGAAAGAGAGGAACGAGGACGCTTTGGTGGTGGCCCATAACGGCATCTGTCGCATCTTTGCAAACTATTTCCGCCCGATGGAGAACGAAGAGTTCGCTACCTTTACTTTGGGGAACTGCGAAATAATGTTATTCGAGATATAAACCATGAACTTGCTTAAACTTAAAACGAAGTATCGTATCGTGATACTTGCAGTCGCGCTGCTGACGGTGGGGGTGGCGGTTTCTTGCAAGACCAAGGAGAAGGCTGCGGATACAATAACAGAGGACGACTGGCTGTATGAGTACTACGAGCAGCCGGACAACACATCGCCCGAGGTGGAGGCTTGGCTGAAGACCGTCAAGCTCGACTCGGCGGAGCGGGTGCTCAGCCGTCAGGATGGCTATGTCAAGGTGGGCGATACCACGCTGAAGGTGTGGCTCGTCGATGTGCTGCGCCACTTTACCTCCCAAGCGATGGAGTACCCTTTCCAGGAGTTGGTCGACTCGCTGGATATGTCCATCTGCCGCACTAAGGACGGACGTCTGCGCGTTCTCTATTGGGACACGGGCTTGGGTGGCACCTGCCCCGATATCGAGCGCCACACGCTGCTGAAGGCCGACGACGGCAGCATCCATCTGCTGGAGGACGGTCACGATAGCCCTCAGCTTCTTGATATCTACTCTTTGAAGACGAAAATGGGCGAGACGGTGTATCTGTTGCACGAATACTACAGGGAATGGAGTTCCTATGGAGCGGCATGGGCTTGGTGCTGCCGAGTGAAAGGCAACACCCTCGATACGCTGGCGCTCTTCCCGCACGGCGATACAGCCGTCGGCGTGGAATACGGCATCCCCGGTTGGTACTTCACCGCCAACGATGGCGAAGGATGGGAATGGCTCTTTGAGCTGCATGGCGACAATTTCTATGTGCCGGTGGTGGTGAGTGACGGCATCACCGACCGCTACGACCTCTACCGCTGGAATGGCCAGCGGTTCGACTCGATAGGCAACGTCGGCAACCGCCGCCTGCATCCAAGCCTGCAGCAATACGATGAGCTGAGTTCCTATTTCATCACCAAGGGCTTCCGTGTGCGCATCGACCACATGGCCGACGACAGCTACCGTTACGCTTCGTGGCCTCGCAGCAAGACGACTTTCGACAAACCCGACCTCATCATCAATGGCGGCCGCTACGATGAGAAACAGAGTTGCTTTATTTTCGAGAACGACGGCTATACCTACCGCGTAGGCAGCTACTCTCCAGCCGCCAATAGCAAGGGGTTCTGGGGTATCATCGTGGAGAAAGAGGGCAAGGTACTCCTGCAGCAGGAGAAGGAATAGGGAACAGATAAGAGATTCTAAGCCATTATGAGGATTTCCTTGGACAATGGGTGCCTGGCTGTTGATCACCTCCCTTATTTTGATGTTTTGCAAAATATTATCTTGCGCTTGGCGTTATTGTATAATAATAATTAAGACATAATGACCAAACGCAAGATAATCAACGACCCCGTGTATGACGGATTCCTCTCGATAGAGGATCCCGTCATACTGCAGGTCATCGAGCACCCCTACTTCCAGCGGCAGCGGCGCATCAAGCAGTTGGGGCTGACCTATTTGGTCTATCCCGGCGCCATGCACACGCGTTTCAGCCACATGCTGGGGGCTCTGAACCTGATGAAACGGGCATTGGAGACGTTGAAGCAGAAGGGTGTGGAGATTACCGACGACGAGTGCCGCGGGGCCAAGCTGGCCATCCTGCTGCACGACCTCGGCCACGGGCCTTTCTCGCACACCAGCGAGCGGGTGCTGGTCGACGTGCCGCACGAGGAGATTACGCTGCTCATGATGCAGCGGATGCGAGAGGAAAGCGGAAAGTGGAAAGTGGAAAGTGGTGTTGATGCACAGAAGGCTCTTTCTATGTGCATTGCCATCTTCACAAACACTTACCACAAGCATTTCCTCCATCAGTTGGTCAGCAGCCAGTTGGATATGGACCGTCTCGACTACCTGGGGCGTGACTCGTTCTTCACCGGTGTGAGCGAGGGTATTGTGGGCACCGACCGTATCATCTCGATGCTCAACGTGCACGACGACGAGCTTGTCATCGACGAGAAGGGCATCTACAGTGTGGAGAAGTTCATCATCAGCCGCCGTCTGATGTACTGGCAGGTGTATATGCACAAGACCGTCATCGCCGCCGACCAGGTGCTGCTTAACATACTTCGTCGTGCCCGC
>JAEEGK010024960.1_pt1 | contig 12335 bp, 11 predicted proteins | sample 8958771 | NCBI WGS metagenome assembly JAEEGK01 (sample SAMN16246547, study PRJNA631951) | gut metagenome | biome: gut microbiome; feature: rumen; material: SC-attached | host: Bos | place: Iran: Karaj | collected 2018-10 | reverse complement strand
AGATTTGATATTACGGTTAAAAGAGACGGATGCATTTATAAAGATGCTTACGAATTCGGAAAGCCCGTTCTCGAACTTGAAGACGGACTTTTGCCCGTGTGCGGTAAGACGAGAGAAACAGGTACGTCGATTACCTTTACACCCGATGATACCATTTTCGAAAAGACATATTTCAGATCCGAAGATATTAAATCCAGAATTCATGAGACGGCATATCTTAATCCCGGACTTACGATTATTTTCGAAGACAAGCGTGATGTAAAGGAAAAAATCGTATATCACGAGGAAGAGGGTATTAAAGGATTCGTAAAAGATTTAAATGCCGAAAAGGAAGCTTTGCATGACGTAATCTGTCTTCACGGTCAGAGCGAGCATGTAATCGTAGACTGCGCTTTCCAGTATGTGGATGAGTTCCATGAAAACGTACTTGGCTTTTGTAACAATATTTACAACGCAGAAGGCGGTACTCATGTAACAGGATTTAAGACAATCTTTACGCAGATTATTAATAACTACGCAAGGTCATTAGGCATCCTAAAAGACAAAGATCCGAATTTTACAGGTGCTGAAGTAAGAAACGGCCTTGTTTGTGTGCTTTCAATCAAGCATCCCGAACCCAGATTTGAAGGTCAGACAAAGACTAAGCTTGACAACCAGGATGCTGCAAAAGCAGTTTCAAAGGTTATAAATGATGAAGCTCAACTTTTCTTTGACAGAAATCTTGAGACATTAAAGACTATTATCGGCTGTGCGGAAAAAGCTGCAAAGATAAGAAAGGCCGAAGAAAAAGCCAAAACAAATATGCTCACAAAACAGAAGTTTTCCTTTGATTCAAACGGAAAGCTTGCTAACTGTGAGTCAAAAGAAGCAGATAAATGCGAAATATTCATAGTCGAAGGTGATTCTGCGGGTGGCTCCGCAAAGACAGCAAGAAACAGAAAATATCAGGCAATTCTTCCTATCAGAGGTAAAATCCTTAACGTTGAAAAAGCAAGTATGGATAAAATTCTTGCAAACGCGGAAATAAAAACCATGATTAATGCCTTTGGATGCGGATTTTCGGAAGGATTCGGTAATGACTTCGATATTACCAAATTAAGATATGACAAGATTATTATCATGGCCGATGCCGATGTCGACGGTGCTCATATCAGTACGCTTTTACTGACATTATTCTACAGATTTATGCCCGAGCTTATATTTGAAGGACATGTATACATTGCAATGCCTCCCCTTTATAAGGCAATTCCTTCAAAGGGCGAAGAAGAGTATCTCTATGATGATGCGGCGCTTGCAACTTACAGAAAGAAACATAAAGGTCCATTTACTCTTCAAAGATACAAAGGCTTGGGTGAAATGGATGCAGAGCAGCTCTGGGAGACCACCCTTGATCCCGAGAGAAGAAATTTAAGACAGGTACAGATTGAAGATGCTTCTATGGCTTCTAAGCTTACCGAACTTCTGATGGGCAATGACGTAGGCATCAGAAGAGATTATATTTACAAGCATGCAAATGAAGCGGAGCTTGATGTTTAATTTGAAGTTAATACAGTCAGAACTGTAAATAAAGTTATAAATCAGTTAAGGAATTTTAATTAATATGGCCGGAAAAATTATAAAAAGTGAATATTCCGAAGTAATGAGCAAATCCTTTGTGGATTATGCGATGAGTGTTATTACCGCAAGAGCACTTCCCGATGTAAGAGACGGTTTAAAACCTGTTCAGCGAAGAGTTTTATATGATATGCATGAACTCGGTATCAAACACGACAAGCCTTACAGAAAATCCGCAAGAATTGTCGGTGATACAATGGGTAAATATCATCCTCACGGCGATTCTTCGATTTATGAGTCTTTGGTTGTAATGACTCAGGAATTTAAGAAAGGCTTAGCTTTGGTAGACGGTCACGGTAACTTCGGAAATATCGAAGGCGATGGCGCGGCTGCAATGCGTTACACCGAAGCCAGACTTCAGAAGATTACAGAAGAGGCTTTCCTCGCTGACCTTGATAAGGATATCGTAGATTTTGTACCCAACTTCGATGAAACAGAAAAAGAACCGAGCGTACTGCCTGTTAAATTCCCCAATATCCTTGTAAACGGTTCTGAAGGTATTGCTGTTGGTATGGTTACAAGCATACCTCCTCATAATCTGGGCGAAGTTATCGATGCAACACTTGCATTTTTAAACGATCCTTATATGACAACAAAGGATTTGATGAAATATATTAAAGGTCCGGATTTTCCCACAGGCGGTATTGTCATAAACGAAGATGAACTTTTAAACATATACGAGACCGGTGTCGGCAAAATAAAAGTGCGCGGTAAAGTCGAAATCGAAAAAGGCAAAAACGGCAAAACAAATCTTGTCATAACGGAGATTCCCTATCCCATGATAGGCGCCAATATTTCCAAGTTTTTGTCGGATATTGCGGCTCTTTACGAATCAAAGAAAGCTCTCGATATCGTAGATATTTCCAATCAGAGTTCAAAAGAAGGCATCCGTATCGTTATCGAACTTAAAAGAGATACCGATATCGAAAACTTCAAGAACATGCTTTATAAGAAGACCAAACTCGAAGATACATTCGGCGTAAATATGCTTGCAATATCAAAAGGCAAACCCGAGACAATGTCCTTAAGAGATATTATCGCCGACTGCGTAGAGTTTTCTTATGAATTCAACAACAGAAAATATACCAATCTTTTAGCCAAGGAAGAAGAAAAGCGTGAGATTCAGGAAGGTTTAATCCGTGCTTGTAACGTAATCGATTTGATAATCGAGATTTTACGAGGTTCAAAAGACCGTGCAATGGCTAAAAAATGTCTCGTGGAAGGCGTTACGGACGGTATTCATTTTAAGTCCAAAGAATCCAAGATAATGGCTATGCAGCTTATGTTTACTGAAAAGCAGGCTAATGCCATCCTTGAAATGAGACTTTATAAATTGATCGGTCTTGAACTTGATGCTCTCGTAAAAGACCACGAGCAGACCATGGCCAATATCTTCAGATATGAGGATATTCTCGAAAGAAAGAGCTCGATGACTCAGGTTATCGCTGAAGAGTTAAAAGAAATTAAAAAGCAGTACGCTGTACCCAGACGTACTGTAATTACCAACGAAGGTGAAGCCGTATACGAAGAAAAGAAGATGGAAGAGATGGACGTTTACGTTCTTATGGACAGATTCGGATATGTTAAGGCTGTCGATCTTCCTACTTATGAAAGAAATCTTGAGACCATAAAAGAAGAAAGCAAATTTGCCGTTCTTTGCAAGAATACCGGTAAAGTTTGCCTGTTCTCCGATAACGGTATGCTTTATACTGCAAAGGTTTCGGATATTCCGCTTGGAAAAATCAGAGATAAAGGAATTCCTATTGATAATATTACAACTTATACATCGAATGATTCAGGTATACTTCTTTTATGCTCACAATCAGATTTGAATCTTTTCAGGCTGATATTTGTATCAAAGATGAGCTATATGAAGGTTGTAGACGGCGGAGAATTCGATGTTACAAGAAAGACCATCCAGGCAACGAAGCTTATGGATGGCGACAGAATCTGCTCAGTCAGCATTTTAAATGAGCAGAAGAATATTATTCTTGTTTCAAATGACGGATATTTCCTTAAATTCCCGATTGAACAGATACCCGAGAAAAAGAAAATGGCAGTCGGTGTAAGAGGCATGAAATTAAACGGCGATGCTTTAATCGACAAAGTATTCTTCACAGGTAACGCAATTGAATCGGTTATCCATTATAATGATACTGACATTCCTTCAGGAAAGATTAAACTTGCCAACCGTGACGGCAAAGGAAATAAGTTAAGGCTTTAATATGAGAGTTATCGCAGGCACTGCCAGAAGCATTAATTTAATAACACCCAAGGGTTTTGATACAAGGCCTACAATAGATAAATACAAAGAGACATTATTTAACTGCCTGCAGTCCTATGTAGGCAATTGTGTTTTCGTTGATTTATTTGCCGGTTCCGGCGCTATCGGTATTGAAGCTTTAAGCAGAGGTGCGGCAAAAGCTTATTTTTGCGACAATTCCAAGGAAGCAATTAACTGTATTAAAGAAAATTTAAGCAAAACAAAGCTTGCGGATAAAGCTGTCGTTTACAAAGAAGATGTTTCATTCTTCGTAAAAAACAGGATAAAAGAAATACCCGATATTATCTTTTTAGATCCTCCTTTTAAGCTTCATCTTGAAAAAGATGTTATTCCTCTGCTTGATTCCCTCAAATTAATTGGCGAGGATACGATAATTATAGTAGAATGCGATTATGATGCCGGATTTGATTTTCTTGACGAATTAAATCTTGAAATTTTTAAGATAAAAGAATATAAAACAAATAAGCATGTATTTATACAAAAGAAAGGCATTTAAATGAACAGATCAATCATCTATCCCGGAAGTTTTGATCCTGTAACTTACGGACATATCGATATTATCAAAAGAGCTTCAAAAAATTATGATACGGTATATGTTTCCGTTTTGGACAATAATAAAAAAAGTCCCTTGTTTACAGTTGAAGAACGTGTTAAAATGTTACAAGATGTGACAAAGGATTATGACAATGTCGTAATCGACACATTCAGAGGTCTTCTTATCGATTATGCCCGTGAAAAAGACGTTCACGTAGTTTTAAGAGGTTTAAGGGCCTTAACGGATTTTGAATACGAACTTCATATGGCACAGACCAATTATTTGATATCGGGCGGATGGCTTGAAACCGTATTTTTATCTACCGATTTGGAATATTCGTATCTTTCTTCCACAACGGTAAGAGAGATTGCAAGTTTCCACGGTGATGTTTCGAAATTCGTACCCGAATGTGTTGCCGAAAGTTTGTATAAAAAGTTTGGATATTAAAAATATTGATTTTTTAGAGGGGAAATTCAATGGCAGCCGAAAAAGATAATGTTGATGTTCAGAGACTTGAACGCAAGATTTCAGAAATCGAAAAAATTCTTGAAGAAAGCAAGCCTTCCAAATTAAAAAAAGGAATGATCCTTGTCGAAATCGATCTTATTTTTGAAAAGCTCGAAGAACTCAAATCGATGATTCCCGATCAGATTAAGCTTGCCAACAACGTTCTTTCAAAAAGAGAAAAACTTTTAAAGAGCGCCGAGGCTTTTGCTCATGACAAGATTGACAAAGCCAATGCAAAGGCTTACGAAATCGAGCAGGAAGCCATGGAAAAAGCTGCTGAGACAGAAGAAATGCTTCAGAACAAGCTTTCCGAAAACGAAATTATGCTTGAAGCGCAAAAGCAGGCAGATGCTCTTGTAGAAGAAGCTCAGGTTCTTTCACAGAGAAGCGTTGATGAAGCTGAAGATTACAAAGAAGACATTATTAAGAGTATGAACTTCTATATGGATGATGTTCTTGTAGATATGCAGAAAGCCATCGAAGAAGTAATGCTTAAGAACAATAAAACATTTGAAGATGCACAGGCAAGACTTGATGCTTTGTATCAGAAGATAGAAGATAACAGAGCTGAGATTGCTCCTTTACTTGAAGAAAATGTTCCGGAAGCTACCAATCAGATTAAACCGGAGCCTGAATACGTTCCCGAAGAAGAGGAATATGAAGACGGCGAGCCTGTTGATGAAGACGATTTCTAAAATAAATGGCCTCTTAAACTAAGAGGTCATTTTTAATGCGTATAGGAGATTTTATGTTTTCAAACCATAAAGGTGAATTTAAATACTTAAAAAAGCAACCTGTCAGAATAGGGCTTTTAACTCTTTTATTACTTGCAATGTGTGCAGGCGTTTTTATGATAGGTTATATCAATAAAGGTGATGTAAAGAATGTATTCACGATTATTGCTGTTCTCGGCCTTTTACCCGTAGCTAAGCTTATCGTTTCTTTTATCATGTATATGCGTGCAGAAAAGTATTCATGCAGTGAAGAACTAAAAAATGAGATAGAAGCAATCGCAGAAAATAAGGATTTCTGTCTTGGCTATGATTTTTATCTTACAAGCTATAAGGTGAATTTCCCGCTTCTTTCCGTATTCGTATATGACGGTTCTATTCTTTGCCTGTCAGGTGACGGAAAGATGGATGCAAAAGAATGCAGGGAGCATATTGAAAAATATCTTGCCAATAATTCAATTAACGGCTTTAAGGTTTATATTTTTGAGAATAAGGAAAAGTATTTTGACAGATTAAAGAGTGTCGCTTCAGATTATGCAAAATCCGAGGGCGATTTAAGCGCATATGCTTTGATTAAGAGTATTTCTTTATAATTTATGAAAGAATTTATAATCAACAAAACTAACGAAAACCAAAGACTGGATAAATATCTTAAAAGAATTCTTCCCGCGTCATCCAATTCTTTTTTATACAAAATGCTTCGAAAGAAAAATATCGAGCTTAACGGCAAGCGAGCAAAGGGTGATGAAATTCTTAAATCCGGCGATTCAATAAAAATCTTCTTTTCGGACGATACTTTTTCAAAAATGTCCGAATCCGTAAAAGAAGATATCAGTATTTTCCTTGATGCATACAAAAGCATAAAAAACGTCGAAATTATCTTCGAGCATGAAGATTTTATGATTGTAAACAAGCCCGAAGGCGTTTTGACACAAAAAGATAAAAGCAGCGTTCCTTCTTTAAACGAATGGTGTATCGGATATCTTTTGTCCAAAAACTTTATAGACGAAAAGTCCCTAAAAGAATTCAAGCCCTCTGTATTAAACAGACTCGACAGAAATACAAGAGGCCTGGTTATATTCGGAAAGACCCTCGCAGGCTCACAGAGGCTCTCTGAGCTTATCAAAAAGCGCGATTTAAAGAAATATTACTTTGCCAAAACCGAAGGCGGCTGCGATTTAAACGGTCTTTATAAGGCTTATTTAAGTAAGGATGAAAAGAGCAATAAAGTCACAATATATGATGATATTAAGAATATACCCAAAGATATTAAATATTCACCGATATCAACAAAGATAAACGTTCTTAAATCCGAAAATGACTTTTCTTTACTCGAAATTGAACTTATAACCGGAAAAAGCCATCAGATCAGGGCTCATTTATCATATCTTGGATTTCCTCTTTTAGGAGATAAGAAGTACGGCGGTAAAACTGATAAAAGCAATAATTATCAGGATCTTATTGCCTACAAACTCGTATTTCCCGAATTCAGAGAAAACGATGCCTGGAATTCTTTAAGCAAAAAAATAATCAAAATAAATGTTGACAATTAATTTAGCGTCCGTTATACTTTGTTACAATAGTTTGGTAATTTGGTAATTGGTTAGCAATTTAAAGCGCTAAAGTGAACGAGGATAAAAAATGAACTTATCATTATTACATACGCCCGACGGAGTAAGAGATTTTTACGGCGCCGAGCTTGATTTGAAAAACTACATAATGAATAAATTTGAAAAGAATATAAAGCTTTACGGTTATGATGAAATTCAGACACCTACGCTTGAGTTCTTAAATGTATTTCTTGATGACGAAGATGTAGCTTTCGAATCAAAGACTTTCAGATTTATTGACAGAGACGGTAGCACACTTGTTTTAAGACCCGACTATACACCCGGTGTTGCAAGATGTGCGGTAAAATACTTTTCAGATGAGAACAAGCCCTTAAGATTCTTTTATAAGGGAAATGCTTTCTCGAATAAAGGCGAATACGAAGGCAAAGCAATCGAAGTTACTCAGATGGGCATTGAACTTTTAAAAGACGACACAGTCTTAGGTGATGCCGAAGTAATTGAGCTTGTAATTAAAAACCTTCTTTCAATCGGTCTTGAAGAGTTCAAGATTTGCGTCAATACCAAGGAAAACAATACCGACAGACTTGATAAGATGTTAAAGCTTTTGGACAGCATGGGTTATTCGGAATATGTAACATACGATCCCGATATTGATTCAAACTTCAAGTATTATACAGGAATGCTGTTTAAGGTATATACATACGGTGTAGGCGATTCAATATGTAAGGGCGGTAGATACAATTCACTGCTTGAAAAATATGGCGATGCAGCTCCCGCAGTCGGATGCGTATTCCTTGTAGACAATATCTTACAGAGCATGAAGAAGCAGAAGATTTCTACAGATATCGATGCTAAGAAGGTTTCATTTGTAGTATACGAAGAAGGCAAGGAAATCGAAGCAATTAAGAAAGCAAACGAATTAAGAGATAAAGATATTAAATGCATAACCGTTGCAAAGAATCTTTTTGATGATGAATTAAAAGAAATGTGCGATACAAACGGTTATGAAATTATTAACTGCTAAACGGAGATTTTTATGAACGACAGATATTTGACAATTGCACTTTGCAAGGGCCGAGTTGCAAACCAGACAATGGAGCTTCTCGAAAAGCTTGGCATTAAGTGTGATGAAATAAAAGATAAGTCCACGAGAAAACTTATTTTCACGGACGAAAAGAATAAGCTTAAATTCTTCCTCGCAAAAGGTCCGGATGTTCCCACATATGTGGAATACGGAGCTGCCGATTTAGGCGTTGTGGGAAGCGATATAATAGATGAAGAGCAAAGGAGAGTAACCGAGCTTCTGGATCTTGGATTCGGAAAATGCAGAATGTGCGTATGCGGTCCCAAGGATGCCAGTGAGCTCCTTTTACACCGTGAGCAGATTCGTGTCGCAACCAAATATCCGGTTATAGCCAAAGATTATTTCCACAACAAAAAATACCAGACCGTAGACATCATAAAATTAAACGGTTCGGTTGAATTAGGACCCATCGTAGAACTTTCCGACGTTATTGTAGATATCGTTGAAACCGGTTCCACCCTAAAAGAAAACGGCCTCGAAGTTCTTGAAGAAATCTGTCCGATTTCATCCAGACTTATTGTCAACAGAGTAAGCATGAAAATGCAAAAGGAAAGAATCGAAAAGCTGGTAGAGGATATAAAAGCCAATTTATAAAATTTGAAAGGACTAATCATGAATAAAAATATTTTAAACGAAGAGAATAAGCAGAATCTCTTAAACAATCTTCTTAAAAGAAGTACATCTAATTATCCCGAATATGAAAAGAAGGTTGCTCTTATCTGTGAAGATGTTAAAGAACGCAAAGATGAAGCTTTATTCGAATATACTCTTAAATACGACAAATATGCTTTAAACAAAGACAATATAAGAGTAACAGAAGCAGAAATCGACGAGGCAGTTAAGAACCTTGATCCCGAATTATTCGCAATTATGAAAGAAGCCTTTGAAAATATCAAAGCTTATCATGAGAAACAGGTTCGTAATTCATTCTTTGATACAACCGAAGACGGAACATTCCTTGGCCAGAGAATACTTCCTATCGAAACTGTCGGCGTATATGTTCCCGGCGGAAAGGCTGCTTATCCTTCATCCACATTAATGAATATCGTTCCCGCACTTGTTGCAGGATGTAAAAGAATCGTGATGGCAACTCCCTGCAATGCAGAAGGAAAAGTAAGCGATACAACACTTGCTGCCGCTAAAATATGCGGTATTAACGAAATCTATAAAATTGGCGGCGCTCAGGCAATCGCATCACTTGCATTCGGTACTGAAACAGTTCCCAAGGTAAGTAAGATTGTAGGCCCCGGAAATATTTTCGTTGCATTGGCTAAAAGATACGTATACGGACATGTATCAATCGATTCGATTGCAGGTCCGAGTGAAATACTTGTTCTTGCAGACGAAACAGCAAATCCTAAATTTGTAGCCGCAGATTTAATGAGCCAGTGCGAACATGACGAAATGGCCAGCGGTATTCTTATTACCACAAGCGAAGAACTTGCAAACAATGTTGAAAAATACGTAGAAGAATTCTTAAAAGATGCACCCAGAAAAGAAATCCTTGAGAAATCTCTTGATAAGTTCGGATTTATTCTGGTTGCAAAAGATATCAAAGAAGCAGTTGATGCAGTAAACGATATTGCAAGCGAACACCTTGAGATTTTAACAAAGAATCCTCTTGAGACCATGGGTATGGTTAAGAATGCAGGCGCTATTTTCCTCGGAGAATATTCATCCGAACCTCTCGGTGATTATTTTGCAGGACCCAATCACGTTCTTCCTACCAACGGAACAGCGAAGTTTTTCTCACCTCTTTCTGTTGACGACTTCATCAAAAAGAGCAGCGTAATATGCTTCTCCAAGGATGCACTTGAGAAATGTCACACCAAGATTGAAAAATTCGCTCAGAGTGAAGGACTTTACGCACACTCCAAATCCATTGAAGTAAGATTTGAGTAAAATATTAAACCATTGCGGGATTTCCCGTGATGGTTTAATTAATTACTATATGTTATAATGATTCAGGTGTAACAAAAATTTTTTTAGAAAGGGAACATTATGAGAACATCATCCCAGGAAAGAAATACTAAAGAAACTCAGATTAAGATGAATCTTAATATTGACGGTTCGGGAATCGGAAATATCAATTCCGGTATCGGATTCTTCGATCACATGCTTAATTCTTTTGCCAAGCACGGCAATTTCGATCTTGATGTTAAATGCGTCGGCGATCTGAATGTAGACTGTCACCACAGCGTTGAGGATATCGGGATCGTTCTTGGCGAATGCTTTAAAGAAGCGGTAGGAGATAAGGTTGGAATCAAGAGATATGCTTCTTTTACGATTCCCATGGATGACGCGCTCGTACTTTGTGCGGTTGATTTATCCGGACGTCCTTATCTGAACTTTAACTATGCTTTTGAAGAGGAAAGAGTATCGGATTTTGACGTAAAGCAGGTCGGAGATTTTGAAACCGAAACTTTAAGAGAATTCTTATATGCTTTCTCATATTCCGCAGGAATGAATCTGCATGTCAAAGTTTTTGACGGAATCAATACACATCACATCATCGAAGCAATATTTAAATCAATGGCCAACGCTTTAAAAGAAGCTGTATCCGTTGATGCAACCAGAGACGGAGTATTGCTTTCGACGAAAGGGGCTCTCTGATGATTTACTTTGCCAAATATATCGAATTTGAAAAGCTTGTTTCATTTTCGGATTTAAATGATTATATCGAAAGTATTAACCGCTCGGGTTATGATGTTTTATATATTAAACACGATGCTATCAGCGATAAGGAGAAAGAAGATTTCTTCCATAAAATGTCCGAGATAACCAATCTTTTGGAGATCAAGGCTTTTGTTGAATTTCCCATCACGCATTTTGAAGACATGAAAAAACTTCATTACTGCAATGTTAAGAAGATCATTTTCACGGATAAAACAAGCGTTGATGAGGACATTATAAAAGAAGGCGCAACACGTTTCGGTAAAGATCTTGTTGTGGATCTTAAAGATTTCGAAAAGGAATCTTTAAGGGTTAATGCTTTTTCTGATTTCTTAAACGTTTCGGCAAAGCCTGCAGGTAATCTTTATCTGATAGACGTATCTGAAGATATTGAAAATGTTGTTCCTTTTAAGAATGAACTTAATGAAAAAGGATTCGAAACCAAAACGGTAAAACCTCTTTTATCGTGGGCTGACTTAAAGAAGAATTCCGACGGACTTGTTCCCGTCATCGTTACCGATTATAAGACCGACAATGTTCTGATGATGGCTTATATGAACGAAGAAGCTTATGTTAATACCTTTAAGACAGGTCTTATGAATTATTATTCAAGGTCTAGACAGTCTCAATGGATTAAGGGCGAAACGAGCGGACATTTCCAGTATCTTAAATACATGAAGGCCGATTGCGACAAGGATACTTTGATGGCCGGTGTTTCGCAGATAGGTGCTGCATGTCATACCGGAAGTTATTCATGCTTCTTTAATGATATTTATTCTTCGGATTACAGCGTAAAAGATCCCGGAAAGATCCTCGATAATCTTTACAATGTTATCACGGACAGAAAGTCTAATCCCAAAGAAGGTTCTTATACAAATTATCTTTTCGACAAAGGTCTTGATAAGATACTTAAAAAGGTCGGAGAGGAAGCATGCGAGATCGTTATAGCTTCCAAAAATGAAGAACCCAAAGAGATCAAATATGAAATTGCCGATTTCCTTTATCATTTAAGCGTTCTCATGGTTGAAAAAGGCGTTACATGGAATGAAGTGTTCGAAGAATTGGCTAACAGGTAAATAATGAGAAAACTTTTCTTAAGCCACGATATTTTAATGAGTATTGATAAGCCTGCCAGATATATAGGCGGTGAATTTAACTCTGTAAACAAAAATAAAGAAGACGTTGATATAAGATTCTGTATGTGTTTTCCGGATGTGTATGAAATAGGCATGTCACATCTGGGAATTCAGATTCTTTACTCAATGTTCAATTCGTTTGAAGACACATGGTGCGAAAGAGTATATTCGCCATGGCCTGATTTAGACAAAATAATGAG
>JAEEGK010024959.1_pt1 | contig 12335 bp, 9 predicted proteins | sample 8958771 | NCBI WGS metagenome assembly JAEEGK01 (sample SAMN16246547, study PRJNA631951) | gut metagenome | biome: gut microbiome; feature: rumen; material: SC-attached | host: Bos | place: Iran: Karaj | collected 2018-10 | reverse complement strand
AGGAAGAAGAAAATTATTCATTTAAACCAAATATAAATAAAAAAAAATGAGTGTAAAGAAATAATATTAAATTTAAAAAAGTAAATGAAAACATAAAAAACAACACAGAAGAAAACAGTAAAATTGCCCATAATAAAAATTTTGAAAGACTATATAATAAAAATAATAAAAAATTAGAATATTATGAGAAAATGAGAGAAAAATTACAAAAAAAAGAATTGGAAAATTATACATTTAAACCAAAAAAAAATTATTTTTCTTCAATAACAAACTCAAGAGGAGCAAATAGATTTAATAAATTATTTCATAAAGAAGTCAAAAAGAAAAAAATAGAAAAAATAAAACTCAAGAAGAATTGGATTTTGAAAAATATGGAAGTGAATGTACATTTAAACCAAATATTCAAAATGGAAAAATAAATATTAATAATAATAGAAAAAATAATAATACTAATTTCAATAATGATATATATAATGAAAAAAGTTATAAATTATTATATGAAAGATTAAGAAATGGAAGAATTGAAAGATTAATTAAAGAATCTGTACATAATAGATTTGGATTTGATGATATAATAAAAAATAATATTTAGAAAAATAATGAAAAAGAAGAAAAAGTTTTTGAGTCGAATGAAGAAGAAGAAAATAGTGAAGATGAAAATAATGAAAATGAAGAAAATGAAAATGACAATTTTAATAATAATAATAATTTAAATAATAATACTGCTGAATTTAAAAGTAAAAATAAAAATAAAAATAAAAAGATATCAAAAAATCAAAAATATGGAAATAATGAAGATGAGAAAGAAGAAGAAAAAAAAGATTTAATTCCTTTATAATTATAGATGTTAATATTAGAAAAGGAGTTAAAAAAAAATTTTTGTTTATGAAGGTGATACTCAGAAATTCTTAGCTGAAAAATTTTCAAAAGAACATTATTTAGAATTTGAAACTCAGGAAAAATTACAAAATTTAATTCATAATCATATGTTAAGATTATTAACTAGAATTGATGAAGAAAATCAATCTTTAAGTGAAAAATAAATTTTTTTATTTTTTATTTATTTATATATTTTTTTTGCATTTTTTTTTAATTTAAAAAAAATAAATTTTTGATTTATTTTTATTATTTAAATTGTTTTTTTTTGAAATTTTTAAAGTTAAAAATTTAAATTTAATAAGTGAAAAATTGACAAATTTCATTTTTTTATTCAAATTTAAAAATTGTCCACTTACTATTATAAATATTAATTAATGTTATTATAAATTTCAAATTAATTTTATGGATTTAAAAAAACTTTTTTCAGGAAAAAAAAGTTTTGAAGGTGCAATATTTTATTATTATCTTCCAAATATGAATTATCTTCTTAAAAAACCAATTGGAGAAGAAATATCAAAATATAAAGGAGTAAATATTTAATATTAATATTGATTTAGTCAATTTCTCTTTCACTTCAAAATGATTGTTTTATATTAATTGAAGATTCAAAAATTTTAAAAACAATAAATTTTCAAAATGATATTTTAAAAAATGGTTCTGTTACTTTTTATAATGGAAATATTGTTAAAACAATTAAAAATGATAATAATTCAAATATGAAATTTAATTGTTTAACTTTAAAATGTAATAATATATTTTTAACCCTTTTTAGATTTTAAAAAAATAATTTTTTCATTTGATAATAAAAATTCAATTTTAAATTCATTAATAAAACACGGTTTACCTTCTAATATTAATAAAGAAGCATTAATTGCAATTTTATTCCCAAAAAATATAATGAATGAATATCAAAGAAAAACAAAATATTTTACTTTTCCTTTAGTTAATAAAAACTATATTAATAAAAATAAAAGTAAATATGATATTCCTTTTTATATTGAAGGAATTCCAGATAATTTTTCAATATTTTCTACTTTTGAAGAAGCTGGAAAAATAAGAAGTTATATAAAAAAAATGAAAAATAATATAAATTATCATAATGATAATGATAATTTATGTGATAAAATAACATTAGATGAACATCCTAAAGCAGATCATACTTATTGTCATTTATGTTTATCTAGATATATAAATTATAATGAACATATTAATTCTAATGAACATCAAGATAATATTATTAAAAATAAAGATTTATTTTTAAGAATTGAAAATAATTTTAAGAGAATTAATCTTTTTTGGAAAAATAATATTAATAATTCTATAAACTTTATATATAATAATGATATTGATTTTGTTGATTATAATGATAGTGATTTAATTGAAGATAATTGTAATCAAAAAATTTGTACTATGAAAGAAATATTTTCTGAAAGTACTCATCCTAATTCACAAAGTTCACTTATTTTAATGGAACAATCAGTAAAAGTTAAAAAGAGAAAATTAATTGATATTAATCAACCAATTAATAGAAGGTTTAATATGAATTTATTACCTTTAACATATAATTCAAGAAAAAATAAAAAAAGCCAAAATCATTAAAATAAATTAATTATTAAAACATTATATTTTATTTTAAATTATTTAAAAAATAATTATATATTATTATTTTAATAAGAAATCATAATAATTAAGAGAAGATAATTCCATATTAATTTTTTCTTCTTTAATAATATAATCAATAATTTTTAAAATCATTTTATTTCCCTTCATATTTTTTTTAATATTTTCAAATTCTTTAATTATATTTGTTAATTTTCCATTACATAATTCAGGATCAATTGTATTATTAAAATTAAAATTATCAATTCCTTCATCATCTAAATCAATTAAAAAACTTAATTGAGAATATTTTGATAAAATTCTTTTTATTAAAAGTAAAATTGCAATAACTTGATTTTCATTTTTATTATTTTCAGCAAGAATTGCTAATCTTTTAACAAAAGAAGAAGAAGAATTAATTGAATACATTCTATTTTTTAAAATTATAGTTTCAATAACTTCAAAAATAATATATAAATTATCTTTATTTTGTTCATTATTTAAATTACACATAATTTGATATGAAGAAGTAATAAGAAAACTATCTTCAAGAGAAACTATTTCTTTAGTTAATTTATTTGCAATTGTTAAATTTGCTTTTAAGCCTAATAAAGCAAGAGATATTTTTTTATTTGTAATTAATTTTTTTATATTTTCATAAATACAATTTTGTAAATCTCTTAAAATTTCTACATTAATATTTTCACATAATTTTGATATTCCATTAAATACACTTCCTAATAAAGGAGAATCTGTTTTTGTTTTTAAAATATCAAAAAAAACTAATAAAATCTTTTTTAACATTTTTAAATTCATTTGATATATTAATTTATAATCTTCTCTATCTTCTAATTCTCTTATTTCTTTTTTCATTGATTTAATAATTTTTGATTTTTCTTTATTAAATTCTTTTATTTGTTTTCTTGCTATTTTATTTTGTTGTTTAGTATTTTTATCTGAAACTAATATTCCTGCATATTTTAAATCACTTAAATCTAATTTTTTTTCTGCTTCACTTTCTTTTTTATAATCTGGAAATTCCATTCTATGAGCAGAAAATAAATCAAGAACATCTTTATCAAATCTTTCATGATCTTTTGAAAATATTATATTTGATATTTTTTTAATTAATGATAATTTTAAATTAAACATTTGTTTTGAATTATCTACTTTTGATAATACATTATATAAACTTTGAAATGATTTTATTTTTATTTCTTGTAATTCATCTACTAATTTTTCTACTAATATTGAATATAATTTATCTTCATAATTAAAATAATAAAATTTTTCAAATAATATTCCAATTGTTTCAATTAATATAATACGAAATTGATTATATTCTTTTTTTTTATAAAATGACATATCCAATATCTTAATTGAATTAATAAATTCTAAATAATTATTTAATAAATTTTTTTCAAAACTATGTAAATCTTTTATTTCTTTTGATTCTTTTTGTTTTGATTCAAATTCATTTAATCTATATGAAGGTAAAGTATTAATAAAAATATTTTTTAATAATTTTACTGCACGAACCATTATTTTTAAAGAATTATCTTTTAAAAAAAGCATCATAAGGGAAATTTTATCACTATTACTTTCTGGAAAAGATGATATTAAGTTATATAATTCTGTCATTGTTTTTATTTTCTCTTCTGTGTTTAAATTATCAATATTCTCTTGTGTTATCATATGAAAAAATTCCTCATTTTCTCTTTTTTTAACTGAAGCTTTATGTTTAGCTTTTAATCTCATTAATCTTTGTTCTTTTAATTTAGAACGATGTAAATTTTCCTTTACTCTTTTTCCCATTATGAATAGAAAAAAAAATTAAAAAAATAAAAATATAAAAAAAAATAAATAATTAATTTTAAAAAAATAAGCATTTAAAAAATCAAAAAAAAACTAAAAAAAAAATGCATCAAAGCATAATTTCAATTACATTATATTTTTTTTTTCTAATATCAAAATTAATAAAATCAAAAGAAATAGAAGGAAGAATTCGTTTAGATAATCAGAATAATTGGATAATAGAAACAGAAAATTTTTCATCAGATAATTTATATATAGCAACAGCATTTTATGATCCTTCATTAAATGAAAAAGGATGGGACACTTTACATTTAACAACAAATAAAATATTTTCTGATGAAATTCAAGCAGAAGGAGCTGGTCGTTTAGAAGCTTCTTTAACAAAAGAAAGAATATTTAATCATTATACAAATGCAAAAAGTTCAAATGGAATTATAACTGATAAAGTAAAAGATTTTTTTGAAAAACAAGAAAAATATATTATAAAAATGAAAAATGAAAATCCTGATGATATTTATTTTTATAATGCTTATCTTATTTATTTACAATTTAAAGGAATGAGAGAACAATATAATAAAGAAATTGAAAAAGAAAAAAAATTAGAAGGAATGGAACTTTATCTTATTAATTCATTTGGTGATTTATTTGAAATAAATCAAACTTTTTATCCTCCAAATTTAAATAATATGACTTTAGAAGAAATACAAAATTATTTACTTATTACTAATCATTGTACTAGTTTATATAAAGTTAAAAGTGATTTAAGTGATATTTTCCTTGGTCATAATTCTTGGTATTATTATACAATGATGACTAGAATATTTAAAGAATATAATTTAAATTTTAATCATCCTTCTATTAAATGCAAAACTGTATATTTCACTTCATATCCAGGTTCAATTGTTTCTAATGATGATTTTTATGTAACTTCAAATGATTTGAGTATAATAGAAACTACAAATTCAAATATGAATGTTTCTATATATAAAGAAATAACATATAATTCTTTATTAAATTGGCAAAGAGTACAAATTGCAAATAGATTATCTACAAATGCAAAAGAATGGACTGAGCATTTTGCATATAATCAATCAGGGACATATAATAATATGTATATGGTTTTAGATATGAAAAAAGTTGATTTAGAAAAGAAAATAATTGAAAATGATGCAATGAAAATTATAGAAACTTTACCAAAATATTATGTAATAAATGATATAACTGATTATTTAAAAAGAGGTTATTGGCCTTCATATAATGTTCCATTTTCAGATGAAATATATAAAAAATCATTAATTGATGAATCTATAAAAAAAAATCCAAAACTTAAACAAGGAATTGATTATAATATGTGTTCTAGAGCACAAATTTTAAGAAAATATCAATCTGATGTTATTGATCTTGATTCATTTAAGAAATTAATGAGATATAATAATTATAAAGATGAACCTATGGCTTATAAAAGTCCTGTAAATACTATTAGTGCTAGAGGAGATCTTAATGAAAAAAGTTCTTGTTTTGGTGCTTTTGATTGCAAAGTTACTAGTGTTAAGAATTTGAAAGGAAAAGATAAGATATTTTATTTATATGGTGGACCTACTAATATTGATACTCCTCAATTTAGATGGAATGAAACTAAATCTTGTGAAAATTTTACTCATATTGGATTGGATAATGAACCTAATTATGGTTGGATTGAAATAAAAAATAAATTTGAATAATAGAATATTTATATTTTATTATTTTATTTATATAAAATTCAAAAAAAAAAAAACAAAAAAAAAAAATAAATAATTTATATAATAACTTAAATAAAAAAAAATAATAAAAATGCCAAAAACAAAATTTCCAATTGTCTGTGGTGATATAGGAGGAATAAAATCTCGTTTATTTTTATTAAAAATAAGTTCGAACCCAAAAAGTCATCATGAAATAATAAACAACACATATCATTTTTCATTTGGTTTCAAAAACGTAGGAGAGCTCTTAACTCAATATTTAGAAGAATTCAAAAACACACCAAACTACCCAATATATGCAGTATTTTCAGTACCAGGTCCAGTACAAAACAATACAATACTCCAATTTACAAATGTACCACATTGGCCATCAGTAAATGGTAATGAATTAGCAGAAAAATTAGAATTAAAAAAATTAGTATTTTTAAATGATTTTGTAGCAAATGGTTATGGTATTCAAACACATTTAAGATTAGGATTAGATTATCGTATTGTAAATGATAAACCAATAGAAGAAAATGGACCAAAATGTACTTTAGGACCAGGAACTGGTTTTGGTGTTGGTTACTTAACAAAAAAAGAAGAAGATAAATATTATTTAGTAAATGATGCTGAGGGTTCTCATAGTGATTTTGCACCAATAAATTCATTACAATTTAAATATAAACAATATTTAGCAAGATATTATAATATTGATCATGTTTCAACTGAAAGAGCAATTTGTGGTCAAAGTATTATTCCAATATATAAATTTTTATCTGGTCAAATTAGAGTTAATTATGATACTGCATTATATGATCAAGTTAGAGTCTTTCAAGGAACACAAAATTCTGATACACAATATCAAATTAATAAATTAATTGTTCAAAAAGGAATAAGAAAAGAATGTAAATTATGTGAAAAGACTATTGAATTTTTTGTTGAATTATTTGGACAAGCTGCTGGAAATGCAGGATTAATGTATTTACCAACTGGAGGAATGTATTTACTTGGTGGATTAAGTGATAAATTTCAAGATTTAATTGTTGAAAGTGATATTTGGAAAAAAGCTTTTTTTGATAAAGGAAGGTTAAGTGAAGTTTTAGAAAATTTACCTGTTTTCTTAGTTAAAGATATTGATTTAAATATGAAAGGTTGTATTGAATATTGTAGAAGGTTAATTGAAGAAAATTTAGAAAAAAATGAAATGGAGAAAAAAAAAGAAAATAAAGATAATAATGAAAATAATGATAATGAGGAAGAAAAGAAACTTGATGTTGAAGAAGAGAAAAAAGAAGAGAAAAATGAGGAGAAGAAAGAAAAAAAAAAGGAGAAAAAAAAAAATGAAGTTAAAGAGTGATTTTTTTATTTTTTTTTGTTAAATTATTTTTTTTTATTTGTTTATTATATTAATTGTTTTTTTTTATTTTTTTTTAATATAATTTTTTTAATTATAATTTTTTTAACTTAATATAGTTGTTTATTCAATTTAATATTTATTTCATTTTTAAAATTTAATTTTATAAAAAAAAAATGGCAACTAAAGAACATCATAAATTTAATATTAATGATTATATACCAAAAAGATTTGGTTTAAATTACAATCCCCCTCAAATTGTTTTAGAATATTTAACACCATCAACAGGAAAATTATATCATCATAAAATGAGAATTCATAAATTGAATCCTGATAAAAAAACGGCTGATATTATGAAAGAATTGTATGATAGACATACTCAATATTTAGATAAAAAGAAAGTTAATCCTAATCAAATTATTAAATTAATTGAAAAAATTAAAAGTAATTTTAAACCAAAAGAAAAAAAAGAAGATAAGAAACAAGAAGAAAAAAAAGATGAAAAAAAAGAAATAAAAGAAGAAAATAAGGAAGAAAATAATAAAGAAAAAGAAGAAAAAAAGGAAGAAAATAAAGAAGAGAAAAAAAAAGAAGAAGATGATGATGAAGATGAATATAATTTTGATGAATTTAATGATGAAGATTTAAATAAATTAAGTGATGAAGAATTAAATGAAAAAAAAAATGAAATGAATAAATATTTTGATAAAAATAATATTAAAGTTGGTGATCCAGGATATCAATATGATATAAGAAAAGATTTTAATCATGAGGAATATGCTGCAGAATGGGATGAAGATAGTTATTAATTTATCATTTATTTATATACAGTTTTTTTTTTAATTTTCTTGTTTTTTTTTAAAATTTTTTTTTTTATTTTTTAATTATTTACATTTATACTTATATTTTCAGTTTCTTTTTTCATTTTATGTCTATTTTTCTTTGCTTCAATTTTCTCATCTAATATTTTATTATTATTTGAATAATTTATTTTATAATATCTATTATTTTTATCTACTAAAACCATTTTATTAAAAAATTTTAATTCCTTTATTGATAATTTTTTCTCTGTTATAGAATTAAGTGATTTAACATTATGAGAATTTATGAAAAAATGATAAAATCTAATATAAGAAGTTCTTGATAAACATTTAAACCATTTCATATCATCATAATCAATAATATATGGAGTTAATAAAATGCATTTTTCATAAAAATATTTATTATCTTTACTAAAATCTGGTATTTCAGGATCAGAATTTAACATTTTATAATATTCATCTGATAAAAATTTTGGTTTCATTATATCAATATATGAATTTTCTCCTAATATACTTGCTAAAGAAATTGGTAATTGAATTTCTTCTCCTTCTAAAAATTGTGTATCATCATCTTTATCTATTTTTAATATTGAAAGAAAATTACAATCATCTGTGTTACATTTACATTTTATTAGTTCTTGTGACATTAATGCATCATCTATATCCCAATATGAATTATTTTGCATTTTTTTATTTTGTTTATTTTATGTTTTTTAAAATTTAAAATGATTTTTTGATTTTTTTAAAGTAAAAATTATTTTTTTTTTCTTATTTTTTTTTTAAAAGCGCAATTAAATAAAAAAATATCATTTTTTTTATTTCAATAATTTAAATTCTAAATTCTAATTTTTTTAAATATTTAAAAAAAAAAAAAAACAAAAATAAAACTTTAAAAAAAAAAAAAAATGGAAAACTATGAGATAATAACAAAAATAGGAAAAGGTAATTTTGGTAGTATATATAAAATCCGTCGTAAATCAGATAAAAAAATATTTTGTTGGAAAGAAATGGATTACGGTCACATGACTCAAAAAGAAAAGCAAAGTATAGTAAATGAAGTAAACATTCTTCGTGAATTTCGTCATCCAAACATAGTAAAATATTACGATAGAATAATAGATAAAAAGAACACAAAAATATACATAATAATGGAATATTGTGAAAATGGTGACATAAATCAATTAATAAAAAAATATAAAAAAAATAAAGAATACATTCCAGAAGAAAAAATATGGAAAATATTAATTCAATTACTTTTAGCATTAAATGAATGTCATAATCACAAAGAAGGAAAAATATTACATAGAGATATAAAACCATCAAATGTATTTTTAGATAAAGATAATAATATTAAATTAGGTGATTTTGGTTTAAGTAGAATGTTATCTAATGAAAGTATTTTTGCATATTCTCATGTAGGAACTCCTTATTATATGAGTCCAGAACAAATTGATGAAATTAATTATGATGATAAAAGTGATATTTGGAGTTTTGGTTGTTTTTTATATGAATGTACTACTTTAAATCATCCTTTTGAAGCGAAAAATCAAATTGAATTAGCTATGAAAATTAAAAATGGTAAAGTTAACCATATTAATAATTGTATTTATTCTAAAGAATTAATTAGTATTATTATGGGAATGCTTAATGTTAATTTAAATCAAAGACCTAATTGTGAAATGTTAATCAATTGCCCTTCTATTTTTATTAGAATTAGAGAAATGAAATTAATGGAACATTATTTAAGTGTTAAAAAATTTGAGGATAATTTAAAAAATAAAGAAAAAGATTTTTTAAAAAGAGAAAATGCTTTTATGGAAAAAGAAAAATCGTTTGGGGAAAAAGAAAAGAAATTAAAAGAATTTGAAGATGAGTTAAATAAGAAAAAAAAAGATTTGGAAGATTTGGAAATTAATTTAAAGAAAAGAGAAGAGGATATTTTAAATAAAGAAAAAGAAGTTTTAGAAAAGATAAATAAATTAAATGAATTGGAGAAAATTAAAAAAAATAATGAATTAGAAAATCAATTTAATGAAATGAAAAAAAAAGAAATTAATATGAATGATTTTAATAATCAATTTGAATTATATAATAATATTGATTATAATAAAACATCACCAAATTTCAAAAATAATAAACTTGATTATAATGATTTTATAAATAGTAATAATGGAATGTTAATAGCACAAAATTCCTATAATTATTATGTAAATCAAAATATGAATAAAAATAATTTTTTTAATGAATCAAATAATAATTTAAATTTTTCAAATAATAATAATGTAAATGAAATGAGTATTAGTAATAATCAAAATTCATATCAACAACAAATAAGATATGAAAAAGCACCAGAAATAAATAATACAAATAATTATTGTCATGAAAGTAGTAATAATATAAATAATTATTTATATGATTATAATAATATAAGTACAAATACTTTCATAATTGAAAATGCACCAATATCTAATAATTATAATGAAACACCTAATAAACATAATCAATTTATGGATTCAACTAATTCTATTGAAAATTATAATTTTGAAAAACAAAATAATAATATTAATGATTATTTAAAAAGCACAAATGGTACTTCAATAAATTCAATATCTAATGTAAAAAATAATGAAAAAAAGAATCCAGTTGATAAAAATAATAATATAATGAACATAATTAAAAATAGTGTTTCAATTTCTCATAAAAAAAAATAATTTTCAATTTTTTTTTTATATATTTTTAATTATAAAAAATCATTTTTATTTAAAAATTATATTAAAATAAATTTTTTAAATATTTAATTATGAAACAAAAATTAAAAAAAGAGTCATTAATAAATCAATCAAAAAAAAACGATATAGACAATTTAATAATAGCAAATAATAATAAAATAAAACAAAACAACAAAATGAATATAAATCCAGAAATAAAACCATTTATATCATTATCATCATTATCAAAATGTCAATGTTGTAATATAGATTTTAATGGAGATGAAAATCTTCCAATTTTATTTAAATGTAATCATTTCTTTTGTAAAAAATGTATAGAAACATTTTTTTATGAAGAAGGAGTTGGAATTAAATGTCCAATTGATGGTTTAATTGCAAAATCATTTGATGAATTAGTAATATTAAATAAATTAATTGAAGATGATTTATTCGAACAAAATAATCAAAATGAAAATAATGAAAATATAATTGATGAAAATCAAAATTATAATATAAATACAAATGATAATAAAGAAACTGAAAATTATGAAATTAATTCTGAAAATTTTTGTTCAATTCATCCTAATCAAATATTAACACATTATGTTGAAGATACAAGAGAATTAATTTGTGCATTTTGTGCCTTTAATAGATTAAATAATAATCCTAAAATAATTATTAAAGAAATAAATGAAAAATTAAATGAATATATTAATGATATTGAAAATATACTTGATAATAATCAAAAATATGCAAGTTCATTACAAAATATTTTAAATGAAATACAAATTAATAAAGAAAATGAAGAAAATAAAGTAAGTGAAATTTATGATCAATTAATTACTTATTTAGTTAATAATAGAAATGTTTGTTTAAGTAAAATTGATGATTTTTTTAAACAAAATACTCAATATATTAGTAATAAATTAGATTATTTTGCTAAAAATATTGAAGATGGAGAAAAAATAAAAGAGGAATTAATTGAAATTGCAAATCAACCTTCTGGAAAATTCAATCAAGTTATTGATAAATTTAATACTTTTATTAGAGATATTAATAATAATTCTAATTATGATTTAAATATTAATCAATATAAATTTGTTCATGATGATGAAAATAAAGTAATTAAATATTTAAATAATTTTGCTGATTTGAAAAATAAAAAAAAATTAATCAAATTTAATATTAATAATAATATTAATTCAAGAACTTCAAATAATAATAATTATAATAATACTAATAATATATTAACTAGTGAAAGTAGTCAAAAAGATGGTTCTAATTTTCCGACTATGAATAATAATGTAAATCAATTTCAATTTAAATTAAAAAAAAATAATTTTGTTGATAATTTTGATTTTAATGATAATATATCAAGTAAAATTAATGCAACTTTAAATAAATATATTACACCTTCAAATTATAAGAAAAAAACTTT
>JAEEGK010024956.1_pt1 | contig 12336 bp, 10 predicted proteins | sample 8958771 | NCBI WGS metagenome assembly JAEEGK01 (sample SAMN16246547, study PRJNA631951) | gut metagenome | biome: gut microbiome; feature: rumen; material: SC-attached | host: Bos | place: Iran: Karaj | collected 2018-10 | reverse complement strand
ATAAAGCGGGTTTACCTTTGCCACAGGAACGTATCTAACGGGCGTAACGGAAATACACAGCGAAGGTTCACGGTTCGGACGGCCAAGCTATAGGCTTGCACCAAGAAGAGGGTATTCACTTTCTTGTCAAAGCACCACAAGGTGATGTTCAAGAATTCAATGATGTTCACAAATTTGTGAACATGCCAGAAAGTTTGAACAAAGGTGTTATTTTATGGTTCGATTAAATTAAAATATAATCGAACTTTCTTAAAATAACCTAATAAACGGTTTTAGAAATCGAAAAATAGTTCGATTTTTGCTAAATTTGCATTTTGTAATTTAATCGAACTATGTATGGCAAAAATCGGATATGCGCGCGTTAGCTCATATGGTCAGCATCTGGATATGCAGGTAGCTGCATTGGAGCAGGCGAAGTGTGACAAGATATATGTTGAGAAGGCTTCTGGAGTCAAAGAGCGTCCAGAACTACAATCTGCATTGAAGTATATGAGGGCTGGTGATGTGCTAGTTGTGTATAAGTTTGACCGTATTGGCAGGTCACTGAAAGACTTGGTTAATATTTTTGCCGATTTACAAAAGCGTGATATTGGTCTTATATCACTGAATGATAACATTGATGCAAGTACTAATTCAGGTAAGTTTATGATGAATATCTTCGCGGCACTTGCCGAATTTGAGAGAACAATCATTATAGACCGATGTCAGGCGGGGCGTATTGAAGCTAAACGAAAGGGAAAGCAGTTTGGTAGGCCCAAGGGAATACCGAAAGATAAAATTGCAGCTTGCAGCTCTTTGTACAAGAGTGGACTAACAATTGCTGCCATACAACAGCAACTTAGTATTAAGTCTAAATCAACAGTGTATCGGCTATTGCGGCTTGATGGAGTTGAGCCTAGAAGGAAGTAATTGTAGACTCTTGTAAATACGGTTTAATTCGGATTTTCTATTTTATACATAGTATAAAATGTATTTTACGCACGCGCGCGGCTTACTGCCATATAACATGTTATATGGCAGTAAGCAACCGCTGAGATATTATTTATAATATCTCAGGATATTTATTGAAGACATATTGTTATGTTTTAAGTTAGATAAAAAACATAAAAGAATAAATAAAATATTAAAATAATAGCTTTATTTTAAACTTTTATTAGTAAATTTGCATCGTAAAAGTTTTATTTAAGACCTTTATGGAAGATATATATGTAATGACGGATGCCATAATATTGGCAAAAATAGGGGAGCGATTGAGGTCGCTAAGGTTGAAACAGAATATCACACAAGAGAGTTTGGGTGACTCTGCCAATGTGTCATTATCTGTAGTAAAGAAGGTTGAGAAAGGTGAGATACGCTCTTTTGATGTACTTCTTCGCCTGCTTAGGACACTCGGCAAATTGGATGTACTATTGCCACTTGTTGAGGAGGAGCAGTTGAGTCCGAGCGAATACTACGAGTTGAAGCAAAAGACTGGAACTCACCAGAGAAAACGGGCATCTGGTAAAATAAGTAAAGATGGGAAGGAGGAGTCAGAATGGTAGATGTAGCAAAGGTTAATATGTTTGGTATGCCCATTGGAACCTTTCGATGGGACGAACGTTACGAGGTTGCTCAATTTGAATATGATAGTAGTTTCATAGGGCAAAGAATAGAACCTTCACCAATTATGATGCCTGTGCGCGAAGGACGAGTATATTCATTCGCTGGACTTAATCGAGAGACATTCATGGGACTTCCAGGTATGTTGGCAGATTCTCTTCCAGATACATATGGACGGGCATTGTTTGATCGTTGGCTTGCATTGACAGGACATACTAGTAGCAATCCAGTAGAAACACTCTGTTTCTTAGGAAAGCGTTGCATGGGAGCTTTAGAATTTGAACCCGCAATAGATGTCACATATGACCCAAACCAAAGATTTGAGATTGAGTCATTGGTAGAAGTTGCACGAGATGCGCTAAATGAGAAGACTTCGTTTGGTGTTAATCTGACAGATGACACGAAAGCAGCTATTGCAGAGATTCTACGTTTGGGAACATCTGCTGGTGGACAACGTGCAAAAGCCATCATTGCCTATAATAAGATGACAGGTGACGTCAGAAGTGGACAGGTTGAAGCACCCGATGGTTTTGATTATTACCTGATTAAATTAGATGGGGTTTCGGCCAATGCTGGATTTCGTGAGACAGAGAATTATGGACGATTGGAGTATTCTTTTTATAAATTGGCTACAACATGTGGAATTGAGATGACCGATTGTTCATTAATTGAGGAAAATGGAAGAGCGCACTTCTTGACTAAGCGCTTTGATCGCGAGAATGGGAAAAAAGTTCATATGCAGACGCTCTGCGCTCTGGGGCATTACGATTTCCGGCTGTTAAGAGGATATTCTTATGAACAGGCATTTAACGTGATGAGATTGCTCAGATTGCCTTATTCTGCTGCACGAGAAATGTTCAGACGAATGGTTTTCAATGTAGTCGTACGAAATCAAGATGACCATACGAAAAATATTTCATTCTTGATGGATAAGGATGGTCATTGGCGATTATCACCAGCTTATGATATGGGTTATGCGTATAATCCTAATGGTGGATGGACTTCGATGCATCAGATGTCAATTGCAGGTAAGTTCGATGGTATTACAAAGGAGGATTTGTTGAATTTTGCAAAGACTAATAATATTAAGGATGCAAAAGAGGTGATAGAGCAAGTGACAGATGTAGTTGCAAATTGGCCTGTTATAGCAAGAGAATGTAATGTCCCAACAGCGATGATTGATAAGATTTTGCCTAATATGTGTACTCATTTGAAGTAATGATTTAGAGTTTTATTATGATTATGGCTCGATACCAATAGAAAAGTATCGAGCCATTATTATCAATTACTATCTTCTCTCCTATTGATGCATCATTTCAGCTTAGTGTTAATTCTAATTCCTTTTTTGCTTTCCGACCAAGATGAGATATAATGCTTTTCCTCCAAAACTTTTACCAATCTCCTCGTCTGGAAAGTGTCTGGTATCTCAGGCTTTTTTCCTTTCTCACCAATAAGACTATAAGGCTCTGGGAATGTATCTAACAGGGCTGTAATAACTGCCTCGTTAAGATCCTTCTTCTCCAAAGTGTAGTTCATCACTAACATTTTTTCATTCGTAAGTTTCGACAACCCCATCACAGCTACGAGGAAGTCTTCCTCTAGAGTAATTTGAACGACTTTCAACACCATCAAAATCTCATTGGCTAGTTCTTGATTCAAGATCTCTTTCTTAAATTGGGGAATTAAGATAGACTTCTCCATCTGGCTTAAACCCGATTGCATCAGGCCTAATGCCAAATCAGTTGTATATTCAATCGCACCAACGTGTTTTAGAAAAACCACTTTGTTTTTCACAAGATAAGCTACCATTATCTTGTCCGAATAGCCACTCTTAATGCTCTCTGTGTTTTTTTCTGTATAATGAATCATGCCCTTGGCAATCATCAACTCCAATCTTCTTTCCTCTACAGATGGAACACCGCCCTCATAATACCAATGACTAAATATATCAATAATTTGTATATACGCTTCATACACCAACACATCTGAAGCAACAAACTGAAGAAGTAGCATGGTCTCATCTTCTCTAGATCCTTGTGGCACTTTCTTAGATGCTAATTCTCCAGCATGTTTGTTCACATAAGCCGCCAGCGCATCATCTACAGTTTTCTCCGTCACATTATTCATGTAGCTGATAACATTTTCCCACGTTGGCTCTATAACATCACACTTTAATGCCAACGTTTTAACCTCAGATTCATTCATTGTATCAAAACCAATCTTAACTGTTTGCTTGCCAAGATAGGTTATCTTATCTTCATCTGTTACTTTATCAGAATATAGAATACCAAGAATAGCTGTTTCATTTTCATTATCACTGGCTGGTGAAGAAAAAATGGTTTTCAAACTTTCTCCAAGATTGTTCTCTAATCTTTCTGTCAGTATTTCATGTTCCGTTTCAAGCACAAGACTAAACGATGCTGCAGTGGTTTCTCGTTTTAAAAGGCAAGATAAAATCACTAACACATTATTTCTGCTAAGTATATATTCATTCTTGTCTATTACTTTCCTCAAAATTACATCCGACTTCCCGTTCAGATTTACGAATTGATATGTATTATCTTCTATCAGGCCACACCATTTATCTTCATCCACATCATCCAAATGCTCTGTTATAAATGAGTAGTGTTCGTTCAGCCATTGTATACTGTCTTTGCAACTCTGCATCTTTTCAGCATACTTATACCACAATAACCGCAATTCGTTCTTCTCATTATCGTACAAAACGAGTTCTGACCACAAATCCTTATGCTGAGTAAACAGCAGTTCTAGCACTTCATCCGGCAACTTCCCTTTCTTATAATACTCCGTCAGGAAGTCATATTTCTTCATTATCACTAGTGTTCGTAGAATAACACTTAGCTTACTCGAATAGACACGGTCTGTCTGATGCTCTGCTAAAAAATCTACTATAGCAATATTCAGAATCTCTTTCTTTCTAAATACTGAATTAGGCAACTCCTGTAAGCAGGCTTCTACTTGATGTACAGTGAAGTCATAGGGATGTGCTTTTCCAAGTTTCAAATCAAGAACAAAATCCCAATCATGCGCATCTACAAAATTATCATAAAAATACGATATGTAGTCATAGTAGTTCTCATCTATATACCCCTTCACCACAAGAAATTCTATCATTCTTGGCATCTCTAACTCTTTGTATTCAGGTATTGAGGCATAATTCACTCCACTCATTATCTGACTAAGCAATTGAGATCGAATGTCATCTTTCTTTATCTCTACTTCAGGCTCCCCCTCAATTATTGCGAAGTCTTGTCTTAATGCCTTAAGTCTTTCTTGATATGTTAAAGAAGGATCAACAGTCTTTTCCACTTCTGCAAATGACAAATTAGCAGAAGTCTGTTGGGTACTTCCTGCATTATAGTTTCGTTGTGTTACAATATACGTAAACGTTACTTGTGGAGTTGATATTAGCTTGTCAAACAATTGCTCATTCTTTGCAATATCTTTCAGAGAGTGAAAATTATCACCAGCTTTCATCGATTGCATGGTGCTGTTCAGCCTATCTCTATATGCATCAACATAGATCCTTCTCAGTTCAGTTTCTCTCAACTGTCGATCCTTCAAATGCATCTCATGCTGTTCTTGTCGTCTTGCATTCTCTTCATCAATCTCCCCAATCTTTGCTGCTAAAAATACTTCTTTCATATTCAGCAACTTATAAAGTTTCCCTTCACAATCATGAAGGTTAGCAAAATCCTGTGGGAAGTAATTTTTATATACAATCATTCCCAACAACTTTTCACTGCTAATACCTTTTGCCAATCGTCCTCTATATTGCACATATTCATTAGCGATATTCTTAAGTAGACGCATATCTCGCAAGAAAAAGCCCAAATCCCTTAGTACTGGTTCCTTGATATCTGTTACACCTCTTTTCTCAAGTTCTTCTTTTAACTGGTTCTTGGCATTCGACGGGTTGATGACGGGAATAACAGTTGTGATGTAGTCAAAGCACTTTACTCTTTCCTCATCCTTGAACATATCATCTCTTACAGCATATATGAAGAATATTTTTCTGTCAATGACCTTCGATTCATTTAATAGTAGGTTCAATTCACGTAGTTTCAGAAATATTGCCGTTGACTCAAATCTGTCAAGGTCCTCCAGTATCACTACATTATAATCTGTCTTTTCAAAGAAATATAGAATCTCGTCCAAATGCTTATTAAAGATAGAAGTGTTCTTTACTATCTCTATCTCTCCGCTCTTTAAGTTCAGTTTATTCAACTGACTGTTACTTAGAGCAGGAACTATCATTTTTAATGCAAAGTAGGAAAACCACACCAAGTAGCCCATACTAAGTGTATCTCCTAAGATATTCAACCACTGGATTCCTAACAATTGGCATATCCATTCTACCCTCAGAAATGATGGTTCAAATATGATAACAAGAGCTATCAACGCTGTTAATACTGACCATGCAATCCTCTTCACTTTGCTTTCTGCCAAATGAAAGATCCTCTTCAAACGAGAGTTCGATAGAGTTTCCTGCTTTTCCCGATATATCAGTTGTTGCAGGATGCTATACTCAATAAGTCTATCAAGATTCTGCTTTGAAACCTCATCATCTACATGTTTTTTGTCCTCTTCTTGTTTATCATCGCTCACCAAAGGCTGCAAAGTCGCAAGCGATATATTCAGGTATTTATAATCAATATAATCCGCTTTTAATGAAATAAGAATAGAACTCTTTCCAGAACCGTACGGCCCAGTGAGCGCGATATTCGTGGCATCTGCTTTTTTTAAGCGTTCCGCAATATCGAGCACACTCTGGTAAGCTTTCTCCTCTTTTCCAATTCTCTGAGGCTGAAGGCTTGCCTGAGTCGATGTCACTCTCTTATCAGATGGTCTTTCGCTCATTTTGTGTTCTATTACAATTGTACTTATTTGTTTACCCTTATACTTGCTACACCATTCTCATCAAACACCACATCTATATGCGGTAGTTCTTTCAAGAACTTTTCCCATCGAGGAGCACCAATGTTACTCATCAACGATTCTGCCAGCAGATACATCTTGGTTCCACCCACTGCAGGCATATAACTCATCGGCGAAGGATTACTATCGTGCGTCCTCGCATTCTTTATAGCAGTTTCAATCAGTGGGATATATGTATGGTAATTGTAGCCTCCAGGATTCAGAGCACCAAGAGCATTCTTCAAATTCTGTGACTTACTGCAATCAATGCCTGACAGGTCATCCAATTTGTGATAGAGCAGCCATGCCTCGAAGCATGGATTGCTCACAATCAACGAAGTGCATGGGTGTTTCTTGCAGAAATCAGCCAATGAGTTGATATTTGCTTGGGGCCACTGATCCACGTCTATTACACACCAGAGGGTATCGTTATCCGCTTCTGACAGGCCTTCATCATTGATATATCTCTCCATTCGTGCCTGAACATGGTCAGGAGAGGAACCCTTTTCTTCTGTAGTCTGAGGGATATTCACCACCTTAATTCTATCCACTATATCAAAAGGCATAAGGTATTCGACCTCACGCTTTGAACCTTCGGCAACTATGACGAAAAGGTTATAATCCCTAACCTTTCCTTCTTCCTTGTATATACCTCTACTCTTGTACGGCATCTTCAGTCTCCCATTTTAAATCATCAGTCTTAGACAGGAAAGGAATCGCACCAAACCTTCCTTTCAAATATCCTTTGCGGATGTCAAGATCGTTACGAGGCTTGAAATCGCTCAGAGGATACATCACTGTGCTTTGGTCTTCATGACGCTTTTCTGTAAACCAAATTTCATCCGTCCTAAAGATATCGCACGAGAGCAGGTTTGATTCATGAGAAGAGCATACGAGCTGACCTATTGATTTCCCACTCATCAACTTACTCATCATGTCCCACATCGTATTTGGATGAATGCTCCGGTTTATCTCATCAACAAAGAAGGTGCAGTCAGCCGTATCGAGTTCCTTTATCATTGGAATGAAATCCATCAGCCTTTGTGTACCATCAGACTCTTCCTTTAATTCAAAAGTGTAGTTCTTTCCATCGGCTACATGGTTGGTAATGATACGCCTGACGTAATATTGCCCATTCTCCTTGGCCAATGAAGCAGTAAAATGAGAAGTGTCCAGGATTCCGGCTTTATCCTCATCTATGTTCTTCTTCATTTCTTCCAGCTGCCTTGCCTCTACCAGCGGAGCCTCTGTAAGGAACTCACTGATCGTTTCCTTTTTAAACTCTATGCCATCCACTCCTACATCAAGACCACGCAGAATATCTTCGGCAAACGTCTTGAATCGCTCATTCGAGTACATATCATCAAATATGGATGATGACTTGATTTCTGGGAATATCACAACCAGATGTTTATCAAACCAATTATATACATCTTCCAACTCAGGCAGTTTAATAATCTCCCTGTGGGCTATAAGCAATTCATTGTCCTTAAGGATATTCTCCTCTAGCAGCTTCACTAGTAATTGATTCTTATCCTTTTGGTCAAAATCCTTTCCAAAACTCAATTCTGCTCGATGCTTCTCACTGGAATAGACACGCTCAAAGATTTTCTTTTCTTTCTCTGTGCTAATGTCAAAAAGCCATTCCTCTATGCAAAGACCTTCAGTAAAGCTCATGCCATAGGAATAGACTCTGCCACCGATGCTAAACTCCACACTCTGTTGTACAGGTTTACTTGCTTCCGTCATACGATTGCGAATATACATCAGTTTCGATGGAATCTTACCTAACAACACACAGTGCTTAAACTGGTCAACCGCCTTAAACATATTTGATTTTCCTGCACCATTAGCACCATAGATGATTGCACCCTTAAGCACATCTATTCTATTGTTCACAGTGAGAAGATGGTCATTGTGAGACTTCAATGACTTAGCTGGCAACAGATTAAAGTCTGTTTCTTCCTTAAAAGAAAGAACGTTCTCAAATACAAATCTTAACAGCATAAATCCAGAAATTAAATTGTTACTTACATTTTATGCTGCAAATTTAACGAAAACTTCTCGAAAAACCAAATTTTATATGCTATTATATTTAATATTTAACCAAAATACGTGATTTTTTCGTTTTAAACATTTAAAAAAACGCTTCAAGATCTATTTCCTGCCAGGTTCAATACCGTCAAGACGCAAAAGCCGATAGACAGTCGATTTCGACTTAATACTAAGTTGCTGTTGTATGGCAGTTATTTTCAGGCCACTCTTGTATAAAGAGCCGCAGGCTGCTATTTTATCTTTCGGTATACCTTTGGGCCTACCAAACTGCTTTCCCTTTCGTTTAGCTTCTGCACGACCAGACTGGCATCTTTCGATAATAATAGATCGCTCAAATTCAGCAAGGGCTGCAAAGACGTTCATCATAAACTTACCAGTATTACTACTCGCATCAATATTATCCTTCAACGATATAAGGCTGATGTCACGTTTCTGCAAATCAGCAAAGATATTCACCAAATCCTTTAAAGACCTGCCTATTCGGTCAAACTTATAAACGATGAAAGTATCTCCAGCTCGCATATACTTCAATGCAGCCTGTAATTCTGGCCGTTCCTTTACACCAGAAGCTTTCTCAACGAAAATCCTGTCGCAGTTAGAGTTCTCGAGTGCAGTAATCTGCATATCGAGGTTCTGTCCGACCGTACTTACTCTTGCGTAACCAATTCGAGCCATAACCTTCTACTATTTGTTTGATGGGTACAAATGTACAAATTAATTTGTGAAGATTGCTCCATTTTATGAATATTTATCGATTATATTACATGTTCGATTAAATTAGAACTTAATCGCACTTCAAATAAACTTCAAATTTGAATAACATTCCAGCCATCAAAATGATTCGATTTTTCCCAAAATTCATTTTCTAATTTAATCGAACTTCAATTGATTTCTTTGTTCAAACTTCTAGTGTGTGGCTCGATACCCCAAAAAAGTATCGAGCCTATATTATAAATTTCTCCTAATTATGTCAGGCATTATATACTATTTTACTTAAATTTGTGTTCAATTTTTACAAAATGTTCACAAATTCGTGAACAAACATTATTTTTTGAACAAAATATTTGGAAATTACGAAAATGTTCACTAACTTTGCAGCGTTCATAAATTCGTGAACACTAATTAAAAGTTGAACAGTATGGTTAGTGAAAGAGAATTATTCCTTGATGCTGAAAAAACGCTGATAAATCTAACTCGGCGAGATGACATAACAATTCGGCCATCTAGTAATAGGCATTATGATACCGATATCAATATTGGTAATGTAAAATTAGTTGGCGAAGTAAAATCTTACGTCAACAATGCGAACTTTAACCAAATGCTTTTCCGACTTCAAGAAATAAGGCAAACCAGCAAATTACCGACTATGTTGATAGTTGGAGATATTTCTCCACAGAATCTCATGAAGTTTGCAGAGGAGGGCTTTAACGTATTGGATCATGCCGGAAACTGCTATATCAACATTCCACCTCTTTACATCTTAATCACAGGGCAAAAGCTTGTTAAGCCTAAGGAAACTGTGAAGAAGGTATTCAATGATTCAGCCATAAAACTGATATTCTACTTTCTTCTTGACAAGTCAAACATCGCTAAACCATACCGAAAGATTGTAGAAGAAACAGGCTTCTCCATCGGAACTGTCAAAAATGTCATTGAAGAAATGACATTGCAGCACCATATCATCAAAACTCCCAAAGGCAGAGTTCTCATGGATTGGAGAAAACTTCTTGATGATTGGCAAGTAGCCTACAACCAGACATTAAAGCCCAAACTCTTTTTAAAGAAGATGACACTTGCAAAACCTGAAAGAATTAAAAACTGGAAGGATACCAAACTTCCTCAAGATGCATGCTGGGGAGGTGAAAGTGGAGCAAATCTAACAGATGGCTACCTTATTCCTGAGATTCATACCATCTATACAGGTGGAGATAGTAACGAAATAATTAGAACAAGTAGAATACTTCCTTCATCCGAAGGTGAAATTCTCGTATATAAGAAATTCTGGACTGGTATAGAAGAAAATCATATTGCACCTAAAATATTAATATATGCAGACTTGATGGGAACAGCTAATAGCCGTTGCCTTGACGCTGCCAAAAGAATCATGAATGATGAAAAGTAGTATTAGCAAGAAAGATTTGGAGAACGATCCCCTCTTCGATACATTACAAGCACTCCATAGTTGTGTCACAAAGTTAGGTTTAGAACTCTACGTTGTTGGAGCAACAGCAAGAGACTTGATAATGAAACTGCTCGATGAGTCACCATCCAAGAGAGAGACTAGTGATCTTGATGTTGCTATAGTTCTGTCTGATTGGTCACAATTTGACAACCTTAGCAAAGAACTATTGGCAAACCATTTCCACAAGGGAAAATCAAAGCAGAAGTTCTATTATAAAGGCGAACATCACGAGAACGACTACGAGGTTGACATCGTGCCATTCGGTGATATTGCTGATGATGAAGTTATCCTATGGCCACCAGATGGCACACCTGAAATGTCCGTAAAATGCTTCACTGATGTAATGAATCACTCAATCCCAATTTCTGTCGATGAAAAATTTACTGTGCATATTGCACCTTTAGCAGGCCAATTCTTCATAAAGCTGGATTCATGGATGGACAGGCATGATCGTGAACACAAAGATGCTGACGACATGTTTTTCATCCTTGGTAAATTCTACATGACTGGCGTCATGGATGGCCAAACTCCGACAGACGATGTAAATGACAGCGCAGACTCTTTAATTAGTGGTGCCCAATGGATAGCAAGTATAATGCGCTCCATTCTCAGCACAGACCATCTAAACTATTATTCTAACAAAATAAAAGAAGAACTTGACAAGGAGACAGAAAGCGAACTGATTAAAGACTTCATATTGCTCTATGGTGATGAAAAAGATGAAGCTTACGAAATGTGTTATAATATATGGCATAACATATATGAAATATTGAACAAAGAAATAGCCCGTAGAAATGAAGATCAATAGTTTTTCAATTGGAAGTACACCGAATCACAATGAAGACAGTGTAGCACATGCAAATATGGGCATCAACGGATATGCTGTTGTCATGGCCGATGGTATGGGCGGTCTTCCACATGGAGAAGTCGCATCCAAAATCGCATGTACAACTATCATATCACACATTCAAGCCACCTATAAAGATTTTCATTCGGAACTCAGAATCTTGAAAGAGGCTCTAGAAAAAGCAGACGACAAAATATACTCAAAGGGGCTCAGCAAGTATAAATGTCAGATGGGTACCACAATAGCTGCAGCAATTGTTACTGACTTTATGATCTTTTACACTTGGCAAGGGAACGTTCGCATATATCATAAGCATAATGGTGAATTGAAACTGTTAACAATAGATCACACACTTGATATTGGCTATGGTCAACAAAGAATCACACGGTGTCTCAAAGGTGTTGGGCTAAGAGATGATGTCCCGTTTTTATCAGCAAAACTGTCGAGAGGCGATTCTTTGTTCTTCTGTACCGATGGTTTCTATAGAGAGAATGAGTCTTTACTCATTAAAGACACTGACTACAGTTCAATTAAGGATGGCATCAAAGATCCAACAGACGATTCGTCTTTAATAGAAATTGATTTCTAACTTTCTATATCAGTTCTAAAAACCGCCGTTTTTGTTACTTTTTCTATGAACTCTTGCAAATCACAATAATTATTTGTATTTTTGTGCCAAAATTGGTACTTTAATCATAGTATCATAAATGTTGAA
>JAEEGK010024955.1_pt1 | contig 12337 bp, 10 predicted proteins | sample 8958771 | NCBI WGS metagenome assembly JAEEGK01 (sample SAMN16246547, study PRJNA631951) | gut metagenome | biome: gut microbiome; feature: rumen; material: SC-attached | host: Bos | place: Iran: Karaj | collected 2018-10 | reverse complement strand
CTCAAAATCATGAAAAACACTATTACACTTAGGTGTTATCATCTGATCATTGCTTAATTCCTCTAGAAAAACAAAAGCATGATGGCTCAATTTTATCCCAACAATTTTCAGTTGATTGTCATGCCGATCAATCAGGCTTTTTACATATGTTCGCCACATTTCAGAGCAAAACATATTGTCATCAATAAGCAGAAGAATCAAATTCTTCTGACTATCCATTTCTACCATTTTTACTGTTTTCCCTATGTCACTGTCATCTCCTGTGGCAAAATATACAGGGATATCCAGTCCGTCCATATACGGACTGTCTGGATTTCGACAGAGCAATCTATAGAGATCCGAGTAGAGTCTAGCGCCTTCTGTACATTCTCTATGATAGAAGACGTGAATTGATAATGGAATTTTAATTCCCATTAAGCTAAATCAAATAAAAACAATGAAATGAAATATAGAAACTACCTGCTAGATGAATTATAGTCCTTATATGGGCTAAAGCAGATAACAAGGATTTGTCACCATAATGCGGTTCTTTATCGCCTCTCAGGCGATGATGATGGCTTATTGCCAATGGGTTATGGTTATTTTTTACCACAGATTACACGGAATAAACAGATAATACAATTGCCTCGCCGCCTTTTTTCAATGCATAATTCATAATGCATAATTAAACGCTTCGCGTGCTTATGGCTTATGGCTAATGGCTTATGGTAATTTTCAATTAACAATTAACAATTAACAAATTACAATGAAAGCTAAAAGCCGAAAGCTGAAAGCTTAAAGCAAAGGCAATTAACAATTAACAAATTACAATTAAAGCTAAAAGCTGAAAGCTTAAAGCAAAGGCAATTAACAATTAACAATTAATAATTAACAATTATTTTAACCACAAAAGACACAAAAAAGCACGAAAATTAAAAGCACTACAGATAATAGGGATTAGACAGATTACACACTTGCCTCGCCGCTGTCGCCCGTGATACTGATGATACTGTGTGAAAATATAATTGAGGAATACTAAATGATCAGACAGGGCTCCAGCGGCTCGGCGGTTGTCATGCCACTTGGCGTGGAGCTATGGCTGCTTATGCAGATTTTAGTGATTAGTGGTTAGTGGTTAGCCGCTTTGCGGAGCTAAAAGCTGAAAGCTTAAAGCCAAAAGCAAATTCATAATTCATAATGCATAATTCATAATGCATTATTATAAGCTAAAAGCTAAAAGCTGAAAGCTAAAAGCAAAGGCAAGTGGTTAGTGGTCAGCCGCCTTGCGGAGATAAATGTGGTCAATTATCTTGCCAGCCAATTTTGCACTAGACTATAAATCCATTCCAGTCCCTTCGTTGCGGCAAAGCCTAACAAAAACAAGGAAATCGCCCCGAATACACTGCGAAGATGTTTTCTGCGGGCACGTCTTGCAGCGTCTGATTCAGCCAGATCATCAAGCTGCCGCAATATCGGCAGAAGCTTTCTCCATTCTACAAAAGCTTCGTTCCAAGCCAGAGGATCATCCTTTCTTGACAAACGCTCTTTTTTGCGTGCTGTACAAACGATTTCTCGAGCTTCTTTCCATATCGCCTCAACTTTTGGGATGAACTGCCCATTATCCGCATCTTCATAACGATGATTCGTCAACTGCAGCCATCGTTGCCGAATCGGATACTTGAAAAGCAGTTTGAATCCATCGAACGTCGCGCGTTTCAGATGTCCGACCGCTTTTTCCAGATTCTCCTGGCAAGTGGAATCGTCGGAATCAAGTACATCAGTCCGCATCAGATGGTCAAATGCCGCCGCTATTTCAAAATGCAGTTCGCTGGGCAGTTGCTTCAGATTGGCGTTCAGGATATCATAGATGACAATGAACTCATTCCAATAGAATTTCCTGACATCAGATAAATTTAGCTTGTTTTCCGTCAGAGGCATGGCGTCAACACGACATTCCGGCGTTCCCTACCAATCCAGCAGATGGCGGACCCATTCCATGAATGTACGGGAGAAGGCATGCCTCAATTCTTTTTCCACATTCGCATGGGAGACGGTGTCATGCGCAATGCAACCGCGTCCAATGACGGGGAAATAATGAGCGATTTCCTTGACCTTTCCGTCCTTGGCCAGCATGCGTTTTTCCCAAAGGGAAGCTTCGGGAATCTTGAATGTCGAAGGCGTTGACATGGTTGATCGGGTGTCGGAATATCATTCCTTTATTAGTACGACTACTGCCAGCAGTCCGACTGATATCGGAAGAACCGCTTTTCTTCTTCAGCGTTTTCCTGCTGGTGGCGGACATGAAGTCTGTCTGTCAAACTTCAATGCTTAACCATGTATCAAGACACTCCAAACACCCTAATAATCTTCATTAACAATCGTGATGAATGCCTTTTAATGGCATTCCAATACATTCTCAAAACTGCCTCATATACCTAAATCAGTGTTTTGATATCATGGTATTGATTATAATACTATTGAAATGGCACATGTCAAATATTTTTTCGATTTTTTGTTGACCTCCTTGTTTTGCCGCCAGCTGCGCGACCTAATGGTCGCTTGTAAGCAGTTACGAATGGTCACGTCCTGCGGACGGTATTCCGTGGGGTGGCACCCATTCCATGGGTTGGCACCCACGGATGGGATCCGACCACCGCTAACGCGGTTCTGTATGGTATGTTACGTTACCGTGGGTTTCGCAGCGCCAAAGGCGCTTGCTTCACGCCACGGCTAAATTCCTATTACCGCTAACGCGGTTCTACAAGGCTAAAATTTCGTGTAAATTCGTGCTATTCGTGGTTCTTTTCTAATTCATAATGCACAATTCATAATTATGAGCTAAAAGCCGAAATGGATTTTTGCATCGAATTTCAAGATGAAGCCTGTCTTCCTTTTAAAAGCTTCCATTGTTGCCATATTGGACATGTTGAAATATGGACGACGGCGATTCGCCACAACCGCAATGCGATGATGAAAATGCTGTTGCGGATGATTCCGATTGAAGATGGTTATGGTCGATTCAAGCTGCCTGACGCCTTTCTTACGTGCGTCCGCGTATTTAGCGCTGTCTTTCAGTTCAAGAAAACAGAGATGCGAATGTTCAATATACAGCATTGCGTCGCACAGGCTGGCATCCTTTCCTGCCGCATCCTTGACTTTCACAAGTCGATCCAATGGTTTGAACATCAATGACTTGTCGGTCTTGTTTTCCACAAGACATTGGCTGGCAGAGCGTTCAGAAGGATCTTCCACGATACGTGCCGGTGTTCTATCCATTCCATCCTGAATGCCGAATTCCACCAAATCCACCTTTTCAGGATATTTTGCAGAACCTTTGGAAACTGTGGCAAAGAAATCAATTTTCATCTTCCAGCTCCTGCAATTTCCCAAAATCGGAATTGAACCGTCCCATCGGCGTGTTCAGGAAGTTTTCATCCATCGGCAGGCCATGGAAATCATCCAGTTTTTTGACGATGCCTTTGTCATCCAGCTGCCAGATCGCATATTCATCATCGAGAACAGCGGCTTTTACCGGCAGGATTTTGGCTATGTCTCTTCTTGCCGTCTTTTTCGATTTCAGAATCTGGCCTGCTTTCACCGCCAATGTCAAGGCATTGAGCAAGTATGGGCTGTGCGTCGTGAGCATCAGCTTGTTTCGGGAACGCATATTTGCGATGGTGAGCAGAAAATGCAGGATTCTCACCTGGGCATTCGGATAGAGATTCTGTTCAGGTTCTTCGACAAAATTCAGGAAGCCATATGAAGCGTCGATCGCTTTCATAGGGTTATGGTTCTTGCGGGCCATACGCTCTTCAAGACTGTCGCTGTTTTCCTTATCTTTCAGGTTTCCAGCCCATTCGACGGTCAGTTTCAGCGGTGTCAGCGACTGGTATCCGCTGGCCGCCTCCTCCAGCCTTGTCCTGTTCTTCGAATGGAGGATCCACATCTGGTCGCCGTCCGCGTCATATCTGGCAGCCGTGGCGGGAAGCCCCAGATTCAAATCACCGACCATGTACTTTTTCGCCGAATCATAATCCCCCATGAAATCCAGCAGGCTTTCGGGAAGCTTTCGCATTGCCTTGTAGTCTTTCATCAGGCTGATCAGACTGCGTTCCGAAGGGACGTAGAGCAATTTGGCCGGCGGCTGCCCGCCCTGCATGAAATCCACGTCAAGTTTTCCATGACGGTAGGACAGGTGGAGGACTTCCCCCTGGAAATCAATGACCGTATCCTGCTGTTCGTAGGATGCCATTCTGTAATAGGCAAACTGGCGCAACAACACGTCGGCAGATTGAAAGTCGTTCTTCCCCAGCAATCCCTTGCAAAAGGCTTTCTCCAACCAATGACATGCGCAAAGCAACTTCAGCAGTGTGCTTTTGCCAGAGCCTTGCGGTCCGATGAGCATGGTCACTTTTCGCTCGTCAAGTCCCGTTCGGGATGAAACGATACGCTTTATCGGGCCAAAATTTTCAATATGTAAACATGCCATAGACGCTACCTGAATGATATGGCGGTTATTGACAAAATGATTAATTGAGTTACTTTACCTCCTTTTCTTGAAAAGTCAACAGCTCCCAAATGATGTTTCGAATCGTGGGTTGCCACCCATTCCGTGGATTATCACCCATGGGTGTGATCCTACCACCGCGACGCGGTTCTACATGGCCAAAAAATTCGTGTCAATTCGTACTACTATAGTTCATTTTCTTGTTTTTTCGCAAAGAATTTCCGCATGACTTTTTTCTGCGCGAAGCGCTTTTTCAAACCGCCGAGCAGACGGAGGCCATACAGCACTTCGTGCGCTTATTGCTTATGGCCAATGGCTTATGGTCTTTGCTTTTAGCTTTAGGCTTTAAGCTTTGAGCTCTGCGAAGCAGTCGGCCGACGTCTGCGAGGCATTTTGGTGTGTTTCGTGTGTTTTGTGGTTTCTAAATCTGAATTTTCGTGTTCTTTCGTGCTATTCGTGGTTCCAATTCAATGGTTTGGTTGCGGTCATGACCGCTCCAAGTTTATTCGTGGTTCTAAGTAGCTGCCTTGCAATAATTATGAATTATGAATTATACATTATGAATTAAAGAAAGCATCTATGGATAATCTCAATGATCTTATCCTGTTGCTCTGGCGTCATTTTATTGTCAGACGGCAGACACAAACCTCTGTGGAAGATATCGGCTCCCACATCGACAGAGCCACCAGCAATATATGCATTGCTTCTTGCTCGCCCATTGCCATCACAAGTCACAAACGGATTCATGTGGTAAATCGGCTGAAGATGCATCGGCTTCCAGATGGGCCGTCCTTCCGCATTGAAGGCCGCCAACGAAGCCAGAATCTCCCCTGGACTGCTCTTCCCCTGCTCCGATTTCCACAGTTCGTCCTTTTCACCACGCACCATTGGAGCCATTGCATCCTCATGGATGATCATACAGCTCAACCAGTAGTTCGGTTCACTGTTCTCAAAATCAATCGGATTCATGGACACGGGCAAGTCAGCCAGCCCGGCCCGATATCGTTCCCAGATCGCCTTCTTCTGAGCCATGTGTGCCTTCGCATACGGAAGCTGTCCACGCACTACTCCTGCGACAATATTGCTCATGCGGTAGTTGTAGCCCAGCTCCTCATGCTGATACCAAGACGCATTTTCACGGCTTTGCGTGGACCACTTGCGGGCCTTGTTCGCCCACTCCTGATTGTCGGTCAGAAGCATTCCGCCCGAACTTCCAGTGATCAATTTATTACCGTTCCATGAGAGAATCGCAGCATCACCGAAGCAACCGGTCTGAATACCTTTGTATGTGGCACAGAAACTTTCCGCGGCATCTTCCACGATCAGCGCACCATGCCTGTCCGTTATTGCTTTGATCTCATCAATCTTGCCTGGTGTTCCGTAGAGGTGAGCCACGACGATGAGACGGACGTCTGGATACAATTCAAACGCCTTTTCAAGAGCCACGGGATCCATGTTCCACGTATCGCGCTCCGTATCGATGAAGACCGGTTCGCCGCCTTCGTAGCAGATTGGATTGACTGTCGCGTCGAACGTCATGTCCGACGCGAAAACCTTGTGTCCTTCCAGCGTGCCATGCCCTACTTTAGGCTGGCCATAGAGCTTTTCACCACATAGTTTAATGGCGAGGTGGAGCGCCGCCGTGCCCGCTGAAAGAGCTACTGCAAATTTGCAACCGACCATCTCCGCCGTGATCCGCTCTACTTCGTTTACATTGGCTCCGACGGTGGATACCCAATTTGTCTGGATGGCCTCGTCAACCCACTTCTGCTCTTCACCGTGCATCGTCGGACTGGACAACCATACTTTATTTTTAAACGGTTCGATACCGGCAAATCTCGGATCTTTCAAAAAAACCATTTATTTTAACTTCAATAATTTAACACAGAGATGCAGAGACGCAGAGTGATTTGTGGATTATGGTCTTTGCTTTAAGCTTTAAGCTTTAGGCTTTTAGCTCAATTGAATTTTCGCGTAGCTGTTTGCGTCTAATTGCAGATAGAAGTAGGTCTTGCCGTTTTCTTTTGAGAGGATGCCACGGCTACCGGCCAGTTCGCCGTCGGACAGCGTGATGGTCTCGCCGGCGGGCGGAGCACCGCAAGCCGTGACGGGATATGTGTTGGAGATCAGTTCCAGTTTGCGGCAGACGATCATCGACTCCAGGATGCCGTCCTCCATGGAGAGATGGTGCATTTCGTCGCGATACATTTTGTTGCGCGGCGTGCAGAGGCCCGGATGGCGGCGGCAGTCCCAGCAGGCGTAAATGTAGCCGGGCGTCTGGACGACCGGCTCGGTCTTCAGTCCGTTCTCGTATGGCGTGATGAGCGGGAGGTAGCTCTCGATGCCATGGGCCTTCAGGATGCCCTGCACAACCTTCTCCGACCGCGCATAGGTGTGAATCGCCCCCCAAAGAAGCGGATGCCGCTTCTCGAAGGAGATGTTTTCAAGTTTTTGTGTGAGTTTGCCAATCATTTTCAACCACGAATGGACACTCGCTTAGCTGAAAGCTGAAAGCTAAAAGCTGAAAGCAAATGCAGAGTGAACCACGAATAGCACGAATGGACACGAATTTTTAACCACAAAACACACAAAAGGACACGCTTCGCGTAGCTGAAAGCTGAAAGCTAAAAGCTGAAAGCGAAAGACAGAGAAACCACAGATAACACGGAACAAACAGAAAGCCTCCCCGCCATTTATAGTGGGCAGGGGTTAGTGGGCAGGGAGGGTCCCGCTCCTGCGGGATCGGTGGTTAGTGGGCAGTGGTTAGTGGAAATAGTCGCACCCTGACGGGCGCCATATTCTATATTGTTTCCCGTGGGCTGCGCTCCCTACGGTCGCTGACCCACGGTTACGAGAATCACACCCTGCGGGCGATAGTAGCATGCATTTTTGCTTTTAGCTTCAGACTTTAGGCTTTTAGCTCCGCGAAGCGTCCTGTATTTGCTTTAAGCTTTTAGCTTTAGGCTCTTAACTGTCAAGCTTGATCATTTTAAACTTTGACGGGTTGATGGTCGTCGTGATCGTCTGGTTGACGAATTCGATCTGGACCGTCCATTTGAATTTTTTATCGCGGCAGGTCAGCCAGCCAGTGACACCTTCCCAAACGCCGTTCTGAATCTGGAAACGGTCACCGACGGCTATGTCAGCATTGAATTCAAGTTCCTGTTTGAAGCCGACCAATTCCACCTGGCGGACGGTCTTCACTTCCTCTATGAATGCGTCGAGATCGACCACGTGGATGATTTTTGTGACAAGCTTCGTCTCGAACAGAGTCCGCAACCGTTCCAGCGGCGTCTTCACGAAGACATAGCCGGTGAACATCGGTCGAAGGACTTCCTTCGAGTAGCTGTATGTCTTGCCTTTGGCGGAGGTCTGGTTGCGCACCTGCCACACTTTGCGTAGCGGCAGGTAGCTGACGATGCCCTTCTCCCGGCAGTAGTCGCGGAACTTGAATTCGTGCAGCGGCGTGGTCTTGACGGGGCGGACGACCTCCGTGCCCGACAGTGTCAGAATCGATTCATCGAATTCTGGACAGTCAACTTCATTCATTGTTTTTAACCACGAAATACGCGAAAAGACACGAAATTTGGACAAAGCTGCCGCGAACCCTTGTCAAAAAGCTATCAAGGGCCAAAAAATCGAAAGCCGTTTTCCTGTAGCTGGTTAGCTACAGGAAAACGGCTTTAAAAACTGGTGATAAAAAAGCCTCTGAGAGGACGTGCTACGGACGGTTCTTCCAAAGGCCTTGGTTGTGAAAAGGGTCAAATTCTCAAGACACACTACCCCCTTGTCAAAGCGTGGGGAACGCTGAGCTGAGCTGAGCTGAGCTGAGCTGAGCTGAGCTGAGCTGAGCTGAGCTGAGCTGAGCTGAGCTGAGCTGAGCTGAGCTGAGCTGATGGCCATCTGTGTCTTGTAAGTCATTGGTTTTCTTCTAGATGTGATTTCCGCTTCAAAAGTTGTAAACTTTTTTCGGCTTCAAAATCCCATCGTTTTTTCGTTGTGTTCGAACGGTTTTGGCGAGGCCTGTGGAGACTTCACCACATACCTTAATGTAATAGGGAAACAGAGCCTTGCAAACCTCTCTATGACTTTTTTGTGCCTTTTTTCATAAAAAGGCAATAAAAGTCATAAAGCTTAACTTAAAGCCAAAAGCTTAAAGCAAAATACAGGCTCATTCGCAGAACTGAAAGCTGAAAGCAAAAGACGGGAGACCGAAGGCTGAACGGATGACCAAAACAAAACCGCCGACGAATAGCATTGTTCACCAAACGTCGGCGGTAATGATATTAGCCTTACGCCGAAGGCATCTTGTATTTGCTTTTAACTTTTAGCTCCGCAAAGCGGATGATCCTGCCACTGCCACGCAGTTCGATATGCTTTTTCTGGCTACCGTGGGTTCCGCTTCGCTCCACCCACGACTGGGATACAATCACCGCTCTGCGGTTCAGTGTCACCTTTCAGGTAAGTTGCGTCCGACAGACGCTGATTGGATGGTTGGCACTCCTCCCCTGACTGAAGTCAGGGGTTACCCAGATTTAGCCCTCCAGGCTGAATTTGTTTTTTTGCTTTAAGCTTTAAGCTCCGCGAAGCGGTTCTGCATTTGCTTTAAGCTTTAAGCTTTAGGCTTTTAGCTATTCATTATAGACTTTACTTTCCACCAGATCCGCGACGAATACGCGGGACACCAATGTATCCGCGTTGCCGCCCAACGCTTTGTCGTGATAGACGACGAATGCGATGCGGTTGCCATCAGGAGCCCAAGCCGTCATACCGACGTATGCGCGGCGGCCGTTCACAAGGAAACTGTGCTCCGATCCACGGCGGTTGAAGCGCGTCAACTGACGTTTGTCCGACCCATTGCTGTTCATAATCCATAGCTCGGACTTCAATTCCAGCTGCCAACGGATGCCGCCGATACCCAGATAGGCGATTTCAAAACCATTACTGGAACTCCAGATGATCTTCTTGCCTTTCGGAGACAATGCCGGATAGCGGTCCCATGCTTGCGTGGTGTTCGTCAAGTTCACGACATCCGAGCCATCCAGATTCATCAAGCAGATATCCGCTGCGTACCACGACGTCTCCTTTTCGAACGGCGCCGCGAAAAGCACTTTGGAACCATCTGGCGTGAAGCCGTAGCTTTCATAGAAGCTCTGGTTGTCGCTCGGTTGCAACTTCTTGATGTTGCGAATCTTCGGAGTTGCTCCAGCCACAAAATCGCCGACGAACAGTGCACGCTGTCCCCAGAACAGATTGCTCTTGCCGCCGTCCGCGCCGCACCAGAAGACCTTCTTGCCGTCCGGCGAGAAACGCGGCATCGCCACGCCACGCGGATTGGTGAACGACAACTGGAACGCCGTCAATCCCGTGTATTTGCCAGTGCTCGCATTATAATACCAAAGATTGCACTGCTGTCCGTTGGACGGAATCGAGCGGGAGAAGTCTTTACTGCTTTCGCTCTGCCCCACGAAGATATAGCCGTTTTCCGTGGGATTCCACGCGGGAGCGCCGTTGTTGTAGCGGAAACCGCCGCCCGGACGGCCGGCGGACAAGTTCTTGATCGCCTGCGTATCCACGTTGATTTCCAAGGCGTCCGTCCGCTTGTCCGTGTAGCGACGGTCCACCAGCAGGCTCTTGCCGTCTTTGGACCACATGATGTAGTCCACGCTTTCGAACTCCTGCCCGAGCGGGCGGAGGTTCGTCATCTGAATGAAACTGATGCGGGCGTCTTCAACGGCGCCTTTCGCCGCTTCCGCCTGCTGTTGCGCAGCCGCTGGCATTGTCCACAACGCCACCGCCAACAGTCCTGCCATGTATTTGATTGTCTTTTTTGTCATGATAGGCTCCGTGATTCGACTCATAGTCCTTGTTTTGCTACATCATGATAAATTAAAGGCTTTTGGCTAGATTACAAATCCTGTTCTTTGTTCATTTATCCAACTTCACTCATTTTTCATGGTTTCATCATATTAAACACCGAAAAACTACAGGAAGTTCCATCGTTTCCTCTGGAAGTTCTATTTTTTTGGTATTATGTTACGTCAACAGACATTAAAATACGACAGCATTAGTGATTTGTGTTGCCAACGGCGGAGACGCCGTCGCTACCTCCTATGATCAAAACAAAAAAACTTCTCTGCGGTTTCGAACTTCCCGTTCTCGGACAAGGCACATGGGGCACGGGCGGACGAGACACGGCCGATCCCGCGGCGGACGACGAACAGCTCGCCGCCGTCATCCGCCATGGCATCTCCCTCGGCTTCACGCGCATCGACACGGCGGAAATGTACGCCGCCGGCCATAGCGAAGAGCTTGTCGGAAAAGCCATTGCCGGTCTGGATCGCGGCTCGCTTTTCATCACGTCAAAAGTCTGGAAGACGCATCTCCATGCGGACGATGTCCTCAAGGCGGCGGAAAACTCGCTTAAACGCTTGAAAACAGATTATATGGACTTGTTTCTTGTCCATCAGGTCAATCCAGACGTGCCGTTGGAGGACACGATGCGCGGCATGGACGCCGTCGTCGAACACGGCTTCGCCCGCGCCATTGGCGTAAGCAATTTCTCGTTGCAGCGTTTCCAAAAAGCGCAGGCCTGTTCGTCTAACAAATTGGTACTCAACCAAGTACATTACAATCTCGTCGTCCGCGAATGCGAGCCGCAACTGCTTCCATGGTGCCAAGCCAACGACGTCATGTTGGAGGCGTGGCGCCCTCTCCGCAATCTTACGCCATGTCCGCTCATGGATGAAATGTGTGAAAAATACCACGCCACCGCCGCGCAGATCGCCCTCGCCTTCCTGTTGCAACAGAAGAACGTCGTCACGATTACGGCCATGCGTTCCGTCGGCCACATGCCGGAAAATCTCGCGGCGTTGCAACTCTCTCTTGAAGAAGAAGATCTGGAACGTCTCCGCCGCGACTATCCAGGCCAGATGGCCATTTCACCAACCGTCCCGCTTTAATCGTTGTTTTTTATCATAACCAATTGCAAACAAAGGAGTAGCACATGAACACGAATCTCTCCCGCCGTGATTTTCTGAAATCCAGCGTCATCGCCGCCTCCGGCCTGGCCATCCTCCCCAACTGGCTTGCCGCGCAGGAAATCCCCAAATCCAAAATGCAGATTTCCGCCCAGATGTATTCCGTCCGCGGCGACTGCGGCGCCAATTTCGACAACGCCTTGGAGAAAGTCGCCCAGATGGGATTCAAAGGCGTCGAATTCGCCGGCTACTACAACTACGGCAACAAGCCTGCCGAACTGAAAAAGCGTCTTGACGATCTCGGCCTCACCGCCTCCGGAACCCACATCGGAACAGGCAGCTTCCAGAAGGATAACCTACAGCGTACCATCGACTTCCATGCCGCCATCGGCTGCAAGTTCTTGGTCGTTCCGGGCGATGGACGTTTCACCAATCCGGACAAATGGAAGGAACTGGCGGACATCTTCAACCAGACTGCCGCCATCCTCAAGCCGCTCGGCATGGCCTGCGGTTATCACTGCCATACCGGCGAATTCAAGAAGCTCGGCGACAAGACCTTCTGGGAACTCTTCGCGGAAAACACCTCCGCCGACGTCATCCTCCAGCAGGACTGCGGCTGGTCATACGTCGCAGGGCAGGATCCCGCGGCACTCATCCGCAAATATCCGGGCCGTTCCCGCACGCTCCACATCAAGCCGTCCGTTGTTAAAAAAGACCAAGGCGTGAAGAAAGCCATTCTCGGACAGGATTCCGTTCCATGGCCGTCTGTCCTGCTGGCCGCCCGTGAAGTCGGCAACACCGACTGGCTGACGGTCGAACAGGAGACCTATCCCGATGGCCGCCCCGCCATGGACTGCCTGAAAGATTCCCT
>JAEEGK010024954.1_pt1 | contig 12337 bp, 7 predicted proteins | sample 8958771 | NCBI WGS metagenome assembly JAEEGK01 (sample SAMN16246547, study PRJNA631951) | gut metagenome | biome: gut microbiome; feature: rumen; material: SC-attached | host: Bos | place: Iran: Karaj | collected 2018-10 | reverse complement strand
AATAATATTATAGTGTGTAAGAAATAAAATAATAATAATAATAATATTATAGTCTGTAAGAAATAAAATAATAATAATAATAATATTATAGTGAGTAAGAAATAAAATAATAATAATAATAATATTATAGTGAGTAAGAAATAAAATAATAATAATAATAATATTATAGTCCGTAAAAAATAAAATAATATTAAAAATATTATAGTTAGTAAGAAATAAAATGATAATAATAACAATATTATAGTCGGTAAGAAATAAAATAATAATAATAATAATATTATAGTCTGTAAGAAATAAAACAATAGTAATAATAATATTATAGTCCGTAAGAAATAAAATGATAATAATAATAATATTATAGTATGTAAGAAATAAAACAATAATAATAATAATATTATAGTTAGTAAGAAATAAAATAATAATAATAATAATATTATAGTAAGTAAGAAATAAAATAATAATAATAATAATATTATAGTTAGTAAGAAATAAAATAATAATAATAATAATATTATAGTTAGTAAGAAATAAAATAATAATAATAGTTGGTAATATAATATTAATCTTTAGCAAGTATGTTTTTTTATTATTTTTAGGAAGTATTCTTAATTTATAATTTAAAGATGGTATGATTTATGTATTATTTTTTATAGTGGGTATTATAATCATTATTTATTTTTAGATATGAATTTATTGTGAAATACTAATATTAGTGAAAAAGAGAAATATTTTATAATATCATTCATTTATTTTTCTACAAAAATTATTTTGATAAAAAATATAAGAATATTTTAATTTTCTCAATAATAAAAATTATATTATTTTATTTTTTTATAAACATTATATTTCATTCAATTAAATCTAAATTATTTAATTATTTTCTTTTTGAAAAAACACTTGAATTTGAATCTAAAGTAGAGTTGAAAAATAACTTGTTTATTAAAAATATTCCTACTTTTTTCTTTTTCACCTTATTTTTTTTCTATTAAATTAAAAAAATAAAAAAATAGAATTTTTTTATTATAAAACAGAATTAATATAAGATTAATAAATATATTATAAAATTTAATATAGTAGTAAGAATTTAAATACATTTAATATCATCAATCCCTAAAATTTCTTTAAACATAAGAGAAATTTTATGAGCTTGATTATCATTTAAATGTTTGGTTTTAGAAATTTTAATTGTAGAACTTTTTCTTTCTTTAATAACCCTTTTAAAAAAGATTTTAACTTTAAAATTATCTTCTTTAACATTAGAAATATCTTTTAAATGAATATTAACTAAACTTTCCATTCCATCATAATCAATTAAATAAACTTTATCATTGCTAAAAACTAAAAGCATGATTTTATCATCAGTATTATAATAAGAAATAAAATCCCAAATTTTAAAACTTTCTTTAAAAAACTTTTTAATAAAATAATAAAACTCTGCTTCTCTTTTATTATGTTCTTTATAAAATTTATATTTCCCATAAAGTGGCATAGGCAATCTAACTCTTTGAGAATAAACATCTTTATTAATAGTATTTTTAAATCCTTCACTAGTTTTACTAACTAAATCAATAACTCCAGCAATAGGTTTAGTAATAACACCTCCAATTCCTTTTAAAATTCCTTTTCCAAAACCACTTAAATTTTTTTCTTGTTTAATCCCTTCAATAGGTTTTCTAACAATATCAGTAACACCATAAAAAATTCCACTTGCCATTGAAGTTATTCCATAACCAAAACCTTCCATAAAATCATTTGGTTTTTCAGTCATTTTTTTTATTTGCCTTTGATTAATATATTCTTTATCATTAGTTATATTTAATATTGCTGATGATACTCCACTTGATAATTGAGATACTGAATTAAATGTTCCATCTGCTGTGTTTTTTATTAATGATGCTCCACCATCAAATATTCCTTTTAATGCTTCTCCTTGTAAAAATCCTTTATTTGATTTTTTCACAAAATCTTTTAATCCTGTTCCTATAAAACTTATAAAATTTACTGGTTGACCTAATAATTCTATATTTATTCCTACTCTTATAAATTGTAATATTGCTTATAGGAATTTATTATTATTGATATTATATTATTTAATGTTCCATATATATTCATTAATTGGTTTTCTTCTAATGATATTGATGTATCTATATTATCATATAATTTTGATAATTTTTAATTATGGGATTGTTGTTTAATTTCGTAAAAATTGTCTTTTTCTTGGTTTAAAAGAAAGAATTTCTAATTTATGAATATATATTGGAGATTCTTCTGAATGATTTATATTTTTTTGTCATGATGATTCTACATAATTTGATTTATTATATAATTCTTTGAATTTATAAATGATAAAAATATTGGATGTACTTTTGTTATTGATGTTTGAAGACCTAATGTTATATTATTTGTAAATTTAAATATATATATTAAAAGAGTACTTTCTAATTTTAAGATAAATTGTTCTATTTTAAATGAGATTTCATTTATTTCAAATGTTTTATCTATTATATTTTCTTCTATTTCTAAATTAAATTGGATAAATTTGGAATTTTTATCTATTTGTTTTAAAACAATTAAATATCTATCTAATATAGTTAATTGATTATCTATTTCTAAATCCTTTATTCTTAAAAACATATTTTTAGTAATTACATCACCTTCTTTATTTTTATTATAATTTATTTCTAAATCATTTAAAGATAAATAAATTAATTCATTTCTATCATACTCTGAAAAATTATTTTTACATGTTATAAAAGTATTATCTCCTATAAGACTAATTCCTATTTGTTTAAAATAAATATAAATAGTATTTTTTTCAATCTTATTTTCTATAATTTTTAAAATTTCATCATAAACTTTAATTTTAATAGATTTTCCATTATTAATAATATTTAATCGTATTTTATAACCTACACTTGGATTTTCATGGATTTTAATAACTTCATTATAAGGATATTGAAATATATTAATTTGATTTTGATAATGTTGACAAATGTATTCATCTGATAATTCATATAAAATATGATGAGATACCATAATTGGTCTTTTATTTATTTTTCCAATTCCAAATTTTATTTTTATTATATTATTATCTTGTATATTTGGCCAAATAAAAATACTTTTATTTAAACAATCAATATAATTTGGATAATTGGAATATTTATGTTGATATATATTTAATGAAATCACAGAAGAATAATTTTCTATTGTAACTCTTGCATTATCAAATGTTGAATTTTCAATAAAAATATAAGTAATTACTCCTTCCATTTTTTTAGAAAAATTAATGAATCTTTTCTTCCTTTCATCAATACTTTTTAAAACAATAGTTTGAAATTTACAATTATTTAAATATATTGGATTTGATTTTTTCCATTTTTCTTCTTTATCACATATTGTTAAATAAAAAGGATATTTTTCACCATAACCAAAAAAATCAAAAGCACAATTATTTTTAGAATTCAAAGGAAGTGAATTATTCTTAGAATCAGTAATTAATATATTTTCATTTAAACCATTTGATAAAACATATTTAGGATAAATATTAATAACATTACAATATAAAGTTAAATTAGTAGATAATAAATATATATTATTATCAACAATAAATTCAATAAATCTATTTTCATTTTTATTAACACATTCAATTGAATTTGCAGTTCCAATTGCTTCTATATTAAAAGGTTTTCCTAAGAATTCAATCTTATGTTCATTACATTGCATATTTAATATATTTTGTTCAAATTTTAATAAATACATATTTCCAATTGAACCTTTTCCAGGAATTAAATTTTGTTTATCTTTTCCATAATAAAAATAACAATTTAATCCTGAATGATCAATTAAAACTGAATTAGGATGAAGAATTATTGTTACTTTTTTCTTTTTATCTTTATATACAGTACAAAGAATATCTACATTATTATCTGTATCATCAAATAATTTAATTTTTGTTAAATTTTCTCCTGTTTTATTATTATATAAAATAACAAATTTTTTAGTAGAAAAATGTAAGAAACTTAAATTAAAATTATAATTAGGAATCATATCACATTTTTTACTTTTTAATAAACAAATTTGACTTTTTTCTTTAACAGTAAAATAAATATCAAAAGGTAAACACCTTATTCTAAAGTTTTATTTATTTTTAAAGAAGTGAAAAATTGTTTTATTGGAATTTTTCTATGTATACTATAATTATTAATATTAAATTCAATATATCCATTAAAATTTAGAAAAGATACTCCAATCATTTTCTTAGATTTCATTTGTTGACGAATTACTTTATCTTTATCTGTTATTATTATATCAATATCATATTGTGTTTTATTTCTAAAACAAAGAGGAGAAAATAAATAAATCGCTTTCTTTTTATTATAAAATTCTACTCTTGATACTATATAACAATAATTTAAAATATTAGATTCTACTTTTATATTAGTATGCATCATTACTTGATGTTTCTTTTGCTTTAATTTATCTATTTTTATTTCATTATCTCCTATTCTTGCATCATTGAAATAAAATTGAATTATTTTATTTTTATTATATTGATTTAATGAAGATTTTTGATTTGATAAAATATCTGGTTCTGGATAATTTATTTCATAATAATTATTATTTGGAACTTCTATTCTATTTATTTTTGAATATCCTGATTCTATATCAAACACTTCAATTGTTTTTCCAGTATAATTAAAGATTATATGAATAAAGTTTCACAATGGAAATTTTTTTCTTTCTCAAAATTTAATACTGTAATCTTATTTGAATTGATTTTAACAATTATTAAAGGATGTCTTGTTATATGTCATTTATTATTAATTTCTTTTGAAATTATATTTATTAATTAAATGACTTTTCTCTTTATTTTAATTTGAAATTTATTTTTGTCAAAATTTTGGAATTTTTTATTAAAGACAATTTTCAATTAAAATATATTTTAAAAATTATTTAAATATTTAATAATATTATAATATTTTTAATTAATCATCTTCTTCATTTAAACTTTTTAAAGCACATTTTTCTTCATCATCTTCATAATTTTTATTTTCAAAATCAATATCATCAAATTCCTTTTCTTTCTTACAAAAACAAGCATAAAATAAACTTAATCCACTTACAATAATAACCAACCAATTTGCAATATAAAAAATAAAAGTAAAAAAAGGTAAAGAAATACTAATTTTATTAGAAAATTTAGATATATTTGTCATTATACATGTGTTATTATTATTTTTATGATTTAATTGACAAAGATTATTATCTATTTGAACTTGATTTCCAAAAGTTGAATATCTAGGTGATAAATTTATAATTTCTAATATTAAAGAAAATATCATTAATGTCATTGAAAAAGAAACCAAAGTTAAACCTTGAGGAGATGTGGCTCCTTTTTTTATTGAAAATAATGTAAAACAAAAAATTCTTATTCCCAATTTACAGAAAGCAAAGATTGTACATATAAAAATATATAAATTGATAATTGCAAAGACAATTTGATCTAGATGTAAGAAATTAGATGAAAAGATTAATATTAAATCAATTATATTTTCATAATTTTCTTCTGTTAACATATAACCACATTTTATTTTACATGAACTGTTAAAAAATCTATCTAAAGAAGAAATTAATAAAGATGAAAAAATACTTAATGATAGAAATAAACAAATAATTCCTAATAAAATCCTAAAAGGAGATAAATATGATAATAATTTATCAAGAATACCTTTTTGTTGGATTAAATCAGAAATTAATTCAAGTTTAATTGTTAAATGTGATTCATCACCTTTTAAATTTTTTAATAATTTTTCTTCTTTTTTATTTAATCCCAAAGAAATTTTTTTCTCTTCTAAATTCCTAATTTTATCTCTTTTTTTTGCTCTATCTAATTCAAATTCATCTTGTTCACTTGATAAGCTTTTTTTTCCTTTAATTAAATAAAAAGGCAAAACTCCAATACCATAAGAAGTATAACAAACCAAAATTATCATTCCAAAAATACTAAAAATACTTATACAAAAAGATATTGATTTTTCACCAAAATGTTCAGTATCGAATAATTCCTTAATCCATTTTAATCCTTCATTATTATTTAATAATTCTTTTGATTGAATATTATTTTTAAAGAATAAACCACCCATTAATACCATTCCAATAAATAATATAAAAATCATTGTGAATTTTAACGCAGAACATATTCTTTCTAATAAATTATATCCAGTTGTATCATATTCATCAATTTTTTCATCAAGAAAAAAAAAAGTGAAAGGTATTAAAATAAATGCAAATATAATACATATAAAGTAAAGAAGTAACATTATATTTTTAAATTTATTATTATCTATATTCATTTGTGTTATATTTGATATATCTTTTGGATTTGATAAAAATACATCTAAAGGTATTAATAAGACACTTATTAAAGAAATTAAAATTGAAAAAATAAAAACTAGATTTGATAAAGGTGAATCATCATCTGAATCTACATAATATTTATAAAAGAAATGGGTAAAAATGAGGATTAACTACATTTATTATATAATTAAAAATACAGAAATAATAATTATCAACACAATTATTAAAAAATATAACCCTGTCATTTATTATTTAATATAAAATTTATTTAAAAAATTAACTAAAAAATATTATTGTTTATTTTATAAATGATTTAAAGATAATTTATAAGAACTATAGGCATTTTTTATAAAGAAAAATTTCAAAATCTTTTTGATTGAAAATTTATAATAATTTTTAAAATATAATTATTTTTAATTAAGAATATTTATTAAAATTTAAATATTAAAAAAAAATTAAATAAAGGGAAATTAATGATCGAAGAATTAAAAACGTTAGAAAGTTTAAATTCTCAGAAAGTAAAAATTAACAATTCAAAAAAAAATATAAATTACTTCAATGAAATTATATTTGAGATTGATAGAATATCTCAATTAATTCAAGTTAAAATGAATAAAACTGATATTTCTTTAATCGATAAAATATTTAGTAAAATTAAGCTTTTATTAAGAGAATTGGATGATTATCAAAACAATAAATTTTTAAAAATTTATGAACCAATTTTAATTCATCATGAAAAAGAAATTAGAAAAAGAATTGGTAATGAATTTGTATTAAGAAGTAATATAATTCTTTTAGAAAATAAAATGAAAATATTACAAAAAAAAGAAGAAGAATATGAACAATTAAAAAAATTAACAAATGTTTCTGTTGATAATGGGAAATTCTTTTTTACTGATAAAAAAGAAAATGAAATTATAATATTAAAAACAGAAAATTCAAATTTAAAAAAAGTGATTTTAAAATATGAAAAAGAATTAGAAAAAAAAATGAAAAGAGAAATAGAATTAGAAAACTCAAAAAATAATTTAGAAAAAAAATTAAAAACATTAACATATAATAAATTAACAAATCATATTCATTCATATTCAAATTCTCATTTAAGTTCACTTTTAAATGATTTAAATTACTCGAATATTATTCCAACAAATAAAATACCAAATAGAATAAATATTAATAAAAATAACAATAAAAAATTAGAATATTTATCAACAAGTTTAAATGATTCCAAATCAAATTTTTATAAATTAATAACATCTGAAAATAAAAGCCCAAATAAATTAGCTTTAACTATTTCTTATTCTAATAGACCTACAATTCAAAATGAAATTACTTTATATAATCCTCATAAAAGAATGAAATCTGAATTTTCTTCAATTGAAAATGATTTTAATGAGAATTTTTTAAAAAAAAGAGTTTCTCCTGTGAGAAGAGCTGTTGAAAATTTTAATAATAATAAAATGAGAAATAAATTTCAAAGTGAATTAAATTTTTCTCAAACTTTAAATTCTCTTTCTAAAATTCCAAGAATAAATTCTAAAAAAAATAATAACTCCAAAAAAAAAGAAATAATAAATGGAAGGAATTCTAGTATAAAAAGTAATAATTCTTTAGTTACTAATTTTTTAATATATAAAAATGCTAATATTAATAACACATTAAATTCAAATGGTAATACGAACAAAGATAAGAGTATAATGAATTATTATAAAGTTAAAAGAAGTATTTCTAGAAATACTGGAAATAAAAATTCAAGAAACGGTTCAATTATAAGATCTTTTAAACCACCAATTAGAAAATTAAAAAAATAAACTTATTAAAATTATATTAATTATAAGTTTATTTTATGAAAATTTTAAATAATTTTTAAATAAAAAAATTAATAAGTATTTATTCATGAAAAGTAGCATTAATAATATTTCCAAATTCATGATCATTTTCATAAACAAAAGCAACATATTCATAAAAATTTGCAAATATTTCAAAATCAATATAATTATTATTATTATTATTTAAAATTTCATTATTAATTTCAAAGCAATCAATAAATTCAAGTAATTTTTCTTCTTCATTTTTTCTTCCTGAAATAACATCAGGATGATTTTTAACATCATAAATCATTTTAATTAAATTGATAGTTACATTACCATTATTAAGTGAATCAAGAATTGAAAATGCATTTTCAACATAATTTAGTTTTGTTTCATTTAATTGTTTTTTAAATTCTCTAATAAAAAGTGTAAATTGTAAATAATCATCTTTTGAAAATTGTTCAAATAAATTTTCATATTCACTTTCATTAAATAAAATATGTTGTCCTTGTAAGACATTTTTAAAATCATTAAATGTTATTTTCATTAAATTAGGACAAGTCATTAAAAATTGCCTATGTAAATATAATAAACCTCTTATTCCTCTAATTCTTAATTTTTGTTTTAATTTTTCTAAAGTATTATTATTATTGTCATTAATAAAATAATTTTTTTCTGATCTTTGATATGGAGTACGAGGATTATTTTTAGTACTTAGATTATCAAGATTTTCTTCTTCATTATCTTTTTCATTATATTCTTTATTAAATTTTCTAATTATTTCTCTGTTATCTTCTCTTTCAAAAGTTTTATTATTATCAAAATCATTTTTATTTAAAAAAATTGGTTCTTTTTTATCCTCAATTTGTCTATAATTTGGTCTAAAATTCCATTCATTATTTAATAAAGAAATAAAGTCTTTATCATTCTCAATAAGATAAGAAATAAAATGATAAAATTCAAAAAATTCATCTTCACTAAAAATATCGTTTCTAAAACCTTTGAAAAAATAATGATATAATTCTAAACAATTTTCGAAATCATTTCTATTTTCTGTTTGATCACCAATAAAATAATTGTTTCTAGGATTATAATAATTTTTAAGCAAATTAACAGTAATTGGACAATTATTTTCATTTGATAAATTCAATAATTTATTTAAAGAATCATTAATTGAGTTATCTCTTAATTGATTTATAGAAGATTCAGTGATTTTATTTAGAAAATCAATATAATTAATTTTGTCTTTTTTATTATTTATTCCATAATTAAAGAAAATATTTTCAATATCCAATAAGGGAATATTAATATTAAAATCTTTTAATACTTTAACAAAATCATATTTATTTATTGTTTTTGTATTATTATCATAATATTTAAAATGTTTAATAAAATTAAAGAAGGATTTTCTTCCATATTTTATTAAATATTTCCTTAAAGTTATCAATGGTTGATCAATTTTATTTTTAATATTATTTTCATTTACTTTGAAATTATTTTCAAATTCTTTATTACTTGGTTTATAATTTTGAAATTGAACTCTTTTATTATTCTTATTATTGTAATAATAATTATTATTTCCATTATTATCATTATACTGATATTGTTGTTCTTCTATTTTAGGATTAAGGATTTTTTGTTCATCTAACTCAAATAACATTTCCCTTAATTCATAATCAGATTGAATTCCATATCCAAAAAATTTTACAAATTTTATAATTTCATTAAAAGACAAAGGTTTATCAGTATAAGCTGATGTTATAAATTTATAATCATCTAAAAATCTAGAAAAAATATCTTTTTTATAACTGTCATTAGGAGTATTAATATATATATTTCTTATATCGTTTAAGGAAATATTTTTATTTCCTCTTTCAGTTAAATGGTTATAAAAATCTTTAGATAAATTATTTCTTTTTTCATCCCAATATATATTTAATAATTTATCAATAATTTTAGAATATAAAACAACACCATTAGTAAATAAATCATATTCTTGGAATAAATATTGCATTTCAAAAGAATTTAAACCTAAATGACATTCATTTAAAACTTTTAAAAAATCATCTATACTTAATCTTTTAGAATCATTATAATCTATAATTTGAAAAGATTTTATTAACTTTACTATTGCCACATTTCCGCCTTTTTCATTTAACTTATTATTTAATATTGAGACAAAATTGTCCAATCGTCGATTTTCTTTTATATTATTGATTTGAAATATTTCTTTTGCAAATTTTTTATAATTAATATATCCATCATTGTCTGTATCAAAATAATTAAATATTTTTTCTACTTCATTTGTTCTTTTAAAAACAAGTCCTAATCTTTCATTTGCTTTTATAAAATTGGGAAGATTACATAATCCTAAAGATTCTAAATCATAAAATCTAAAAAATTGACATAAAATTTGTTCTTCAGTTTTATTTGGTATTAACTTTAATTCAATCTTATCTTTTAATTCCGAAATATATCTATTAGAAACAATTTTATTAAAAAAATAAATACTTCTTGACTAATAAATCTGTCATTTTTTATATTTAATTAATTAATTATTCATAATTTATTATATATGAATAATATCAAATTATCATTAATATTACTTTTATTTGAAATAATTGAAGGAAAATTATTATTTGTTCTTCATCACTTTAGACATGGTTCAAGAGGTTCAGTAATGTTATTAAAAGAAAATTATGAAGATTTTTTCGGAAATAAATGGTATATTAAAGGGGAATTAACAGAAGTAGGAATGAGAATGTCATATATTTTAGGTTATGAAACAAAACAAAGATATAAAAATTTTTTATTAAATAAATACAATCCTAAAGACTTTTTAATTTATTCAACAGATTTAAATAGAACTCTTCAAACTGCGTATTCATATATTTATGGTTTATTTTCTAATATTGAAATTGATAAATTAAATGAAGAACAAATTAAAGGATCAATCCCACCTAATAAAATATCAAATGAAATTTTGAAGGAAATTAAAAATTTAAAAGATAATCCAATAAAACACAATATTCCAATTATCCCTGTTCATGTTACAAATATTAAAGATCATTTTTTCTTATTACATGACCCTGAAAGTGTAAGTGATTGTAAACCAATTTGGGATTTGCGAATAAAAACTGCAAAAGAAAATTCATTTATACAAAATTTTGCTAAACAATTTCAAATTAAATATGAAAGTAAATTAAGAAAATATTTAGATATTAAAGATAACTTTGATATTTTTTATATTGATGTTTTATGTGATCATTATATTTCATCAAAAACTAATCAAAGTGATTTATTTAAATTTCATAATATTACAGGGATTGATGAAAAAGAATTTGAAGAAAGTTGTCAAAATGTTTTATCGATTATAATGGAGAAAGTTGTATTTTGGGATAAAAAAATTACTTTTATGTCTCAAACTCATTTTGTAAATAAAATAATTGATTGGATGGAAAGAATAATTGAAAAAGATAAAAATGAAAACAATAATTTAAAGGATTATTCATCTCCTAAATTTATTTCTTTTTCTGCTCATGATACTTCAACAAGTGCTTTTATGATGTTTATGAAAGAAATTTTTAATTGTGATTTTATTAATCCTACTTTTAGTGCAAGTATTTTCTTTGAATTACATAAAAAAGATAATGATTTAAAAGGAGATTTAAGTGATTATTATATAAAATATTTTATGAATGATAAATTTATGTTGAGTATTGATTTTGAGAAATTTAAAAATGAAGCAATAAAACACTTTTGGAGTGATTATGAAATTGAAAAATTTTGTGAATTTAAAATTATTAATGTTGATGAAAAGAATAAAAAATTGAAATTATATTTTTTAATTATAATTACTTTATTACTTATTATTGTTTTTCAGTTCTTTTTTCTTTTTATTATTTTTAGAACAAAAAAAGAAAAAAATAAAATAGAAGAAGATGGAATAGAATTAGAAGAAAAAGATCAATTAAAAGAAACATAAACTATTAGTTTTATATTCAAAGGAAATTCTCTTTTTGAGTTTTATTTAATTAAGAAGATAAAATATTTAATTTTAAAATAATATAAAAATTAATTTAAGTATAAATCAAAAAAGTAAAAATAATTATTTGAGCTATATTATTAAAAAATAAATGGGGATTGGGGATTGGGGATTGGGGATTGGG
>JAEEGK010024953.1_pt1 | contig 12337 bp, 5 predicted proteins | sample 8958771 | NCBI WGS metagenome assembly JAEEGK01 (sample SAMN16246547, study PRJNA631951) | gut metagenome | biome: gut microbiome; feature: rumen; material: SC-attached | host: Bos | place: Iran: Karaj | collected 2018-10 | reverse complement strand
CCCAATCCCCAATCCCCAATCCCCAATCCCCAATCCCCAATCCCCAAAATATATATTTTAAATAATGAAAAAAATTAAATTTATTAATTATAAAAATTTTTTCTTTTTTAATTTATTTTTATTATTTAATTAATAATATTATTAAATTGTTATATATTATAAAAGTTAATAAAAAAATAAATATTTTATAAATTTCTTTTCATTTACATCAAAATTATTTGCTTGTTTATCACTTTTTAAAAATGGAAGAAAGCAAGTGGTAAAGCATTATATATTTTTTAATTCAGAAATAATAGTAAATAAACAATAACTTTTAACATATCATTGAATAATTGATTTAGTTAAGTAACATAAAATTGAATAGATTGATTATATTAATTAGAATTAGTAGCTTTTTATATATAAATAAATATAATTTAATTATATAAATTATATTATATATAAAAAAATATATCTTTATTATTTTATAATTCATGCCATAATTCCTTGAAATAAATATTGAAATCTATCATACCAATTAGTTCTCCAATTATCAATACTCATTTCTATCAATTTATCAACATGAGCTATATAATCTCTTTTTTTCATATTAGGTCTTGGTAAAAATCTTTGTTTCAATTCATTAATAGCATTTTGTCCACCTTCAAAAGAAGGTAATTTATTTCCATGACCACAAAACATCATTTCAACTAAAATTAATATTTTTTCATAATGATTAACACAAGCAATAAAACCTTTCCATAATAATTTTCTAAAATCATTAAAATATTTTGATTGAGTCCCGCCTAAAACTTCAACAAAATCATTAGTTAATTTAAAAGGTGCATTTTCAAATTTTAACCCTTTTCCAGGAGCATTACTTAACATAAATCCAAAATCAATATGAATTAAATGACCTTTATTATCAATCATAATATTTCCATTATGTCTATCTTTAATTTGTAAAAAATAGCATACTAAAGAATAACCAGCAAGAGATTTAATATAATTTTTCATAGCTCTTTTATATAAAGGACTATTAATAGGTCCAAAATAAGATTCATAAAATTCTCTTAGAGATATATTATTTTTACTTTTTCTTTTCATTTGATCTATACTTATTGAATTAGGAACTACTTCTATTATACCTACATCAGTTCCAGTAGCTATAATTTCATAAGGATAAACCCAACATTTAACTTTTTCGAATTTAAATATTTGTCTAAATTCATTTATTAATTGAGATGCAAATTGTTCTTGTCTTAAATCTTCTCCAGATTTAATTATTACGTTGTATAATTTATATGAAGTTAAAAATCCAAAAGGTGAATTTTTTCTTAAACGAGCTGTTTGTTGAATTATTGATTCTCCAAAATAATCTTTACTATCTTCGTTTATTTGATTTGCTATGTTTGATAATGTGTTTGAATTGTATTGATTATTATTGTTTTTTGAATTTTGTAATAAAATATTAAAAGCTGATATATCTTTTGTTTCGTCACTTCGAGATGAATCTTCGTTGTCACTACTTGAACTGTTTGAATTGTTTAATTCTAAACTTATATTTAATTTTTTTCCTTTTTGATTTGAAAAATTATTTTTAATTTCATTATCAATTTGATTGTTTTTTCTTTCTGAAAGAATTTTTGCATTGTTTATTATGGTTGAATCAAATGAAAATCTCTTTTCAATGTTTTGAATAGGAGACAATTCATTATAAATTAAATTATTATTGTTATTAATATTATTATCATTATTTATTTCAATTGAAAAAATTTTTTTTTTATGATTTTTATTATTATTATTATTATTATACAACAAATCATTTATAATAATCGGTTTAGAATATTTAATTTCATTTTCATAAAGATAAATATCTTTTTTTTTAATTTGATTTTTTTCGATATTTTCATTATTATCATCTTCGTTTGTTGTTAAAAAATTAAACATAGTCTTTTTTTTTTTAATTTTTGGAATAATTTCAAAATCATTATTTAAAGTGAGTTTTAAAACATTTTTATTAGATTCTTCTCCTTCAACTTTATGATAATTATCATCTTCAGTTGGCGACATTTTATTTAATTTTAAATAACCAATAGGATGATTCAATAAAAAATAATTTAATTCATCTAATCTAAAACATTCCATTGTTATCATATAAGGAGCCCTTTCTTTGGTTTTAAATATATGACATTCACTTATTGAAATTCCTCCTATTAAATAATTTCTAATTGAAGAATTTAAAAATGGTAAATAAACATTTGCAGGTAAAATTTTATTAATTTTATGAATTTCATTTAATAAAACTTTTTTACGTTCATTTGGTTGAGTGTTTATTAATATATCACAAATATTACATAAATGGTCAAAAAAATTAATATTTGATAAAAAACTACTTAAATTAACATCATCTAAATCTATTTGTTTTATATATTGTAAATGAATGCTATTTTCATCGTTTGTTACGTGATCGTAATTTTTAAATAAATTTAAAGAAAATTGATTTGGATTTAAATTTTTTATTTGATTTAACATTTCATTATCTTTTAAATTATTATTATTTATGTTATTATTATTATTTGAATTATCTATTGTTTTAAGACCCTCTTTTTCTATTTCTTTATTATATGTAAATTCTGCGTAATTTGATAAAAATTCATGAAATTTTTTTTTATTCATAATAAAATCTCTTACATTTTCAATATTATTTATTTCATTATCAATTTCATTTTTATTATTAATTTCTTTAAAATAATAATTTTGAAGGTTTTCATTTTTTAAATATTTAACATATTCTTCACTTCCGCATAAATAAAAATTTTCAATACGATTTTTATCAAAATCGCTTTTAAATATCATTTGAATAATTGTTAAAACGTTTTTTATTTTTTCATTAGTTTGTGGATTTTTTCCTATTGAAGATTTAAGAAACCAAATTATTCTATGAGCAAAAGAAAAAGATGCATAACAACTTTTACATAAAAATGAAAAAAATTCTTGAACAGCTTCATATTCACCAAAAAGCATAAAACTACATAATTGAGGAATATAAAATTCTAAATCGTTTCTTATTCTATTTTTATTAATTAAATTTGGATTTAATCTAATTTTTTGTAAATCTTTAATTACATTTTTATGTGCCCATAAATGAGTTAATAATTCAAAAGGATCGTTCATTTGTTTGGATGATTGAACTTCTTTTGATAAATAATTTCTCCATTTTTCTATGTAAAACATTTTATTTTTTGTTTGTTTTTTTTTACATATATTTTTTAATTTCGATGTTATTGAATTAAAACCTATTTTTTAATATTTTTATTATATATTTTACAATTTTTGTTTTTTTCTGTTTTTGGAAGTGTTTCATCCATATTAATAATATATTATTCGATAAAATATTTAAAATAATAATTATTTTTTAATTTAATTTTTAAATATTTTTTTATTTTTTTATTTAGAATTTTTATTTTTTTTTCTAGATTTTTATTAGAATATTTAACTGAAACTAAAATTATATTTTTAATTTATTTTATTAAGAATGATTTATAATAATAATAATAATAATTTTAATAAAATTCATAAAAGAAATTTTAAACAAAGTATTAATTTTTTATATGATAAATGTTATTCTGATTATTTAAACAATAATTTTTCAATTAAAATAAAAGTGAAAAAAAATAATTATAATGATAAATTCAATTTTCCAGAATTTAAAAATAACAATAAAACAAATTTTTATAATAAAATAAAAAATAATAATTATAATAATAATTTCAATAAAAATAAAAATGTTCAAAATTTTAATTCAAATGATAAAATGAATTTAGATGAAGAAACACCAAAAATAAATTTCCAAGAAAAATTAAATAATATTCTAATATCAAATGCAATAAAAAGTGAATTTTTAATGAATAAATTATTTAAAAATAAAAATACAAAAAATTATTTCTTTAAACCAGATGAAAATAAAATGCAAATAGACATTTAATCCAAAATTTTCGAATAAATTATATAATTTAATTAATTAATATAAAATATATATATATATAATATTATTATGTTCAATTAAATATAAATAAAAAAATTAAAATATTTTTATAGTATTTATTAAAATTATAATTAAAAATAATATTATTATTTTTATTTATTTTTTCCCTGGTTTTTTCTTTTTATCTCCTGCATCAGCATTAACAATATCTTCAAAGCTTGTTCCAGGTTCAGGACAATTAAATAATATTTTCTTTTCAGTTTCAATCCATTGTTGTCCATTTACACTAAATAATATTTGTAATTCTTGTTCACCAACAGGTAACTTAGGCATTTCTGGTATTAAACAAACAATCTTTTTATCATTTTTATAAAAAGCAGGACAATCAATGTCACCTTTTTCATTAGCAAACTTAACTTGCATTATTTGAATTTCTGGGAAGAAATTACTATATAAAGCTAATCCATTATAAGGTCTTTTATATTGAGTTTCAATCATATCATTTTCTTCTTTTAATTTTTTTTCATATTCTGCTAATTGTTTTTTATCTGTGTACATAGGAGCCAAACCTAATGTTACTTGTTCTTCTTCTGTTAATGGCTCAGGAATAGCTAATTCTTTAATACGATCTTCTTGAGTTTGAGTTTCTTTAAAAGTTATATATGAAATTCTTGTTATTTTTGGGTCACAATAATGGAATGATCCTGCGTTTATCCATTGTTCTCCATTTAATGTAATTAATACATCGAATACATAATTATTATATAAATCAGCTGAATTTTCTGATTTTAATATGGCTTCATCTTGAGTTATCCAATTTAAAGGAACCGAACCCATAATAAATGTTTTATCTTGACGATCCCATTGAATTTCTGTAAAACGTTCTCCTAAAGAAGATGTAATTTTTGCTTTTTTTGTAACAGCATCAAATAAACCTGTTCCATAAATTTTCATTTGAAGACCTCCTTCTACAGATGATATATCGGGATCTATTTTTTCTATATTAATATCATAAAATCGATATATCATTGAAAATCCTGAAAATTGTTGACCATTAATTGCAATATCAACATTATATTCGACTTGTTCTTGATTGAAATTTTCTATTTTTGGTATGTTACATGTCATTAAACCATTTTCATATTGAGAAAAACAACAATACCAATTTGCTTTATCTAATTGATTATCTAAATTTTCTATATCAATTGGATTAATAATAGTTCCTTCTTGTATTAATGTTGAATTTGTTTGATTTATTAAACTTCCATTTTCATTATATTTACTTTCTTCCATGCTACTTTTTCCCATATTACTTGTTGATTTTCGACTTTTGAAATGTTTAATATTTTCATTTGTTACGGGTTTTGCTTGGAATCCGACTGTTAAACTAAATAGATATTTTTGAGGTATTTGATCTAAATTAATTTTTACTTGTAAAGGAGTTCCACCGTCTATAGGACCACATTTAGGTTCAATTGAAGATATTTTTATAGTATTTGGATATATTAAAAATTTTTCAGGATATTCAGTAAAAAAGTTCCCATCAAATGTAACTTGAATAGTACAATCTGAAGGTAAATCTAAATTAGGACAATATTCAACAAAATTAGGAGTTTTAACAAATATAGTTCTACTTAATTTATCAAAATTAGCACGTACATCACGAGATATACCCCCAAATAAAAATCTTACGGATAATCTAGGAAATTCTTTAAATGCACTTCCAATAATACTTAATATTGTATTTCCTGTTGCAGGACCACATGAAGGGCTGACAGATAATATTCTCAAAGGACAAAAAGATACAACACTATCATCATTACAAAACACATGACTATATAACCTACTTCCTGCTATTAATTTAGGTAACTTAACCAAACCTAAATCACCATGACCTATTTCACCACTTCCACAGGTATATAATTTTCCACTTTTACTTATTAAAAATGTCCCACTTGTACTACATGCACATTTAACTATAGTTTCTAATAATTCTCCACCTTCATCTTTTTCTAATAATCTAGGTTCAAAAGATGTATTTGTATTTCCAATACCTAATTGACCATATATATTTAAACCAAATGTTACTGGCCACCCCTCTTCAGTTACCACACAAGTATGACTATATCCTGCAGATACATAACAACATTTTAAAGGTTTTTCAGTATATACTCTATCTAATTTATTATTAACTAAACTCTCACTTGAAGCACATCCTTCTTGTTCTCCGTTTTTATCTAAAATAGGTATTAAAGTAGGTGTTTCGACTATTTGAATATGTCCTAAACCTAATTGACCTAATTTATTTTCACCCCAACCATATAAATTACAATTTCTTGTAATTGCAAGTGAATAGTTATGACCACATGTTATAAATTTCACTGGATTTCTATAAAAAAATCTCAAATATCTAGGAGAACTTGCTACTTTATATGGACTACTTAATCCTAATTGACCTTCAAATCCTATTCCCCATGTATATAAATCACCATTTTCGGCAAGAGCTAATGAATGAAATTCCCCACAGGCAACTTGAATAACTTTAATATTTGCTAAATTAGGTAATAATTTAGTTGTTTCACTACTTGCTGAACCTCCTAATCCAACAATTCCAAAATAACTTTTTCCTGAACATCGAACTTTACCATCTGAAGTTAATTTAATTAAATGATATTTTCCTTTACAAATTTGAATTATTCTTGCATTTACTTGTTCTTCATTACTTTGTGTATTAGTTAATGAAGTTCCATATTCTTGTTTAAATGTTTCTTCTTGTTTTTTTTCTTCTAATTTTGTTGGGTCTTCATTATTTGGATTTGTATTATTATTATTTTCAGTAGATGTAAAAATAGGGGGGTTTGATGTATCTGTTTTTAAAAAAGAATTATTTTGTTCTATTTTAGATTGTATTGATTTTACTTCAGATTCTCCTTTTTCATTTGTTTCTACTACATATATTTTATCTCCCCCTCCCCCTATTGTGGATACCTGTTTTCCAATGAAATGTTTTAATTGTTCGAATTTACCTTTTGTTTGTTTATTGCATATTAAAATTTCTCCTACTCCTAATTTTTTTTCATTCACGAAAGAAGTTTCAGACATTTTAATTATTTTTTTTAATTAATTTTTATATTATTTATTTAAAATTTATATATTTATAATATTTTAATTTTCATATGTCTGAAAATAATGAAAATATTCACTCTAATGAAAATCAAAATAATGAAATTGATAATAAAAATGAAAATGAAAATAATTTAAATGATAAAGAAAAAATAAATAAAAATAATGAAAATACAAAAAACGAAATAAAAAATATCAATATTAAAGAAGAAAAAATAAATAATGAAGAAAATAAAAATAATAAAGAAATAAACAATATTGAAAATAATAATAATAAAATTAATGAGGAACCTAACAATAAAGAAAATAAAAAAGAAGAAATAAAAAATGAAAAAATAGAAAACACTTTAGATAATAAAAAACAATTAAATAATGAAGAAAATATTGAAAAAATAAATAATAAATATATAGATGAATCTATAAATCCTAATATTTTAGATGAATATAAAGATATTTCTCCTATTGATTTTGTTAATATCATAGAAAATAATTATGATATTTTTCTACCAACTTCCTTAGAATCACAACTTCATCAATTATCTTCTTATAAAGCTCAAAATTTAACAAAAAAATTAAAATTTAATTTATTAAATATTACCAATAGTGAAATTTTATATAATAGAATAATTAAAAACAAATCTAATATTTCTTCATTAAAAAATTTAGGAAAATATTTTTTTATTTGTTATAATGATGGAAAAATACATATTATTCATTTAGAAAAAAATGAAGAAATTTATTTGGATTCTGAAAATAATAAAGTACCTGTAACATCTTTAGATATATATAATGATTATTTAATTACAGGATATAAAAATGGAAAAATAAATTTATGGGAATATAAAAATAAAAAATTATTAAATTCAATAAATTATAGCACTAATATAGAAATAACCGCTATAAAATTTATTCATTGTATTCCTAAAAAAAAATATGAATTTTTTGTATGCGATTTACAAGGAATTGTATGTAAAATAGAAATTACAATAAAATTATTATTTAGATCTGAAATTGTATCTAAAGGACTTTATAAAGAAAAAAATCCTACTTATATAATAAAAATTTTAAATTTTATTGAAGATAAAGATAAAAATTTAGTTGCGTTTGCTACAAGAGATAAAATTAAAGTATATATGTTATCAACAAATAATGAATTAATTTCATATAACAAACCAGAATATATAAATGAAAAAAATTTAAATCTACCTGATATAGATTTTGGTTATGGTTATTTACCAAATAATAAAAAAGAGAAAATTATTATTTTAGCTATAAGTTGGGATAAAATTATTAATTTTTATGGTTTCGTTTATTCTTCTGATAATTCAATAAATTATTCTATTAGTCATTTTGTTAATATTGAAAGTATATATAAAATTGGTTTTATAGATACTTCAATATTATTTTTAATAGATAATTCAAATAAAATTAAATTAATAAACTCAGCATTCACTACAAATGGAGAATTTGAATATGATAAAAATAAAGAAAATAATTTTATTTTAACAGAAGATGCAATTTTAGAAGAAGGAAAATTAATAGAAAATAATCTTTTAAAAACAATTATTAAATATGATGAAAAAGAATATAATATATATAATAATTATATTATTTATGAAAAAAAATTGATTTATATTTTAGCAGAAAGTAAAATATATACAATTAAATTATTAAATTTTGAAAATTGTATTAATGATTTAATAGATAATAAAAAATGGTTAGATGCCTTAAATTTAGGTATAGATTTATATCAAGGAAATATTACATCTTTACCTGATATTCCTAATGAAAAAAATTTAAGAAATAAAATTTTATTACCTATTTTAAAGAATTTAATAGATAAATATATTGATGATAATTTTTTAAATAATGATATTTGTTTAGAGAATTTAGAAAAATGTATGAATATTTCTATTGAATTTTGTTTAAGTATAAAATTATTAAATTTTTTATTTTTTGATGTTCAACAAACTTTTGCAAAAAAAGGAAAAAGTGATGAATTTATTAAAAAAATTCAACCATTTATATTAAAAGATAAATTAATAAAAGAAGAAATATCAGATGCTTTACCAAGTTTATATGTAACATATAAAACAAAAAATGAATTAAGTTTATTTGATCATTTATTAACACATTTAAATTTTCAAAATATAAATTCAGAAATAATAAAAAGATTTTCAGTTACTGATAATTTATTTACAGTTATGATCTACACATATGAAAATAGTAATGATTATAAAGATTTATTTTTTCCTATTGTTAAAATGTATAAACGATTTGATGAAAAAAATTATTATAAAAATGAAAATAAATTAAATAATTTTAGTTATATTAATTTATTTAAAGAGAAAAGTTTAGAAGATATGATAAATAGTAAAGAATATATAGGTCATAAATTATTATGGTATATTGATTTATGCTTATTAAAAAAAAAATTTTTTTTAAAAAAAGATTTTGAAAACGAAAATTTTTTATATTTTATAAATAATGATAATTATAAAAAATTTATTTCTTTAATTTATTTATTTTTATTACAAAAAGAAATCATATTAAATTTAATTAAGTTTGATTCATATAATTATTTTAATATTTTATCTAAATTTTTTATAGATGAAGAATTAAAAAATATAATAAATAATGAAAAATTTGATATTAATATTTATAATGATACATATAATAATTTTTTTAAATTATATGAAAAAACAAATAAACCAGAAGAAGAAATTAAAAAAAATGAAAATGATTATATAAAAAATTATTATGATTTAAAAGAAGTTATTAATTTTATAATTCAAATAAGTAATTCAATTTCAATGTTTCTAATTAATCAAGATTTAAATATGTTTTTGTTAAAAATAGCAACTCAAAATAAAAATTTAATAGAAAAAAATATTTTATTAAAAGCAGTAAATCAAATCTTTAATTTTTATAATAGTTATAATAATTTAACAGATGATAATGAAAAATATGATAAATTTAAAAATCATAAAATAATATTTATTGATAAATATAATAATATAGATCCAAATAATTATTATTATAAAGAAATTAATACTAATTTATTAAATTTTATTAAAAAATATGAAAATGAATTTAGTATTGAAGAATTAAATGAATTTATTAAAGAAAATGAAAATACTTCTTTTCTTTTTCCTAAAATTAAAATTTTAGAATTAAATAAAGTTTATAAAGAGTGTTTATATATATTTTTAAATAATTTAGATAAATTAGGAGGTCATATAAAATTATTTGAATGGATTAATTCATTATTTACAAAAATCACAGATAAAATTAAAGATGAAAATGAAAATAATGAAGTGTTTAAAGAAGATTTAAAAAAATTTCAAGATTCAATATTAGATATTTTATCTGATTTAATGAAAATTTCAACAAATGATGTTACAAATTTAATTGATAAATGGTTTGAAAATGATAAAAAATTAATTATTATTAAAAAATTAGATTCCGAACCGAAATTACAATTATATTTTACAGAAAAAATTTTAAATCAAATTAATGAAAATAACAATGAAAAAGATATTATAAATTCAAAAAATAAATCAATAATAAATGAATTAATTTTATTATACATAGATTTACTTATAAAATTAAATAAAAAAAACGAAATTTTAAACTTATTAAAAAAAAACATATCAAATTTTAATATAGATGAAGTAAAATCAAAATGTATTTCAAATGATATTATAGATGCTGCTGTTTATTTATATGAATTAGAAGGAAATAATATTGAAGCTTTAAATATAGTTAAAAATTATTTAAATAAAATTTTTTCATTAATTAATTCAAATCAAAATAATCAAGATTTAAATTCATTTAACAATGGTTTAAAAATTGCAATTGAAATTTGTGAATTAAATACCAATCAAAATCTTGAAGAAAATGAAAAAGAAAAAGAAAATGAAAATGAAAAAAAAGAAAAAAAAATAAAAATACAAAATGAAAATGAAAAAGAAGAAACAGAAAAATTATGGTTTAATTTACTTGAATTATTATATGAATATAAAGAAAAAGCTGAAAAATCTAATGAAAAAGTAAATAATTTTATATCTTTATCAATTGAAATTTTTCTTAAAAAAATGTGTTTATATGTTTCTATTAAAAAAATATTGTCATATGTCACAAATAAATACAAAGATGTAAAAATAAAAGAATTTAAAAATGTTTTAAATTTAATGTTAAATTCTTATAGTAATTTCAAATCAATGTTAAATAATAGTAGAAATATAATTAAATTCACAATAAATAATTTAGATAACCAATTTAAAAAAGAACTTTATCATGGAATTTTATGTAATATTGAATATTGTGATTATTGTCATAAAATATTTGAAATTTTTAAAAAAGATAAAATAATAATATTTTTATGTGGACATAAAGTTCATATTAATTGTGCAGGAGATGAAGAAGAATGTATTGTTTGTTCAAATTTATATTTTAATACAAAAAATAATAATAATGAAATAAAAAAAATTAAAGAAAAAAAAGAAGAACAAATTGATTTAAGTTCAGAAAATGAATTAAGAATAAAAGAACAAAGATTGAATAAATTAAAAAAATATGAAAAAAAATATAATGAAAATAGTTCATTTTTAATATAAAATAATTAACTTATTTAAAATATATATAAATTCTTTAAATATTATATTAAAAAATATTTTATATTATTTAGATTAAAAATAATTAATATTTAAAAATGTTGATTACTATTAAAACTCTTTCAGGAAGAAAAATTTCACTTGATTTTGAACCCACACAAAAAATAAATGATATTAAAGAAACACTTCAAGAAAAAGAAGGAATTCCTAAAGAACAAATTAGATTAATTTATGCAGGAAAAGTTTTACCAGAAGATTCAAAAATTGAAGAATTTAAAATTCAACCAGGAACCGTTATTATGATGATGATGCATTTAAAAGGTGGTTTTTAAAATAAAAAAAACTAAATTAAAGATAATAATTATATTAGTTTATATTATTAAATTATAATATAAATTAATTATTAAAAATTTTAAAAAGTTTTGTTATTAATTTTTATGTTTTATTATTAATTTTTAATTTTTTATCATTAATTTTATTTTAAAATTAATAAATAAAATAAATTAAAAAAATATAAAAATTGGGGCTTGGGGATTTGGAATTGGGCCAAATCCCCAATCCCCATATAAAATTAAGAATTTATATCAAATATAGATTGTTTTTAAATAAAATTATTTAATAAATTAACATT
>JAEEGK010024952.1_pt1 | contig 12338 bp, 13 predicted proteins | sample 8958771 | NCBI WGS metagenome assembly JAEEGK01 (sample SAMN16246547, study PRJNA631951) | gut metagenome | biome: gut microbiome; feature: rumen; material: SC-attached | host: Bos | place: Iran: Karaj | collected 2018-10 | reverse complement strand
TTAAAATATATCCAAGAAGCTAACCCTGACTGTGTTGTGCGAGGTTTTCGTATGAGACATATAGCTAGAAATGGTGGAGCATTACATTGTATCACATGGAACATCAAGAAATAATTGTATGCAAACTTTTTGTTTATTATCAAAATTAATTTGTAATTTTGCAACATGATGTATAGATTTATTATAGCATTAGTAATGTTTCTGTTTGTGGCAAGTACTGGTTATACCCAGTCTTTCCGCAACAATAACAACATGCTGATAGGCAAAGTGGAGTCTGACGGCACAATTCGCAATGCCGATAATATGAAAGTTGGACAAATATTCGAAGATGGAACCATCAGAGATAGTAACAATATGCGGGTTGGCACTATTAGCTTTTCTAATAAATAAAATCTGAATATACAATGAACGAATTATTAAAAGAATTGGGAATATCCTTATCTAACATCCAGAATAAGGAAGACTTATCAGCTAAGTTTAAAAGTATTGCACAACAACTATTTGAAAAATATGAAATAAGATGTGGTAAAAAACGCTTTCATTTTGCTGAGATTGAATTTTACTATTACAGGAAAGGATGTTTTGATAAAGAGTGGAATAAAATCACATATGATCGAAATAATAAAGAAAATGGCGATTTTATGTATCACTATAGTGGAGTAGATATTTGTTTCAAAAGCAACTATTCAGATATAGATGCAGAATTTGGAGGTATTTTGATACGCAGTTTATATACCTTAAATGAAGAAGGAAGAAGGAACTTAGTTTTTGGACCATTGGCATGTAAAGACGAGATGCTAAACAATTGTGAGGATGAAATGCCAAAGTTATGTAAATCAGAAAAGACAATAAAATGTGATGTGAAAGGAACATCATTGGCAGGTGTTCCTAAAGAAAAACAAAGTGATCATTGTTTTTATGATAGCTCTATTATAAAAGGAGAGTGGACAAGAAGTGTAAAGAGATATGATTTTAAAAACCAAAAAGTCAGGGATTACAAGTCAAGATATAATCTTGAAAGGTTTGACCTGAGGTAAGCCCATTGTCAATATATCTTATTGGACTAAATCTAAATATTAATCATCTAAATATAATGTCATGGATTCTTTTATAGGTATTTTAGGAGCTTATTCGGGTATTTGTATTATTATCTTTTTATTTTTTGCCATATTATGGTTTGTCGTTTCGTTGATATTAAGACCTTTAATAATATGGTATTTTAAAATAAACACAATGATAGAATACCAAGAAAGCATAAATAGTCATTTATCAGAATTGGTTTCTCAAAATGAGAAACTTTTAATGGCGCTTTCTAAACAATCTCATAGCATGTTTTCTGACGATACGTACAAAGATCACGAGAGATATATGCCAAAATAAATTATAAGGAATATATTTATTATTCAAGTATTTTGAAGATAAGTGACTACACAATAAGTAGATTGTGAAGTAAAGAATTAGTTCTACAGTAAGTTTAGCAGAGAGAAAAGTCAGAGTGGATTTGGCTTTTCTCTCATTTTTTTATTATCTTTGCAGACGATATTGCGAAAAGGTGACATAACAGAATTTAGACAATGTGAAATAGGGAAGTGTCGTAATGGCGAAATTTCGATATAATATGGTATAACGAAAAATTATAACAATAGACAATAAAGTAAAAAACTTGCGCATCCTCACACCTCAATGTGGGGATGATTTTTTATTGTTCTTTTTGCAACTTTCAAAATAAAGCCTTAACTTTGTGGTCAAAAGAGAATAGAAAGCTGCTAAGAAGAACATTATGACAGAAGAGCATTGGCAATGGCAGGAGCCAGGAACAGCATGGAGGGGCATAGGTATTTATCACATCACGCTGACGGTTCCGTCGCGCCAGACATTATTGGGCAAGTTGGTGATACCTGATAATGACCCTTCCCTGGCGCGAGTGGAACGCACAGCATTGGGCAATGCTGTTATTGATGAGCTGTATGTGATGTGCAAGCACTATCCAGCCATCCGTATTTTCCAGTTTTGCCTGATGCCTGATCATCTGCATGCCGTCATTCAGGTGACGAGGGTTATGGACACAAGCATTCGCAGCGTGATTCGCGGCTATTGGCAGGGCGTGAAGAAGCTGGGGAGGGCATATACTTTGGCGGTTTCTTCCGAATTAAATTCGGAGACAACAAACAAAGGGGGAGTAAACGCCGAATTAAATTCGGAGGCAATGAACAAAGGAATAACAGACCAAGTAAAGACAGCGAACCAAGAGGCAACGAACCAAGGAACAACAGACCAAGGAAGCGATAGCTGGGCTTTCCCTATATTTACGGAGCGACCTTTTATTCGCCCTTTGTCACGCAAGGGTCAGTTAAGAGCGATGATGCACTATGTGCAGATGAACCCTCAGCGTTTGGCTACGAAGCGAATGATGCCTGGCTTCTTCAGGGTGCAGAAAGGCATTGAGATAGCAGGCCGTAGTTTTGATGGTGTGGGAAATGTTGCCCTGCTACATGCCAGACAGTATGATGTGGTGCATGTGCGTAGCATCTGGGTGAAGGCAGCAGAACGAGGAGACAGTCAGCCATTGAGAGACTATATGAACAGCTGTGTGCTTAAGGCTCGCAAGGGTGTGGTGATGGTGTCTCCATTCATTTCTCCAGACGAGAAGCGTGTGCAGAAGGTTCTTTTGGAAGAGAAACTTTCCTTTATTCTTTTGGCTGATAATGGCTTTCGCGATTATTATAAGCCGACAGATGCTCTCTTTGAAGCCTGTGCTGAAGGTAGAGTGCTGATATTAAGTCCTTGGCAGTATGATGCAGACAAGCGCCATATTACGCGTAACGATTGCGTAGCCCTGAACGAGATGGCTGAAAGTTTTTTACAGTATTAGGCATTCTCTATGCGGAGCAAAGTGTTATGGGCTGAGTGTCGCAGACCTATGGGGAGATTGGAGTTATTGATGGTGTTGTTGGCTTGGAGGATTATCTGTTGCTTCTCTTCAGGAGAGAGGTTGCTAAGTGAGCCAAGGATGCAATAGCCATAGAGTTGGGGCATCATGTCTGCTGAGGTGATGAGGCGCAAAGCGAGGGACTTGGCATAGGGGAGTTGGCTGAACAGCTGTTTGGAGGCTATCTCGGCTATTTCCTGGGTGGGTGTTTCGCTAATCCATTTCATGGCGAGGTCTTCAGAGAAGTCGCCTACTGGCATGAGGATGGTGGCGAGTATCTTGCATTCCCTGATATTATCTGCCCACAAGAGGGTGGCGAGTTCGAGCGAAGGCTCATATTGGCTCGCCATTTCCCTTAGGTGCAACAGGTTGGCTCCCCAGTTGAGGTGATAGTCCATACCCTTATCGCGAAGCGACAGGGCTGTCACTCCGTTCATCAGCAATCGCAGGGACTGCTTGATGTCTTTATGAAGACTGGAAGGATTCAAGAGCTCAAAAATTAAAAGACAACTTGGACAACCAAGACAACATTATATAATCCAATCTTCAACTGAATAATCCCTTGAATAACGGAGCATCTGCTCAGTGTAGGATTCTGAGAAGTCGAGCAGAACGTCAGTTATCTCGCCATCAGAGCCATAGACAGGAGTCATCTTAGGGTTGAGGAATCCTTTGTATGGAGCTATGTTGAGCTTCTCATAACGAGAGAGCACTTCCTTGTGCAGGTCTGGATTTATCTTTACTGCATAGGTCTCCACCAAGTGTTGGGCAGCTTCGTAGTCACCCTCGCTCTTTATGCGCTGAATCTCAGCCAGCAGACGGGCAAAGAGTTGGCGAAGGGCTGGGTAGTCATTTATCTTGATATAGCGCTTGCCTTCTCGCTCCACCATCCCGATGGCACCATCAGAATGCTCATAACACCAATTGGCTATCAGGGCGCGATTGCGCATGTGTGCCTCCTCAATGTTGTCGCCAAACTTAATGCGAACATTCTGGGTCATCATACCATTCATGATGTAGGTGTAGTAATTAGACTTATAAGCCTCCTCATCAGGCGTCAAGCCCAGTTCTACGAGTTTTTTGTCAGCTATATAATACAGACCAAACAAATCGGCACGAGCCTCCTCGATGGTGTTACCATAAGCCTTGAGGGCATCAGGGCTGACACCAGGCAGGAGCTGACCTGAGCCGTGTCCGAGGCATTCGTGCAGGTCAGTATGCAGGTCGTCGCAGGTGTCGCCATATTTTCTTATCATCTTGACTGTTGTCTCATCAATAGCAAACTCTTCAAGAAAACCGCTGCCCTTAGCAGCCTTGTTGTAGGCAGAGGTAAAATTGGTTATGGTGACAGACTTAGAACCATGCTGAGCCCTTATCCAGTCGGCATTAGGCAGGTTGATGCCTATAGCTGTGGATGGATACTCGTCTCCACCAAGCATAGCACCACAGATGGCATTGGCAACAACACCCTTAACATGAGGTTTGCGGAAACGAGGGTCAACAGGCGAGTGGTCCTCAAACCACTGGGCATTCTGGCTTATGGTCTGAGTGCGCTTGCAAGCCTCGAGATCCTTATATTCCACTATGCCTTCCCAAGAGCCCTTGAACCCCAGAGGGTCGCCATAAACCTCAATGAAGCCGTTGATGAAATCTATGCGTCCGTCGAGTTCCTTCAGCCACTCGATAGAATACTCGTCAAAGGTCTTGAGATTGCCTGTGGTGTAGTAGTCTATAAGCAGGCGGATGACTTTCTTTTGTTGCTCATTTTCTGCATAATCGCAGGCTTTGTTCAAGAAGAAGATAATCTTCTCGATTGTCTTGCCATACTTGCCGTTAAGAGCCCATGTTTCTTCCTTCAACTCGCCATTTTCCTTTATAAGAGTGGAGTTGAGACCATAGGAAGGAGGAGTAGGGTCATTGCCTTTCTTTGAGGCATAGAAATCCTCTACCTCCTGTTGGGTAACACCCTGATAGAAGTTGCAGGCTGAAGTCTTAATCAAATCTACACCCTTAGCCTTGTTCACTCGCTTGGGGAGTATGGTATCGTCGAATATCACAGGACAGAGGACGGCAAGCAGTTTCTCAGCCTCCATAGGCAGAGCCTCAGCAGGTGTATCCTTGACTATCTGCTCAAAGAACGACTGGCTGAAGGCAGGTTTGAACTTATTGCAGCCATAGTGGTGGTGAATGCCGTTAGAGAACCACACTCGCTTCAGGTATTCGATGAAAGCCTTATCGTCGTTGGTGAGTTGGTCCTTTATCTGCTCAAGATGTTTTTCGTCCCTATACCTTTTTATATATATAGCCTCGAGGGTCTTTCTTATTAGCAGGTTGTATCGTCCCCACTGGTCGTAGATGATGTCTCGTCCCCAGAGGGTAGCCTCGGCAAGGTAATAGATGTATGTCTTCTGCTTGGGGGTAAGTGCCTCAAAACCAGGAAGCTGATACCTGAGCATCTGCAGGTCGGCAAAGCGTTCTCCTGAATACTGAAAATCTTCTTGTCTCATTTATTTGTTGTTTTTAATGTTCGCTAATGGTGTGGTGCCATAAACCTTCTTATGTTGTCTGTAGAAGGTAGAAGGGCAGGAAAAACCTGCAAGGAGCGAGATCTGCTCAATGGAGAGTTCTTCACTATTGTTTTTAATTACGTCGAGCGCAAAGTTGAGTCTTAATCCGTTTACGTAGTCGAGAAACGACATTCCCAACTCCTTATTTAATATAGTAGAGAGAGTGGAGCGTGAAATGCCTACCTCTTTTGCTATCTGTGTAAGACTGAGTCTGTTATCCCTATACATCTTTCTCTTTTCCACCAATTCCCTTACTTGGGCTGTCACTTCTGCGTTGTCAATAGGCTGGTATCTCATAATGAAAGCGTCTTTTGACCTGTTGGTGAAATAATGATGTTAATCATGTAGTTGGTGTTAGAGTCGGGAATGGTGAGAATGGCAACGAAGGTCACTCCATCCTTATTTGCTCCTTTTATGGTAATATCTGAAAGGATAGCCTGCTCCAGATAGTTGTCAGGCACCAAGCCCTTGAAATCTGCCTTAGTGATATTCTGTCCGAAAATTCTCTTGTGACCTGCATAGAGGGCTATATGCACGATATTGTCATAATATATCTGCTCTACACTCAGTCCGTCAACGTTCTTAGACTGTATGTAAACCTTGAATGAGGTAGGGTTTACCTTCTTGTAGGCATGATAGCGCTTGTCGCCAAAGGTCAGTACGGTATCCTTCTTAATCACCTTGCCCTGATTAGGGGCCTCAGCCTCTTCAGGGGTAGGAGCGATGCTGCCTGCTGGGGTGTTGTTCTTGATAAGCTCGATCTCGTCGCCTGTTTCGTCGATAAACACGAGAGACTCTTCAGTGAGTTCCTTAATAGGATACTTCACCATATTGTGATACTTAATAAATAAGGTGTCCTTGTAGATATAGAAGAATGCTGGTTCGCTTAGCGTATCATTATGATATATGGTGTCATTCTTTACAGAAAAGATGATATTGCCCTCCAATTCGTCTGTCCATACGCCTTGCATGGTCTTCTTGGCTGCTTTATCCTCGTCTAATGTGGTAGTGCTGTTCTTCTTGCTGCATGCTGATAGTAATAACGTAACTATCAGTAATCCAAGTATTAGAGGGATATTGTTATTGTATTTGATAAACGTTTTCATCTTTTTTGGGGCTTTATACGGACAAATTTACAACATTTTTTTTAATGTGCAAAGGTTTAAGATTTTTTTTTACATTTATATCACGTAATGCTTGTGAGAAATGTATTTTTTTATTAACTTTGCAAGCAATTCATACAAGAAATACTAACTTAAATGATAGAATTAACTCGACATATCGAAATCCTTCTGCTTGATAATGACTGCGTTATCGTTCCAGACTTTGGTGGATTCATGGCTCATTATGTGCATGCAGAATATTCTGAAGAGGAGGGAATGTTTTATCAGCCTCAGCGCACAATAGGTTTCAACCCCCAGCTGAGGTTGAATGATTCTCTGCTCGCGCAGTCTTATGTTGAGGCTTATGACGTCAGCTATCCTGAGGCAATACGCATGATAGCCTCTGACGTTGAAGAGGTAAGGCAGACGCTTACTATCGAGGGTAAGTATGAATTTCACGGTATAGGAACACTCAGATACACATCAGATGAGAAGTATGACTTTGAGCCTTGCATGGCAGGTTTGCTTACTCCTTATTTATATGCGCTGAGTTCATACAGCATGGATCGTATCAGCAGAAAGCCTGAAACCATAGCTGTTCCTATAAGCGGTGGATATGCTGAGACTAAATTTGCAGAGCCAGAGCTTGATTTTGCTAAGACAGAGACAACTATTGACCACGATTCACGTAAGATAAGCATTAGTGTCAATGCTGTGCGCAACGTGCTGGTTGCTGCCATGATGCTGTTGCTGTTTGTATTCTCAAGCATTCCGCTCGGCATAGGCAGTAGCGACGTTCAGCAATGCTCTGTGGTTGATGCGGGAATAGTTTCGACCCTTGTAAAACAAAATAAGACAGCATGTATGCAGGTAAATAATGTATGTACAGTTCCTGTGGCAGCTGAGACTGCGAAGGCTAAACCAAATGCTGTGGCTAAGCAGGCAGAGCCAGTAAAGACAAATTTCTTCACTATTGTGCTTGCCAGCAAGGTGGGCAAAAAGGGTGCTGAGGAGTTCGTGAATAAGCTCAAGGCTGCAGGCTACATCAAGGCTGAGGTGCTTGAGAAGGGTTCGCAGAGAAAGGTTGTCTTTGGACATTACGATACAGAAGCTTCTGCCAATGCGGCTTTACATAAGTTGAGAAATGCCGACCGTCAGTTTGGCGAGGCATGGATTGCCAAGATATGAAAAGAGTACGTTGCCCTAAATGTGACAACTTCATCACCTTTGATGAAACAAGGTATCACGCAGGACAGTCACTTGTTTTCCAGTGTCCTGACTGTGGTAAGGAGTTTGGAATACGCATAGGCGTTTCCAAACTACGCAACCAGCAGAAGGACGAAAACCCAACGTCGGAAGAAGCAGACCAGGGTGTAGGCACCATAGTGGTGATAGAGAATGTGTTTCACTATAAACAGGTGTTGCCACTCAAGATGGGCGATAACATAATTGGCAGATACATGAAGGGTTCGAAGTGTAATACACCAATCGAGACCAACGACCCGTCGATAGATATGAACCATTGTGTAATCAACGTGTCAAGAGACAAGCAGGGTAAACTGAAATATGTGCTCAGAGACGGTCCCAGTTATACTGGCACATTCGTTGATAATCAGATACTTGGCGACAGAGAGAAGCGTGTAATATATAATGACACACTCTTCACCATTGGCGCCACATCAATAATACTCAAAACACCAGCGCAAGACTAATAACTATGAATTCAATTGACTCCATTCTTTCAGCTATAAGTGATTTCCTGTGGGGCTATCCTATGATAATACTGTTGGTTGGTACGCATATTTTGCTTACCATCCGACTGAAGTTCCCACAACGTAAAATCTTTACAGCCATAAAACTCTCTCTTGCTAAGGATAAAGACGGCAAGGGTGATGTGAGTCAGTTTGGTGCTCTGGCAACAGCTCTCGCGGCTACCATTGGTACTGGTAACATCATAGGTGTGGGAACAGCCATAGCGCTGGGCGGTCCAGGTGCCGTGTTGTGGTGCTGGCTCACTGGTGTCTTCGGTATTGCTACGAAATATGGCGAAGGACTGCTTGCCGTGAAATATCGCAAGACATCCAAGAAAGGATATATGATAGGCGGTCCGATGTATGCCCTTGAATATGGTTTGCATGCTAAGTGGGCAGGTGTGCTCTTCGCCTTGTTTACGGCTATTGCTGCATTCGGCATAGGTAGTACTGTTCAGGCAAATGCTATTTCGAATCTTGCCAACGAGGTGATGGGCATTGATACATGGATTACAGGTATTGTGGTAACGGTACTTGTGGCACTTGTCATAATAGGTGGTATAAAGAGTATAGCTAAGGTGTGTACAGCCTTGGTGCCTTTCATGGCTGTGCTTTATGTTATTGGCTGTATAGTGCTGTTGTGCATGAATGCCGATCATGTTATGCCTGCCATAAAACTCATCTGTCTCTCAGCATTTGACCCTGACGCCGTAGGCGGAGGAGTAGCAGGTGGAGGAGTGATGATAGCAGCCCACTATGGTATTGCTCGAGGACTGTTCTCTAACGAGTCAGGTCTGGGTTCGGCGCCCCTCGTAGCTGCTGCTGCGAAAACTAAGAATCCTGTGCGTCAGGCACTGGTCAGTGCAAGCGGTACATTCTGGGATACAGTTGTGATATGTGCTATGACTGGTATCGTGATAGTCAGTAGCATATTGAGTTTTTCTGATGTTCAGGTATTCCATACCCATACGCTTGGCAAGGTGTTTGCGCATGTTCTTGAACTGAAATCACAACACATGAATGGTGGTACGCTTACAAAACTGGCATTCTCACTTATTCCGTCAATAGGCGAACCGCTCTTGATGTTCGGACTTTTTACTTTTGCCTTTACCACCATTCTCGGATGGAGCATCTATGCCCAGAGAGCTGTGGAGTATCTGTTTGGTCCAAAGGCTGTTAAGGCTTATATGTGGATGTTTCTCTGTGCAGTGCTTGTGGGTTCGGTAGTCAACCTCAACACCGTTTGGACAATGGCTGACATCTTTAATGCCCTAATGGCTATTCCTAACCTCATGGCTCTTATTCTGCTTAGCAACGTGATAGTTAAGGATACGAACAAATATCTGTGGGGTGGGCGATTGGACGAAGAAGAAAAGATCTAAATCTGTGACTGCATAAAAAAGCAGAAGAAAAACTTTCATATTCAAATATTTTTTATTAACTTTGCACAAATTTAGTTCGTTATAAAAAATATCTGAATATGAACATAGGTATTACATTGATGATTGTAGGAATGGTAACGGTATTCTCAGTATTGGTTATCATTATTATGCTGAGCAACCTGCTTATAAAGATTGTAAACAGGGTTGCCCCAGAAGAGAGTGAGAAAACCGCTAAGGCAATTACCAAAGTGGTGCCTATTGCTCCTGACGTAGTGGAAGCCATTAACCAGGCTGTTGCCAAGATAACAGGCGGTAAAGGTACAGTTGCAGAGATAAAGAGACTGTAAGGAAAATCAGGATTAGTAATTAAGGTAAAAAGTAAAATACAACAATAAAACATCAATGGCAAAAGAAATTAAGTTCAGTCTGGTTTTTCGCGATATGTGGCAGAGTGCTGGTAAGTATCAGCCACGTGTTGACCAGTTGGTGAAGGTTGCTCCTGCGATTATAAAGATGGGATGCTTTGACCGTGTAGAGACTAACGGTGGTGGTTTTGAGCAGGTTAACCTGCTTTATGGTGAAAATCCTAATAAGGCAGTTCGCGAGTGGACGAAGCCTTTCCATGAGGCAGGCATTCAGACACACATGCTTGATCGTGCGCTGAATGGACTGCGCATGAGTCCATGTCCTAAGGACCTGCGTAAACTCTTCTACAAGGTAAAGAAGGCTCAGGGTACTGACATCACACGTATATTCTGCGGACTCAATGACCCACGTAATGTGATTCCATCTATACAATACGCTAAGGATGCAGGCATGATAGCACAGGCTGCTCTATGTATTACCCATTCGCCAATACATACGGTAGAATACTACGTAAACCTTGCCAAGACATTTATTGATGCTGGTGCTGACGAGATATGTCTGAAAGATATGGCTGGTATAGGTAGACCGGAGTCGCTGGGTAAGATAGTTGCTGGCATCAAGGCATACAAGAAGGATATTGTGATACAGTATCACTCACACGCTGGTCCAGGCTTCAACATGGCTTCTATACTTGAAGTGGCTCGTGGCGGTTGTGATTATATTGATACAGCTGTATCACCTTTGTCATGGGGTACTGGTCACGCAGATATTATCGCCGTACAGGAGATGCTGAAGGATGCTGGATTCAAGGTTAAAGAGATAAATATGGCTGCATACATGGAGGTACGCACCCAGATTCAGGAGATGATGGATGACTTCCTGGGCTACTACATACCAAAGCTCAATCACCTCAATAACTCACTCCTCATTAAGCCAGGACTGCCAGGAGGCATGATGGGTTCGCTGATGACAGACCTTGAGGATAACCTCCGTTCACTTAACAAGTGGAAGGTAAAGAATAACCAGCCAGAGCTTACCACCGACGAACTGCTGATAAAGCTCTTCGACGAGGTGGCTTACGTATGGCCAAAGGTGGGTTATCCATGTCTCGTTACTCCATTCTCACAATACGTGAAGAACCTTGCGTTGATGAACGTGATACAGATGGAGAAGGGTAAGGAGCGCTGGTCTATGATAGCTGAGAATATATGGGATATGATTCTTGGCAAGAGTGGCAAGTTGCCTGGAGAGGTTGACCAGCTGTTTAAGGATATGGCGAAGAAAGAGGGACGTAAGTTCCTTACTACAGACCCACAGGATAACTATCCAGATGAGCTTGAGACATACCGCTTGAAGATGAAACAGGCAGGATGGGAAAAAGGCGAGGACGACGAAGAACTCTTCGAGTATGCTATGCACCCACAGCAGTATGAGGCTTACAAGAGTGGAGCGGCTAAGACTGCATTCGAAAAAGACCTGGCTGAACGCAAGGAGAAGAAAAAGGTACATGTTCACGGTGCAGAAAACGTGAAGAAGCAGTTGCCTAATCAGGTTACGGTAAATGTGAATGGTAAGAACTACCTCGTAAATATTTCATACGATGGTTCTACGCCAGCTTCATCAGCTACACCAGGTGTTGCCGCTGCTGCACCAGCAGCTACACCAGCACCAGCAAAGGGTGAGGGTATAGAAATTCTTGCACCATTGGAGGGTAAGGCTTATCTTGTACAGTCATCATCTGAAACACCAAAGAAGGTAGGTGATCACGTGGAGGAAGGTGAGGTAATATGCTATATCGAGGCTATGAAGGTATTTAATCGCATCAAGGCTGAGAAGAGTGGCACCATAACCTCTATCGCTTTCACATCAGGCGATTCTGTAGAAGAGGACGATGTGCTGATGACGATAGCTTAAGTATTAAAGTTCAAGAGATTAAAAGTACAAAAGTAGATTAATGGAAATCTTACAAAAAATATGGGAAATGACATCGTTCGCTCAAACGGGTGGCGACTGGTCGTTTCTTATTATGTTAGTAATAGCCTGCATATTGCTCTACCTCGGTATAGTAAAGAAATATGAGCCACTATTGCTGATACCTATAGGCATGGGTGTGCTTCTGGCAAACTTCCCTGGTGGTGGTATGGGTGTGGTTACAGTTACATCAGAAGGCTATATTCCACTTGCTGATGGCTCTTTCCTTACGGATGCTGCAGGTAACAAAGAGATAATATGGGATATGC
>JAEEGK010024949.1_pt1 | contig 12338 bp, 18 predicted proteins | sample 8958771 | NCBI WGS metagenome assembly JAEEGK01 (sample SAMN16246547, study PRJNA631951) | gut metagenome | biome: gut microbiome; feature: rumen; material: SC-attached | host: Bos | place: Iran: Karaj | collected 2018-10 | reverse complement strand
GGAGGATCATTTGTGACAGTAGGGGATATCGTGAAATTCTGGAACGCCCTGATCAGACATGAGTTGCTTTCTGAGAAAATGGTATCGGAGATGTTTTCCAAACAAAGCGGTGACGGGAAGGATCCGGAAGAGGGGTATTACGGCTACGGAGTATGGATTATCGACAATCCGGACGGGCAGGACTATGTGTATATGCAGGGAGTCGACGATGGAGTGAGTGCGATCTCCGAATACAATCCTGATAACGGAATGATCACCGTTATTCTCAGTAATTACGGTGATAATGTGTGGTCGAGAATGAGGAAGATTCGCGAGGAAGTGTATGATAATTTCGAGAAATGAGAGGAAAAGTGGTTAATCAACGAAACTACTGTCGAGACCATAGTTTCACTGAGCAACAATTTTTCGAAGCCAAAAGACTATGTGCAAATAGGTATAGATGCCGAGGACTATTACAGAATCAAAGATGCTTATCATTATTTTGGGTGTAAGGAAGGAGTATTTGCAGATAACGGTTGAGTATCTGCATATTTTTTGTTATTATATATGCAGTAAATGGAGGCGTGCATATGCATATATTTGATTATTCATTTCTGTATGAAGGTGTATTACCGGCAGAGTTGGTTAATCTTACATCAACCATTTCCGCACTTAATGCAATATCCGAGGAAAGAAGAGGACGGAATGCGACTGTCTATACCGAACTGGAGAAGATAGCCCGTATTCAATCTGTTAAAGGCTCCAATGCGATAGAGGGTATTATAACAACGGATGCCCGAATAAAAGAAATCGTAGAAGGAAACAGTGCCCCGTTAAACCATACTGAGATGGAGATAGCAGGATACAGGAATGCGCTGGATGAGATACACACTTCTTTTAATGGCTTAAGTATCAATGAACAGACCATTTTGCATCTGCATCAGGTTATGACTGAAGTAGCCGAATATGAAGGGGCCGGACAATATAAAATCGAAGACAATATCATAGCGGAAATAGATGAATACGGACGGCGAAGAGTTCGCTTTTCTCCTGTACCGGCAGCAGAAACAAAAGATGCGATGGAGCAGCTTGTTCTTGCGTATATTGATGCCAGGGACAATCCGCGCATCAATAAGCTTTTGCTCACTCCATGTGTGATACTTGATTTCCTTTGCATCCATCCCTTCGCCGACGGCAATGGACGTGTTTCCAGATTGCTGACGCTTTTGCTTATGTACAAGAGTGGATTCAATATCGGCAAATATGTTTCTTTTGAGGAACAGATTAATAATTCCAAAGAATACTATTATGAAGCTCTTCGGGATTCATCTAAAGGATGGCATACGAACGAAAACTCCTATACGGAATTTATGAAGAATTTCCTTTCCACATTGTATAAGTGTTATAAGGAACTTGATAAAAGGTTTTCTACGGTAAACGGGAAAAAACTGAAAAAATCCGAAAGAATAGAACAAACAGTACTTAACAGTGTGTTGCCAATTTCCAAGTCCGAGATTTGCGAATTCCTGCCGGATGTCAGCCCTACAACTGTAGAAGCTGTCCTTGGGAAAATGGTAAAAGATGGATCAATAAAAAAACTTGGAACTGCGAGGGCAACAAAATATGTTAATGCGAAACACATCCGGTGAGGATCAAAGATGCACAAAAGGAATCCCGGTAAGGACAAGAATAAGGGAAATGAAATGGAAATAAAAACAAAACGTTTGATACTCAGATCGATTCGTATAGGTGATGAAAAAGAGGTACATGAATATGCCGGTGATAAAGAACTTACCATGATGTATTGGCTGCCAAATGACACTTTTGAAGAAACCGTCGATTTTGTCAAAAAGAACGCAGAGGAGTGGAATTCGGAAGACCAGACGAACTTTGAATTTGTGATAATTTTGGACGGAAAAATCATCGGGGGATGTGATTGTGATCTCGGACATAGTGAAGACAGATCTTACGCTACTCTCGGATGGATCATTAATAAGAAATACAGAAAGAAAGGATATGCTTCAGAGGCTGCCGCCGCGGTCCTTGGATTTGCTTTTGAAAATCTGGGAATAGATAAGGTGTATGCACAGTGTGACATCAATAATGCGGCCTCATTTGCAGTGATGCGCAAGATCGGAATGAAGTGTATCAATGATAAAGGTACCCGTACATACCCGCGAACGGGGGAAATATCAGGAGAGTATACTTGTTTGATTACTCGTGATGAATGGAAGAAAGGACGGAAAAACTGATAGAGGAGTATCATGAAGACCGTAGAAATACTGGGTGCAAACCGGTTTGAAAATTATACAAAGACACGCGACGGCAGCAGAGCGATCATCATACAGGACGGAAAGATCCTGCTTACACATGAACTTAATTCCGGCTGGTGGCTGCTTCCGGGTGGCGGAATAGAAGAAGGAGAAACTTTTAAAGACTGCGTGATCCGTGAAGTTGAAGAAGAAACGGGAGTGATCGTTCGCCCGACAGAGCATTATCTGACACTGCATGAATACTATGAGGAATACCGCTATACAGGGTATTTCTTTATCTGCGAAGTGACGGAAAAAGGGCAGATGAGACTTACCGATGTTGAAAATCAGCGAGGAGTACAACCGGAATGGTTACCTTTGCAGGATGCAATCGAGCTATTCTCAAAACATGAATCATACGCGGATATAAGTGAAGAGAAAAGAGGTTCCTACCGGCGGGAATACATAGCTCTTAAAGAGTATATGAACTTAGCATCTGAAAACTCTGAGAGGCAGATATTCAAGCGCTTTCCGGGGGTGAGCTGTGCATACAGGGATGCAGCCGGGAGAGAAATTCTGAAATATGACGGAGCTGCCGATAAGGAAAAAAGTATTCCGGTGGATGGCGGTACTGTTTTTCCGGCCTGTTCGATATCAAAGTTTGTAACAGCTTTAATCGTGATGAAACTTGAAGAACAGGAGCTGCTAAATATTGACGAACCGGTCAATCGTTATCTTCATGAGTGGAAGCTGCTTGCACCGGATGGAAAAGAAAGCGATGCTACGATAAGATCGATCCTTACACATACCTCCGGAATAGTTGATGGGGACGACTCCTTTTACGGACTTCGCCGTAATGATCATGAGGTCGGTCTGTTGGATGTTTTGGAGGGCAGAACTCCATATAATAAACGACGCACCCTATCGGAAAAACAACCCGGGACAGAATTTGAATACAGCGATGCTGGTTACTGTGTGCTGCAATTGATGATCCGGGAAATAACAGACTCCGCTTTTGAGGAAATCGCAGCCAAATATGTTTTTGAGCCGTTAGGGCTTAATAAGACCTTCTTTGCCTCGCTTAAGAATATCGAACTTCGGGAAAAAGAACAAAGTATGGCTGCGGGATATGACAGTGAAGGCGCATTGATCCCCGGAAAGTATCCGCAGATTCCGGATCTTGCCGCTTCTGGTCTATGGAGTACGCCTTACGAACTGATGATGATCGCAAAAGAATTAAATGAGGCGGTAAATGGAAGGAGTTCGTTTTTGAATAGGGAATCGGCACAGGAAATGATCAGGCCGGCGGAGAACTTTTCGTGGGTTGGTCTTGGTCTGTTTCTGCGCGGCAACGACACAATGGTGTCGCAGGGCTGGGGAGAAAACGGACAGAGTATGCTCAAAATGAGTTTCGCGACCGGAGAGATCTCTGTTGTGATGACAAATAGGGATCCCGGGGTAGATCAGGCAGAGTCCGGAGTAGAACAGCTTTGAAGGTATGAAGGGGATGAAATGATAATAGAAACAGAAAGACTCCTGCTCAGGGAGTATACAATGGATGATTTTGACGCCCTGTATGAAATCATGTCGGATGCCGAGACAATGCAGCATTACCCAGCACCGTTTGATGAAGCAAGGACCGGACGATGGATCGAATGGAATCTGGAGAACTATGCCCGATACGGATTTGGGCTGTGGGCGGTTGTCTTAAAAGAAACCGGAGAATTCATCGGAGACTGCGGCATTACCATACAGAATATTGACGGAGAAAAACTGCCTGAGATCGGATACCATATTCATAAAAAATTCTGGAGACATGGCTATGCAAAAGAAGCCGCGAAGGCCGTCAGAGATTGGGCTTTTGAGAATACGGATTATCCGTCATTGTACTCGTACTGCAAATATACGAATGAGGCATCATACAAAACCGCAGAAGCTATAGGCATGCATTTTGATAAAGAGTATCCTGATGAGGCAAACAAGATCACGCACGTTTCCGTGATCCATAGAGCAGCAACAGGAAAAGACCGATGAAGGATGGAAATAATAATGAATGATCTTAAAACGAAGCAGTTTCAAATATTAACAGACATAGATCTGGCATGGAAACTCATGACAGATGTTTACGATCATGAGGAGACCAACGGGCCGGCCGCTCCGTTTTTCGAGTATGCGATCATAAGCTCCTGGCTTGATAAGGATTACCTCAGATTAAACCGGTTCTGGATGGACGGCAGTCTCCCGGTGGCTTTTGTATTCTATGAACAGCCTGTAACATCAACCTATTTTGTGTTAAGACCGGGATATGAATTTCTTGCGGCGGAGATGATTGAATATGCCGAGACTGCATATCCGAAGTTTGAGGAGCCTCGGGAACTGATCTTCTCGAGCGGCCAGACGGCACTTATTGAAGAAGCAAAAAAACGCGGTTACCGCGTGGAGTACGAAGAGACTGACAGATTATTTGATCTTCGAGAGGGCAAACTGGATTACAAGCTGCCGGAAGGATATCATTTTGTGGATGCGAAGAATTCCGACCCTTTAAAAAGCGCCAAGTGCCTTTGGAATGGATTCAACAGCGAAGAGTTCGGTGAATTCAAAGACTGGGATATTCCGACAAAAAACGGAGGCTTAAGCCCGCACGAACTGTATCAGAATGTTTTATGTGCAACCATATCACCTTCGCCCCATGCTACATATGACTACACGGTCATCATTGCCGATGAGAACGAAGAATATGTATGCTTTTCAGGCATGTGGTGGGTTCCAGAAAACCGGCTGGCATATATGGAACCTTTGTGCACGGTTCCTTCTCATCAGCACAAAGGTCTTGCGGCAGCGGCATTGTCACGGCACGATGAGGTGATGCGTGAACTCGGAGCCGAAATCCTGACAGGCGGGGGCAATGAGTTTTACAAAAAGATCGGATATCAGAAAGTGCATATCAGGCTTCACATGAAAAAATGAGCTGCAGATGCAAAAATGCATTTGCAGCTCTCATTTAAAAGAAGTTTTACCCTTGAAGGTGAAGAAGCATTATGAAATTGGAGGTAGCAGGAGGGGAGAGACTTGGAGAAAAAAGCAATAATACAGTATAAGAAAAAATTTGATGATATCAGACATGAAGAGAATGGCATTGAATTTTGGTATGCACTAGAGTTGATGGAACTGCTTGAATATGCTCAATGGAGAAATTTTGAGAAGACCATAGAAAAGGCAAAGACTTCTTGTGAAAACAATGGGATAACTGTAACGGATCATTTTGCTGACGTCAGCAAAATGATAAAAATCGGTAAAGGAGGTAATCGAGAAGTTGATGATTATATGCTCACTCGTAGAGGAAACGTCCGGTGATATTATGAAATTCGGTTGCTCAGGCGGACAACGGTCGAGACTGTTGTTCTTCTGCCCCAACAAAAACCAGACGAGCATATCCGCATAAAGATTGACTTGGATGAGCTTGATGAAACCAGCGCAGAAACAAAAGCTACGTATGATAAGATTAGAGACTGGGTTGGGGATAATTATCAGCTTCATGTAACTAACCTTAATATTGCTCAGGTAAAAAGAAAGAACGGTATGGAGTTACGTGAAAATTATAATAAGCCAAAGTCAGATGATAGTAGACAACCGGGAATTACACCAGAGAAAGAGAAGGCTATCACAGAAGCGCTTAAGCATTTTAAGATGATTTGACGAAAGAAAGGCATTCTTTTATAGAGTGCCTCTTAAATTTTGCTCGGGAATACTTGGTTGTAGCTATTGTGTATGTTGGAAAGCCCTGCTATGCTATGATTATTTAGTGCGCGATTTATAATGGTGAAAGGTGAGCAGTATGGAACTTCGAAAGATTAACTTACAAGATGTAGAAGCACAGTGGGAGTATACAACGAATTTACCGGAAGACGAGAATGGTTTAACCAATTCTTATCGTGGAGTTTCTTTTGATGAGTATAAAGAAAAAGTTCTTCCTAAGCAGATTTCTCATGAAAACCCGGTCGATATGCCTGACTGGTTTGTACCTGAAACCTATTACTACTTATGGGATGAAGATAAACTAATTGGTGAGTTTAGGATAAGACATCACCTTATCGACGCTCTTCGTGAAGGCGCGGGTCACATAGGATATAGCATTTCAAAGGAGTATCGTGGCAAGGAATATGGAACGGAAGGGCTTAGATTAACTCTTTTAAAGGCAAAAGAGATCGTGCCTGAAGATGAAATCTACCTGCGCGTCAACAAGGATAATATCGCATCCCAAAAGGTAATGCTAAATAACGGAGCCTATAAGGTTGGCGAAGATGATGAGCATTTATTTATGAGGATTTTGAAAAGATAAGATTTGAAATGCCATGGATTGTTGAGTTTGAGTTTGATGCTGATAAAAAATGTGTTGAGATAAATAAATACAATGTAAGGAAAATAGCTAGCGGTGAATAATTGCATGGAGATAAATGTTAGACTTGAAACAGAAAAAGACTATAGAAGAGTAGAGGAAATAACGAGAGCTGCCTTCGGGTATCCTGACAGAGTCCAGCGGGGACAGATTGGTTGTCCCTATGAGCATTGGATGGTCCATGAATTGCGACACCGTGATGGGATTATGGCACTCAGTTCGGTTGCGGAACTGGACGATGAGACGATTGTCGGGCATATTATTTGTAGCAACGCAGTTGTGAGAAAGGAAGATATGTCTCTTCCAGTCCTTGACTTTGGCCCACTGAGCGTATTACCTGAATATCAGCGGAAAGGCGTGGGAGGAACGCTTATCAGGGCTATGATAGAACGGGCAAAACAGCTTGATTACGGTGCTATTTTGTTTTTTGGAAGACCAGAGTATTATCCCAAGTTTGAATTCAGGGAAGCAAAAGCTTTTGAAATAGCAGATGCGGATGGGTACAATTATCCCTCTTTTATGGCAATGGAACTGAAGACAGGATACTTGAAAGAAGCTTGCGGAGGGAGATACTTTGAATCGGATATATACAACGATGAACTCAACCGTGAGACAGTAAGAGCTTTTGACAGAGAATTTATTACACGGTGTTGAGTTCTGTTGTGTAAGAGAATTGATACCATTGGAGGATAAAAAAGTGGAATACACACATTTTGTTTCAGTAGCAGGCTTGGTATACAACGATAAGGATGAAATCTTGCTATTGGAAAGTCCAAGAAGGGGATGGGAATATCCTGGAGGAATGGTTGAGCCGGGAGAAACTCTTCAGGATGCTCTTATTAGGGAAATCAAAGAAGAAACCGGAGTGGACATAGAAATTACAGGGTTCATAGGAATTTGCAAAAATATTCAGAAGGATGTTGTCAACATAGATTTTGCCTGCAGATACCTTGGAGGTGAGCTTGCTACAAGCGATGAAAGCTTGCATGTGAAGTGGGTGAAAAAGGGTAAGGCACTGAATCTGGTTACATTTCCTTTGACGAAAAAGAGACTGGGAAATATGCTATCCGCAGATAATATGGCCAGTTGCTTCAACTTCAAAAGAGAGCCATTTGAGGTGGTTACAGAAGGGCGATACCCTGTTGGAATGTCGGAAAAAGCAAGGGGACTAGCTAGCGGTGAATAATACGTTATTTTTGGGATTTAAGGGAAAAAATAATACTTCTTGCATGCTAGCTGAGCAGTTATCTCCTAAGCATCTGCTTCTTACTAATTCTTTTACTGGGCTGAAAAAAGATATTGAATCTATAAGTGGTGAATATAATCAAATTGTAATGTTTGGTGTAGATAAGGAATTGAGCACAGCGGTAAGAATTGAAAGAGTTGCAGCCAAGAATGGTATCAAGTTTTTTTCAAAACTAGATTTGGAGAAGTTTGCAGAAGCCATAAACTGTGCAGGTATTCCAACCATCATATCGGAGAAACCAACGGCGTATCTTTGTAACGAAGCATATTGGAATATTCTAGAGAAGTTTAATGGAAGAGCTGTTTTTATACATGTACCAACGATAAAGCATGTTGATGAGAGCTTTGCTCAGACCATGAAGAAGGCAAAATTAACGGAGATTTGAATAAATGAAATACAGGGAAATGACGGTAGATGACCTTCAGTATGTAGTTGAGAAAAACATTGAATACTACAATACTGTTGAAGAGTGCTGTTGGACATATGAAAAAGCATATAAGAGAATTCATCAGGTCTTAACGATGGAAGACTCTATGTGCATGATCCAAACAGATCAGGATGATAATATAACCGGATATCTTATGGGATATTTTAAGGAATATGATGATATACGAGGCTATTTCCTCGAGGAAATAGTGATATTTGTGGGGCATCAGGGAAAGGGCTATGGAACAGATTTTCTAAAGCATTTAGAAAAAGTAGTTAATGAGAATGATGCCTCAATAATAGAACTGAACAGCGTAAACGATGATAGACACATAAATTTTTATAGTAATTTAGGTTTCTACCCTGTAAGTAATTTTGTGATGATGGGGAAGTTTATGGAATGAAGGAAGAAAATGAAAATGTTAAAACAGCGCGACTGTACTTGGTGGGACTGGCAAAAGATATTATTGTTGAGGGATGTGATCTATTGGGGATACAATGTCCTGAAGAAATGTAATACGAGGAGGAGCCGATGGGGACAGGTCATTTTGACTCATCATCGATGAGTCAAAATGACCTGTCCCTATCGGCTCCATGAAAAATATGCAGATTTTCAGGCTTCACGCATTGCTGAGAGAGAGGAAATGTGATATATTAACATTATGGCAATGCGTGGAGGTAAAATCATGGATATAGCAAAAAGAATAAGGGAGCTTCGTGAGAGTGTCGGTGAGAATAGAACAGAATTTTCAAAGCATACCGGTATCCCGGTTCGTACAATAGAAGACTGGGAATCGGGACGGCGTACTCCACCGGAATACATACCGCGGCTGATCGCATATCAGCTTAAGTATGAGGAGATTGTAAACAGACAAGATTAACCACATTTTTAAGTATAGTATCTTGAGGTCGAATTTTTCGACCTCAAGATAGATAAGGGGCATTTATGAGTGAAAAAGTAAATGAAATACAGGTCATTGAGATAACTGAAGAACTGCTCAGAGAAAAGCTGTATGAGGTTCGTGGTGTGAAGGTGATGCTTGATTCGGATCTGGCTGAAATATATGGATACACAACAAAGGCATTGAATCAGCAGGTGAAGAATAACAATGACCGATTTGACAGCGAATTTACCTTTAAGTTGACACAGGAAGAATGGAAGGACTTGAGGTCAAAAAATTTGACCTCAAGCTGGGGCGGTTCAAGACACCTTCCTAATGTTTTCACGGAACAGGGCGTTTATATGCTTATGACTGTTCTGAAGGGCGAACTTGCAGCCAAACAAAGCAAGGACTTGGTTAAAACATTCAAGAAAATGAAGGATTACATACTTGGAAATCAGGGCCTGATTGGTCAGCGTGATATTATGCAGATCACTATGCAATCTGCTGAGAACAAAGCAGAAATAAGTAGACTACGCATGGATCTTGGTTCCGTTGAGAAACAGATGTCTGATGTTATGGATCAGCTCAGCGACGTTGTAACCAAGTCAGATCTGGCAGACATGATGAACAGTTTTGTGAATGACGAGGATAACGGCTGGCTCATGTATAACACCAAGTATTGCAGTGCTGATGTGGCATATTCTTCGATATACAGTCAGGCCAAGAAGTCTGTGTATCTGATAGACAATTATATAGGGCTTCGGACGCTGGTACTGCTTAAAAACGCACCTGCCGGGGCAGATATCAAGATATTCAGTGATAATATCGGGAGCGGAAAACTCCATAATGTCGAATATACCGATTTCTGCAAGGAATATCCAAATATCAAGCTTACCATGCAGCATACCGGAGGCGTATATCACGACAGATTCATAGTATTGGATTATGGAACTAAGGATGAGCGGGTATTCCTTTGCGGAGCTTCCTCAAGAGATGCAGGAGCAAGGATTACCAGCATAGTAGAAGATTTTGGGATTGATAAGTATGACCCGTTGGTCAAAAAATTGCTGAAAAACGGAGTATTACAGCTTCCGTAGGAGGAAACAGAAGTGAAGAAACAAAAGAAATGCTATATCTACACCCGTGTATCCACAGCGATACAGGTGGATGGTTATAGCCTGGACGCGCAAAAAAGATAAATTGCGTAAATACGCCGAATATCAGGATATGACCATCGTTTCCGAGTTTTCGGACGAGGGCTTTGTGGCAAGAATATAAAGGGCAGACATGAGTTTACGAGGATTATGGAGTAAACCTGATCTGCGTGGAGGATGGTTTTGACGGAAATATATCGACTGGATTTGGGGTACGGATAAAATTATGTTACCCCTTTTTTGTGATTCCTCAAACTTGTTGGTGACATATTACACTAAAAATATAAAGGAAGAAGTAAATCATATTAAGGAACAGATTAAATATCAAGAAAGCCAAGGAATTGTTACAAGGTCACAATTTGTGACCTTGTATGGGGACAGTACTAAAGGAAAGAACATAAAGTATAATCCCTATGCATTTACAGAACAGGGAATATACATGCTGGCAGCAGTACTTAAAGGTGATCTGGCAATAGAACAAAGTATCTATATAATGAGAGCTTTTAAAGAGATGCGGCATTTTATACGGCGAAACCAGCAGTTTATATCAGGAGCCGAACTGGATTTAAAAATCCAAATACAGAGCTTATTGGCCTTGACGGAAAAAAGTATTTCGGTTATTTTGAATTAATTAAATAGCATATCAGCATTAAAATCCAATGGATACGATTGCATTTGGGAGAGATTATGAAAACAAGAAAAGAAGCATTGGCATATGGGCTTTCCTTTCCGGACACTTATCAGGAAGCTCCGTTTCATGACAATAATTGGCAGCTTGTCAGGTATGGCGGGAATAAGAAAGCATTTCTTTGGACATATGAAAAGGACAGCTATATCAATCTTAATGTAAAGGTCGATCCCGAAAAAGCATATTTCTGGAGAAAGATTTATGATGCGGTGATACCGGGATATCACCAGAACAAGGATCATTGGAATACCATTGTTCTTGACGGGAGTGTACCGGACAAGGATATTAAACTGATGATCTCGGAGAGCTACGATCTTATCAGCGATTCTCCTTCGAGAAGGATCTATGAAGCGGTAAAAAAGATCCCATATGGCCATGTGGCAACTTATTCGCAGATTGCGGAGATTGCCGGTGATAAGAAAATGGCCCGGGCAGTTGGTAACGCACTTCACAAGAATCCGGATCCTGTCAATATTCCCTGCTTTCGTGTTGTGAATTCAAAAGGTGAACTGGCAGGGGAATTTGCTTTCGGAGGGTTGGGAGTACAAGCAAAGCTGTTGGAAGCAGAAGGAATAACTGTTTCTGACGGGAAAGTTGATCTTAATCTGTTCCAATGGAAAAAAGATCGCCTATGAGAGCCATACATACCAGCCGGATGCAACTCTGACGGGAGAAGAGATAGCAGGTATCCTTGGAGAAGATCCCGCAAAGGTATTTAAGACCCTTGTGACTCAGGGAAAGAGCGGATCTTATTTTGGTTTCCGGCGGCAAATTGGCAGATATTGTGTAAGGATTAGGTTGTTATTTGAGGATAGGAAATGAAGACTGCGTGATCCGCGAGGTTGAGGAAGAAACGGGGTACATTGTTCGCCCTGTAAAGCGGTTCCTTTTTATGAATGAGTTTTATGAAGAATATCGATATTCGGGATATTTCTTTATCTGCGAAGTGACTGGAAAAGGGCAGCTGAATCTTACAGAGGCTGAAAAAAGGCGGGGAATACAGCCTGAATGGATCCCCCTTAAGGACGCGCTCGACATTTTTTCAAAACATGAATCATATGCTGACGTAAGTGAAGAAAAACGCGGCTCCTATCAGCGGGAGTTCTTATCCCTTCCGGAATACATATCTCTCATGGAGTATATGGATCTCGGCTCCGAAAGCCCGACAGGGCAGATCTATGAACGCTTTCCGGCGGCTTGAATATGCTCAATGGAGAAATTTTGAGAAGACCATAGAAAAGGCAAAGACTTCTTGTGAAAACAATGGGATAACTGTAACGGATCATTTTGCTGATGTCAGCAAAATGATAAAA
>JAEEGK010024948.1_pt1 | contig 12339 bp, 4 predicted proteins | sample 8958771 | NCBI WGS metagenome assembly JAEEGK01 (sample SAMN16246547, study PRJNA631951) | gut metagenome | biome: gut microbiome; feature: rumen; material: SC-attached | host: Bos | place: Iran: Karaj | collected 2018-10 | reverse complement strand
TGTAATCCTTATAGAAAAAGAAAAAATAATAATTCATTTAATTTTGGTTTAGTTTATAAAAAATCTAAAAATAAAGAATTAGTTTATAATGTTATTCCACTTCCTCATTCTTTAATTAATTTTGTTTTTGATTTTGGAAGTTTATCTGAGGCTGATGAAAAAAGATACATCAAATCAATGGTTAATCAAGTTAATATTGGTAATTCAACTTTAGAACATTATGCTATTGAAATGATTTCATTTTGTCAATATTATATTAGAAGAGAAAATGAAGTTTCAAGTGTAAGTTTAAGAGATGCAAGAAGATTTGTAACATTATATGATTGGTTTATAAAATCTATTTCTCAAAGAGAAAATATTGAAATTGATGATAATTTAAAATTTAAATCAATATTGCTTTCAACATATATTTGTTATTTTGTAAGACTTCCAACAAAAGAAGATAAAGATAAATTATATGAAAGATTATCTCTTGTGTTAAAAAAAATTGGATATACAATTCAAAAAGATAAAATGAGAGGTATAGTAACAAGTGAAATAGTCCAACTTTCAAGAAGAATAACTTTATCCGAAGGAATTGCAATGAATACAAGTTTACAAGAAAATATATTTTCATTATTTACTTGTATAATGAATAAAATTCCTATATTTATTTGTGGAAAACCAGGATGCAGTAAAACTTTAAGTTTTGAATTATTAAAAGATAATTTACGAGGTCCAAAATCTTATGATAATTATTTTAAAACTTTACCCTCAATTTTCCCAATATATTTCCAAGGTTCATTATCAACAACATCCAAAGAAGTAAAAGATGCTTTTGACAAATCAAAACATTATGCTAAAAATATGAAAAATATGATTCCAGTTTTATTTTTTGATGAAATGGGTTTAGCTGAAATTTCTGACAATAATCCTTTAAAAATATTACATTCTGAATTAGAATATGATGAAAGTGATAAAACTGTTGCTTTTGTTGGTATTTCAAATTGGGCTTTAGATGCTTCTAAACAAAATAGAGGAATATTTATTTCAAGACCTGATCCTTCTTTAGAAGATTTAAAAGAAACTGCAAGAGTTATTTCTCAAACTTTGAAAAACAAAGGTAATTTCAGTGTATATGAAATTATTGCTGAGTCTTATTTTAATTATAGAAATCAATTTAAAAAACTAACTAATAAGGATTTAATTAAACAATCTGATTTTCATGGTATTAGAGATTATTATAATTTAATAAAATTGATTACTATTAAAACAAAGAAAACAAAATTTAATGATAATGAAGATTTTTATAAATTTGCAATTAATGCTATCGACAGAAATTTTAGTGGTTTACAATATAATGAAAAAGAAAAAGACTTTAAACCTATGAGATTAATTTTTCAAAAAGAATATAATCAATCTAAATTACCGAGATATGATATTAAACAATGTGTAAAAGATAATATTATTGATAAAAATGCAAGATATTTATTATTAATTTCAAATGGTGCAATTTCAACTTATCTTTTAAATGTTATTCTTACAGAATTAAATAAAGATTCTCTTTTTTATTTAGGAAGTACATTCAAAGATGATATATCAAAAAAGGATTATTCATATATTATGTTAAATAAAATAATTACAAATATTGAAAAAGGAACATTTTTAACATTAAGAAATTTAGATATTATTTATCCTTCATTATATGATTTTTTTAATCAACATTATACTTATGCTGGTATAAATAATAATAAAAAATATACAAGAATTTCAATAGGAATGATAAATAAACCAAGAATTTTAGTCAATAATGATTTTAGAATGGCTATTTTAATTGATGATGATAATACTTTAACTCAAGAACCTCCTTTTCTAAATAGATTTGAAAAACATTTACTTTCTTTTGATAATTTATTGACTCCTTCTGAAAAAAAATTAGGAGATTTTATAATAAATTTAATTGAAAAGATGACCTCATTTAATAATTCCCAACATAAATCTTTTATAAATATTAGTAATCAAAAATTAAATTGTCATAAAGAAGAAATTTATGGTTTAATTTATAAGTTATGTAAAAATGGAAAAGAAGAAAAAAATACTATATTGCCAAAAATCATAGAAATTATTGTTAAAACATTTTCACAAGATTTAATTCTTTTTGCACAATTTTCAAATCAAATAGATGAACCACTATTAAAAAATATTAATTCTAATTATTATCAAAATAACTTTACTAATATAAATGAATACTTAAGGAATCTTAATAAGATTAAAAAAAGGAAAAATATAATTTATACTTTTTCAAGAATTCATGAAAATATAAAATTATATATTGAAGATATTGATTGTCCTTTTATTAAAGGAAAAATTAATAAAGAAACAATATATGAAAATTTCGTTTCGAAATTTCAAAGTCAAAGTATGGTTGAAAATTTAATAATGAAATTTTATGGTTTAAGTGTCGAAGAAGATATTAAAGAATTAGAAAATAAAAATGTTTTAATATTTAAATTTGGAGTAGAAGATACAGAACATTTAAATTTAATTTCTCATATAATAGAAAATATTGAAAAAGATGTTGATGAAGAAACTTTAAACTCTAAATTAATTTTCTTTATAATTCATATTAAAAGAATTTTTAAAAATGAGAAAAATGATGCTTCCACAGAAATTAATAATAAAAATTATATTTCACATTTAAATGAACAATATGAACAAAGATTTATAGATAATCTAAATGCTTCAAAACTAAAATATAAATTTATGGAAGTAATAGGAGATAAATCAAATAAACATATTTTCAAAGAAATTAATTTGCAAAACTCTTTTTCAGATTTAATTTATGAAATATATAATACTTTTCAAATTGAAAATATGAAAGAATTTGGACAAACAAGCGCAGAATATATTAATAATGTTGCTCAAAATTTTAACAATAATTCAATTGCTAAAAATTTTATAATTGAACTTTCTTATAAATATATTAAAACAATTCCAAATCTTTTAGATTTATTTTGGGAAAAAAGAGATATATGTGAAAAAGATGTTGATATATTATCAAGATATAAACAATTTGCAAAAAATCTAATTAAAAAATATTTAATTAAAATATTCTATTTATTAGAAAGAGATGCTTATATGAAAATTTTATTCCAAATTAAAAATAAAGAAAATGATTCATCAAGACAAAAAATTGAAGATTTCTTATCTCAAAATCCAATTGAAGAAATTCAAATATTAGACAGTCCTTTAAGCAATAGATTAATTAAAGGATTTTCATTAAACTTTTTAGGAAGTGATAAATTATTCAGAACAATAAACAAAATATTAAACAATTATTTAAATAAATATGATAAATTGGAGAATGATTCTGGTTTAAGATTTGTTTATGGTGATCAAAAAGATATTCAAAAAATTCAAAGTGATTTTAAAGATAATTTAAAAACTTTATTAGAAAATATGGGAAAAAATATTTATCAAATTATTAATGATGAAGCAGATTTTATTCATTTAAAAGATATTTCAATAGAAAATAGAGTTGATTTAATTTCAGATTTTATTAGTCATTATTCTAAAAGAAATGAAAGTTCAAGTGAATTTAAAAATTTCTTACATTATTTATATGACAAACTTTATAATAATTTTGAAAATAATATACATTCAAAATATAATGAAATAAATATTTATGAATATATTTCATATTGTATTTTATTTACATATTCTAAAAAAGATTTTATATCATTTATTGAAAAAAACTCTAAAAATGCATGTGATTTAGCAGAAATAAATGAAATAGATTTATTTCAAAATATTAAAAATAATATTGAAAAAGATGAAATTATTAAATTTATAGAAGATAATAATAATCCAAATGTAAAAAAAATAATAAATGAAACTATTTATTTATTAAATGATTCATTTTTATTTTCAATTTTGAAATTAGTAAAAAAAATAACAAAAGACAAAATAAAACAATACTTTCAATTACTTTTAGCAATATATAATGATGCTTATAAATTTGAAATGGATTTTAATCTTTATGGAACCCAAATTTTCCAAATAAAAAGTACAATAGATTTGTTTGAATTTGTAGAAAAAAACGATGACTTTGGAGAAAAAATGGAAGAATATATAAATTTTGGAGAACAAGAATTAACTTTATTTAAAAAACAAGAAATAAATGAATTAACAGAACTTATTAAAAAAGAATTTAAATTTTTAAATTTATTTTCCAAAAATGAAAAATTTTATGAATACATAATTGATATTTTTATCAGTAAATATAACTCATTTGTAAATAATAATATTCAAGATAAAATCACTGAAAATATTTTATTGAATTTAGATTTTTTGAAAAATTCATTTGATTTCTTTTTCTCAATTTTTGATAATTTTGATTATTCAGAAGAAATTTTAGAAAATTATTCTGAAAAATTAGAAAAAATAAGTAATTTAGAATTACCTCAAATAAATAAAAAAGTTTTAGATATTATTTTATTAAATATCTTTACTGAAATAATTATGAAGAATAATTCAGAATATTTTGAAAATGGATTTCCAAATATTAAATTTTTTACTGAGAATTATGGAAACTTTGAATCATATATGGAAGATTTAATAATTGATCAGAATTATAAAAACAGACAAAACTCAAAATTTGTTGAAATTTATTTAATTAGTTTTATCAAAATATTTATTTTTTATATTTCAAAAATTTATGCAAATAAACAATTATATGAAGAGTATAATGGATTAACAGATATTAATTTTATTTTATTTATATCAAATGATCAAAGAATGAAACCTTTTGAAATATTTTTTATTAAATGTATAAAATATCACAAAAATAATTCTTTTTCAAGTTTTTCAATGAATGATCTTGATGAATTAGATGAAATAAAAGAAAAATATTTTAATAATGTTCAAAATGATTATTTCTACCATCCTTTAGAAATTATATGTATTGATGATTATGAAAATTATATTAAATTAAGAGAATTATTTAATAACGTTGAAAATGCAAATTTTCAAGACACAGATATTGGACAACAAATGACAAATATTAAAGGAAGCAATGATGAAGTATTTTTCTTTGAATTTATGTTAAATGAAATTTTATGTTCAAGCTTTAACAAATATACATCAGAAAATTTCACTGATAAAAAAAATGATATTGTTAATTGGTGTTTAAATTCATTTACAAATAATAATATTAAAGAAATACTTGAATCAATTAATAATATTGAAAATCCAATGAATAATTTTTCAGATAAGGAGACAACTTTAATAATATTTTGTTTTATCTTCTATATTATTTCTCAAAATCAAAAAAAAACTATTTTGAAGAACAGAGATAAAGAGATTTTAAAAAATATTAATAGAAAAAAAAAGAAATCTTTAATTAAGATATTAACAGAAATTTTAGCTTTATTTATTACTTTTACTGATTCTTTCATTCAGAAAAATTATCATAATTATATAAATGAGATACAAAACTTAAAAAAAATTGTATTAGAAGGTGAAAAAATAATGAATAATTTTTATGATAAAAGTGATATATTTACTTTATTAAATCTTTTAAAAAAGAGTTTTATTGAAAATAAAAATGAAAATTATGAAAGAATTATTGAAACGTTAATTGAAAATTTAGATGATGATAAATATATGGAAGAAAATAAAAAATTAATTTCAAATTATTGTAAATATACTGAATTAAACAAAACTATTAGAATAATTTTAAATGAATTTGAAAAAGATGAAAATAGTATTTATGAAGAATTTCTTTTTATTCAAGAAGTCACATCTACTTCTAAAATTTATGAAGATATAGTGAATAAACAGGAAAGTTCATTAATTGCCTTTTATTTAGGGCTAACTGAAAATCTTCTTAAAATAAATGAAATTGTAAAAAATATTAATCCAATTCTTGCCAAAATTAATGAAGAATATAATGGAAGAATTACAAAAAAAAAAATTGAAGGAATTACTCTTAATGATTTATTAAATAAAGATAAAAATAAGATCAATGATTTTATAAGCATTTATAAATCTTTAACTAATAAGAGCATTAAAGAGTTTGACAAAATAAAATGTTTAATTATTTCAGAAAATGAAGAATCTGAAATAGGAATTCTTTATAAAAACATGATTACATTATATAATGATATTTTATCTGGGTTTCAAAGCTTTTTAAAAAAGTATGATTTGAAACAATCAAATAAAAAAATAAATCTTCAATTAGCAAAAGATTTTCAAATTCTTCAACCAATATCACAAAATAAAGAAAAAATTGAAAATTGTATCCAAAAAAATACAAAACATTTTGTGAAAATTAATAAAATAACTGGATTAATTAATTATAATAATTTTAATAATATTGAATATAATGTAATAGGAATTGAAAAAGATATTCTTAAAAATTTTGTAATAAATAAAGAAAAATTAGAAGAAAAATTAATATATTTTTCATATGCTTTTGAATTAAATAAAAATGAAGGAAATCTTCAAAATATAATTGATACTTTTGAAAAAAATAATCCTCAAAAAGAAGAAATAAGTGATCAAAATAAAGGTGATATAAATAGTTTAATTGATAGTTTGCAAGAAAAAGAAATGGCATTTTTTGGATTTATAAAAAAAATGATTTCTTGTGTAAAAGATGAAGAAAATAATGATAATGAGAATATTTATAATATGATTAAAAAATATAAAGATATTATGGACAGTGTTGATGATAACATTAAAAGGTATTTTGATGAAAATAAATTAAAAGTTACACAACTTATGTCAATATTTGAATATATTGAAGATTCTTTTTTTGATAATTTAAGTGAAAATATTGATCAAAAATATAAAAATGACATTGATCAAAATAATAAAAACAAAGTTAAAAAACTTTTACAATCTCAAAAAGAAATTAGCCATGATAGTTTTATAAGTCTTTTAAAGAAATTTACAATCAGGTTTCTTTTTGAAAATGATTTAATTGAAGAAGATACAAATTGTTTTGAATTGATTCAAAAAAATGAAGGATTATATAAAGAAATAATTAATAAAACAAATGAAAATGATTTTGCCAGTTTAATGGTACAATTAAAAGATTTAAATTTACCTGTTTCCCAAATCATTTCATTAATAAAAGTAGTATCTGAAAGAGAGGATAACTTTCAAGAAAAGGATAATATTCAAAAAAAAGGAAGAGGAAGAAGATAATTTTTATTAAAAATTAAAATTATATTTAAAAAAATTTTAGATTTGATTAAATTGAAATCAATTATTTATTTGATTTTTAATTTTCTTTTAAAGTTAATTTCAAAGTATTATTTATTTGAATTAAAACTTGTTTTATTTCATCTATTGATAATCCTGTATCTCTCATTTTAATATATTCTTCTCAATTTCAAATTCATAATTCCATTACAATATAAAACAAATTATTTGATTCAAAAGTTTCTTTTAATGAAATACAATATTTCAATTTTATTTTTGACATTTCATTCAAAAAATTTATTATTTAATTTCTTTTTAAAAATCTTTTCATAAATTCCAGTTCCTATTATTTCTTTTTTTTTTTCATATTTTTCCATATTGCACTTTTTTTTATATATAAATTTAATTTAAAAAAAATAAACAAAAGATAATTTGAATATTTATAATCATCAAATAGGGATTGAGCCCAATCCCCAACTAAAAATTTGCTTCTTTTTATAAAAATATTAAATTTATAGTCAAAAATTTTATATGAAAAAATCACAAAATCGATAAATTAAAAAATGATATAAAAATTAAAAATATATTAATAAAAAAAATAAAAACAAATGAAATAATTATATTAAATTGGGGATTGGGCCAAAATCTCAATATTCTTGCTTCTTCTTTATTAATTTAACATTATATAAATGTTTAAATTTTTAATTTAATTATTTTTATTTTATTTTTAGTTTAATTTTGTTTCAAAGTTATATTTCATTTTGGTCTTTATACTCAATCTCTCCGTCAGTCAGAAAAATAAATTATTACATAATTTTAACATCTCCTTTTTATGTTCAATCTTTATAATAGTAATATTCAATTCTTGAATAATTTGCTTCAAATTTTTTTAAATTTCTCCGTCTTTTTCTTTCATCTAAATAACTAGTGCTTTCATCTAAATAATATTTTTAGTATTTTAATTAATGCCCTAGCAATATATATTCTCTGTTTTTAACCCCTGATAAATAAATATAAGAAACTTCACTTTTATTTTCAAGTTTGCACATTTTTGAGACCTTTTCCAGCTCTTCTCTTGAAGAATCTAATTTTTCATATGAAATATTTTCATAATTATATCTATCAAAAATCAATGCGTCTTGCCGAATATATCCAGTATTTTTACTTAATTGATTTAGGTTATGATTTTCTATATTTATTCCATTGATTAATATTTCTCGATTTGAAACATCATAAAATCTTTCATTAAGTTGCGTAAAAGTACTTTTACCACATCCTGATTCATCAACATCAGCAATTTTATTTCCTGGTTCTATAGTTAAGTTTATATTTTTGAGTAAATGATATGAAGGATTAATAGGACAACAAAAAATAACGATATTAAATTCGATATTTCCTAAAAGATTATTATAGTTATATTGACATTCAATCTCAGATTTATTTCTGTTTTTAAATTTGTTAATTTATAAAGATCATTAATTGATTCTTTCATTTTTGATATATTATTAATATATCTCAATGAATATATCTGTATAGAGGTAAATTCTTTGTTATTCCATAAAATGCATTTAATGCTTAATCATAAGTTAATTCATTATTTACATAATATTTTCCTGTATAATAAATCAAAAATTCAGTAAAAAAAATACCAAAATAATATAAATGCATTTGAAAACCAACAATTATTTGAAAAATTAATATGCTTTTATCCATTTCTTTACTTTAAATTATTAATTGATTGACCTAAAAATTTTGGGCATTATATGCATTTAAAGTGATAATATTATGCAAATTATCCGTTAAAATTTAACCTAATTGAGAAGAAGATATTAATATTTCGGCTTTGGAAGAAAAATAAACATAAAAAATAGAAATTAATGTTATTATAAAAGCAACTCCTATATATCATACAGTAATTTTCCAACTCATAGTAAAACATAAAATACATTCTCCTACATATATTCCAACAAATTCAGACATTTTACTCAAAAAATTAAAAATAATACTATCTATAGAATTAGTTTTTTCAATAATAATTTCGGATATTTTCCCCTGATAATTTTCTTTTAAATCAAAAAAAAGAAATATTCATTCTCATCATTTTTTTAAAAGCTGTTAATTTATATTTTTATGATAGTTTTTCCCTCATATATTCAAAAATATATCTATCAAAATTTCCACATACAAAACCCAATATACTAAAAAATGTAGGTTTTAATGTATCTTTAACATTTTCTTTTTTTAATTTTTTTCCATCTGTGTGTTCATAATAAGTTCCAAGATAATCTGAATAATAATAAAATATTACTTCACTTATTCCTCCTCTAGCTGCAGTAAAAGCTAAAATAAATAAATGTTTATAAGAATCCATTGATAAAAAGAAATCAATAAAAAAACTAGTTTTTCCATTTGATTTTTTCTGATTTTCTCTATTTTTTATTTCTAAGTTATCTTTATTAAAAAAATCTTTTTCATGTTCTGTTATTTGGCCTTTATTTTTTTTCTCATTCATATTTTGTTTTTTATTTCATAAAGACCTTCATTTTTTTACATATATTATTTAGTCTTCTATTTTTAAAATTTTAGGTTTATATATAATGAAAATTATACTAACTTTATCTCTAAGACTTTCCATTATTTCTATTATTTTATTTTCATTTATTTTATCTAAAGAAATGGTAACTTCATCTAATATTAAAATTTTAAGTTAGTTTACTAATTCTCTAGCTATACATATTCTTTGCTTTTGCCTCTACAAGAATTTTGATCCTTTATTTCCCACTAAATAATCCAATGTATCATCTAAACTTTTGACAAAGAGATATAAATGCACTTATTTTAAGATTTAACAAATTTTTTCATTTGTTATTCCCTTTAGTCAAATATAATATTAGTCCTTATTGTATCGTTGCATACAATTGCTTCTTATGATACATAACCTATTATATTTCTATAATCTTCTAAACAAATGGAATATTAGCTCTTTTATTTTTAACCTTTAGATAAAATATCATTTAATCAATATTTCTCATCAATTAAAATTTGACCTTCATCTTCTTCATAATTTTTTTTCTATTAAATTAATAATCTACTCTTCCCTGTCCTGATTCTCCTGAAATTACTGTTATTTTTTTGGCTTCAAAAATTACATTGAAATCTTTCAAAATATAATTAATATCTTTTGAAGAACTGTTTTCTTTACAATATGAAAATTTGACATTTATAAAAGATATTTTTCCTTGGGTATCAATAATTTCTTGATTTCTTTCAATTCCTATCTCTTTCTTTTTAAAAATTAAATGAATTCTTTCATTTTCTAAATTAAATTTATCTAAATAAACTGTTTCAAATTTGAATAAAATTTTGAAATATATATACATTGAATTAATTGTATTATTGAATAAGTTCACTAAAATATTTCCTAATCCATCCTTTGCTCCAACTGCAGTAAAAATATTATCTTTATTATATTTTTTTCATTGACTAAATTTACATAAATATAATGTCCTATCAAAGCATTATTTGTTGCCATCTAAAAATCAAAAATAAAATCTTCAAAATATTTGTTGATGAAGTTTTCCAATTAAAAGCTTTAAATATATTATTTGATTTTTCAATTTCTTCCTTAAATAAATTTTAGAAATTTCAGAAGCCAACTATTCCTTTAATATTTTTAATAATTGAATTAAGAAAAGCAATTTGGAGAACATAAGCTTTCTTTTTTTTTATTTTCTTTAACTTTAATAACTATCAATATTATAATCCAAACAATAAATGAGATAAGGAAAAAAATTTAATAAGAGAAGATTTAACATTAACTTTGAAAGCTTTTATTATACAATAAATAATCTAAATTATTAATTTAAGAAAATTTGCAACATTGATTCCTAAACTTGAAGGAATTATTGATATTTCTCTTTCTACATCAGAAATAAGTTCATTTATTGTTTTATCAAAATCATCAAACCAATTGTTCCATTGAAAAGAGAATACGAAGATAACTTAATTTAATCTTGTTATTATTTTAAATGAGATATATTCAAAAGAAAAACCCATAATCCATTTTTGAAAAAGTCCAAATACCCAATATATTTCTTTTAAAAGATTTTTTATATTTAGATTTTTTTTGTCAAATCAGAAAGCAAAGCGATGAAAGCATTTATTAGTACTAAATTTTGAATAATGAAACCCTAAAAAAGATTGAGCAACATATTCCTAAGATATATAGAATAAATTCCTTTGTTATAGTATGATTATAAAAAAGTTTTATAAAGGAATGTTTGTTTTCAATCTCAGGAGCGAATCCCTTAATGAAAGATTTTTCACTATAATTTAAATCACTTTTTTTTGATATATGCTTTTGAAAAAAAGATTAAGATTATGAAAATATTAAATATTGAATAAATTCATTATAAAAATTGTATTATTATTTTTTATATCCTTTTAAATTCAATTAAATGAGAAATAAATTGAAGATTTTACCCAAAAAAATATATAAATCATAAATTTATATTTGAATAAATATGTTTTGATTTTGTGAAAAAAAGATTTTAATAATTAGTATAATATTATTTAATTAAAAATAGATTCAAAGTTAATTAAGTTAAATTTAATTAATTATATCTATCATATTTCAATAATTTCCATATAAAAAAATAAAAACATTATAAAATGATAAAATTTATAAATAATTTTTCAATTGATAAAGTAATTTAAAACAATTTAAAAAAATTTTAAAAAATAATTAGAAACATTTAAATATTTATAAATAGAATAATAACAAAATTATTTTTTGATTTTGATTCAACAAATTAAGTAAAATATTTATATCATCCCATCATTTTTTATTGTTCTAAAACATTTACAATAAGGCATCTTTCACAATATTTACAAAAAAGACAAAATTCCAACAACAATAATACAATAATTAAAATGAAAATTAAACAGCATAAATAATATTTTGAACAAATTTTCTATACAAACATCTTTTTTGCATTTTTATAATAATCAAAAATATACCTATTAACACAATAATAAGGTTTACATATATTTGTCCATTTACCATATTACTACATTCAAATCTCCCTCTTGGATTTTTATCTGGAAAATGATTACAATTTTCATTTTTTAATAATAAATTCTTATTTTCAT
>JAEEGK010024947.1_pt1 | contig 12339 bp, 9 predicted proteins | sample 8958771 | NCBI WGS metagenome assembly JAEEGK01 (sample SAMN16246547, study PRJNA631951) | gut metagenome | biome: gut microbiome; feature: rumen; material: SC-attached | host: Bos | place: Iran: Karaj | collected 2018-10 | reverse complement strand
TCAACCTGGCGTTCGACATGCCTTATATGGCGGAATGGTCGCTGCCGCTGGCTTTTTTCCTGTCGGCGTTGGAATTTACCACGGGCATAATGTTGGTATTCAACCTCAAGCCGCGCTGGGCTGTATGGATGGCTTTGGCCTTTGAGATATTCTTCACGCCGTTGACGCTCTACATCGCCATCAAGAATCCGGTGCATGACTGCGGATGTTTTGGCGACGCGCTCGTCCTCGACAATTGGACTACCTTCGCTAAGAACGTCGTATTGCTCGCGCTCATTATTTTCTTGGTAATCAAGCGCAAACGGATGGACAATCCGCTCTCCGACAATGTGGAGATTGCCATTGCCGCTTCCACATTTTGCATCGCGCTGTTATTCCAGCACATTATGATACACCACCTGCCGATTCTCGACTTCCGCCCCTACAAAATCGGCAACAACATCGCAAAGTTGATGGAGTATCCGCCAGACGCCCCCCGCGACGAGTACAAGACCAAACTCATCTACAAAAACAGCGTGACGGGCGAGGTCAAGGAGTTTGATTCCGACAATTATCCCTGGAACGACAGCACATGGGTTTGGCAGGACACCAAGTCAATCCTTGTAAAAGAGGGCTACGTGCCGCCGGTACATGATTTCACAATGACGGATTCCACCGGCATCGACCACACCGAGCAGGTGCTCAACTACGAAAAGCCTGTCTATCTCGTCGTTATGCACAAACTCGAAAAGAGCGAGGTGGAAGGTCTGCAGATGCTCCGCAAGTTGCAGGAATACGCACAGAAAAACGATTGCGCCATCATCGGCATGACGAGCAGCAACTGGGATGTGGTCAATAATGTAAAGGGCGAGTTCGACATTCAGTTCCCCTTCGTGCAGACCGACGACATCACGCTCAAGACCATTGTCCGCGCCAACCCCGGCATCGTGAAAATCCAAAAGGGCACGGTAATCGACAAGTGGAATTACAGGGACTTTAAATTCAAATAATTAATGCGTAATTCATGATGCATAATTCATGATTGCCATCTGGCGGATGCCGGTTGTGCATTGTGAATTATGCATTATGCATTGAAAAATGGGTATCTTAGATTTCGGGTTCATCGACCTGGTTGACATATTGCTGAGTGCCTACTTGATGTATATAGTCTATACCAAGTTGCACGGCACCAAGGCGGTCAATATCCTCATCGCCCTGTTTATGATTTATGTGATGTGGCTGATAGTCAGACTGTTGAATATGAGCCTCCTGAGCACCATCATGAACAAGATTTCGAGCGTGGGATTGTTGGCGTTGGTCATCGTGTTCCAACAGGAAATCAGGAAATTTCTCCTCGAGGTTGGCGACAAGACGAGCATCTCCAAGTTTTTTTCGGTGGAGCGCATCTTCCGCAATGTCATCAAGGAGTCGCCCGAAAATCTCAACATCCCCGAAATCGTGAAGGCTTGCACCGAGTTTGCCAAAGACAATACCGGCGCGCTCATCGTGTTGCCAAGCCATTCCAACATCGAAAGCATCATCAATAACGGCGAACACCTCGACTGCGCCATCACGGCGCGGTTGCTTGGTTCGCTGTTTTTCAAAAATTCGCCGCTGCATGACGGCGCGGTCATCATTTCAAAAGGAAGGATTGTTGCCGCCAAGTGCATCCTTCCGCTTACCGAAAATCCCGACGTGCCGCAAAACATCGGCACCCGCCACCGTAGCGCGATTGGCATGAGCGAAGTCTCAGACAGTCTTGTAATTGTGGTTTCAGAAGAGAGGGGCGAGATTTCTTACTGTGAATATGGCGCGATATGTCAGGACGTTACCCCGACGCAACTCACCGACAAACTCCGCGAGCGTTTCTCCATCGCCGATTATGACGCTGATACAGTCAAGGAAGGTCTGTGGGGCAAGGTGCTCAAGTTTTTCAATTCATAATTCACAATTCATAATTCACAATTCATAATTCACAATTCACAATTTATAAAACGAAAACGAAAACTAAGACGAATCATATAATGAAAATGAAGATCATAGCATGCACATGTCTGCTGCTGTTCGTGTCGCAGGTGGCATGTGCTTCCGATGCTGTTCGCCGTCGCGGATGCAGGGTGGGTATAGAGAATGGAGAGTTTATGGCTCGTCGCGCTCAAGTGTTAGGTAATGTCAAGAAACAGACACCCTATCTCGGTGAGCGTCATCAGCTGGTGGTGTTGGCATCGTTTCAGGACAAGGACTTCATCAACGGCCCAGCAGCTGCGATGGAGGAGTGGGACAAGATCTTCAACACTGAGAACTACAGGGAAGGTCGGTATGTGGGTTCGGTGCACGACTATTTCATGGCACAGAGCTACGGGCAGTTCAGCTTGAGGTTCGACCTCATGTTCGTTGAGCTGCCTGACGGCCTCGAGAAATACCGCAGTAATGATTACGATGACGAGAATTCTCAGTATTTGGTCGATGACATCGTTGACGTGCTTGCGACGAAGGACATCGACTGGAGCCAGTATGACTGGGACGGTGATGATTTTGTGGATCAGCTGATGATCATCTATGCAGGCAAAGGGCAGAATGACGACGGTGGGTCGAACACGATATGGCCTCATCAGCTGTGGCTCAGCCTGCACAGTAATCTGGAGACGGAAGATCCAACCGACTACCGCAGCTACCGCGACGTGACCAGCGGAGAGAAGGTGTATCACGTGGACTGTTATTGCTGCATTCAGGAGTTGTCATCACAGAGCGAGACGAATTCGCCCTTCGGCACCATCTGCCACGAGTACAGCCATTGCTTCGGTTTGCCTGACTTTTATTTCAATAATAGTGTGGTTTGGGATTGGGACCTCATGGATAGCGGCAATTACTTGGGTGGTGGTTTCCACCCTTGCAGCTATTCGGCCCACGAACGCATGCTGATGGGTTGGCTGGAGCCGATAGAGCTGAGTTCACCGACGCACATCGATGACATCCCGGCCTTGGAGGATGAGCCGACGGCGTACCTCATCCGCAACGACGGTGCCGAGAATGAGTATTACATCGTCGAGAATCGCCAGCGAAAGGGATGGGACGAGTTCTTAGCCGTCAGCGGCATCGTTGTCATCCAGGTCGATTACGATCCGATGGTCTGGGTGTCCATCAATGAATGGCCTAATAACGGAAGCAAGAAGCGTTACCATATCTTCGCTGCCAACAACATTAGCAGAAAAACGGGGAAAAAGGACTGGGCTTATCCTTATGTGGTCAAAGACGAGACGGGTTACGAAGTGGTGGAAAACGACAGCCTGACTGACACCTCAGAACCTGCTGCAATACTGAACAACACGAATGCCAACGGCAGCCTGCTCATGTCGAAGCCCATCACACGGATGACGGTGGATGACGGCGGAAGAGCCTCGTTCGTGTTCATGGGCGAGGAGATGAATAGGGTAGAGGACGTGAAGGAAATGAAAGATGGAGCCATCTACACCATCAGCGGAATACGCCTCAACACGATGCCGCAGAAGGGCTTATATATCCGGGATGGAAAGAAATACGGCCTATTTCAGTAAGACGCGTGAGTCTAAGTAAGTCTGAAAAGCTTCTTTGTAGAGGTCGCCGATGGGTAGCTCGGTTTGAGGGTCGAGGACGACGCGGTTTTTGTTGACCTCTTGAATCTTGTTGAGGTTGACGATGTATGACCGATGAATGCGCATGAAGGAACGTGGCAGACGTTCTTCCATCTTCTTCATCGACAGTAGTGTGACAACGGGTTTTGCCTCATTGCGCAGGTAGACCTTCAGGTATTCGCTCATGGCCTCGATGTAACGGATATCATGGGTGGCAACTTTTACGATGCGGTGGTCGGTCTTTAGGAATATAGTATCATTCTGTTCCAACGAATCAGAGTGTTCTGAATAATCTGATTTGTTATGCATGCGCTCTTTCAGGCGGTTAGCAGCTCTATGGAACTCCTGCATACCGAAAGGTTTGAGCAGATAGTCTACGGCATTGACCTCGAAACCCTCCACGGCGTATTCCGCGTAGGCTGTAGTGAATACAACGAGCGGTGGCGTCGTGAGCGACTTGATAAAATCCATACCGTTGAGGTCAGGCATATTGATGTCGCAGAAGATGGCATCCACAGTGTCCTGTTCCAGAAAGCGACGGGCCTCCACGGCACTCTGACACTCGACAGCCAGTTCAAGGAAAGGCACCTTGCCGATGTACGAGACTATCTGTCGGAGAGCCAGCGGTTCATCATCTATGGCCATGCAGCGTATCATGAGAGTGAAGAGTGAAAAATTAAAAGTTAAGAGTTGAGGGGAATAAGAAGTTCAACGCGATATGATTCTGCTTCGTCTTGAATATTCAGTGTATAATTGTGTCCGTAGAGCAAATCCAGACGCTTGCGCACATTACTGAGACCTACGCCGCCTTTCTCTTCGTTGGACTTATCTGCCTTTGAGTTGAGACAGGTAAAGCGCAGTTTGCCGTTCTGCACCGTCACCTTGATGTCAATGAACGACTGTTTCTGATAACTGATACCGTGTTTGAAAGCATTCTCCACAAACGGGATAAGTATCAGCGGCGGTATTGTCCTGTCGGGCACCTCAGAGGGTAAATCCGTCGTTATTGTCACCTTATTGGTGTAGCGCAGACGCATCAGTGTGACGTAGGTGCGTATGAACTCCATCTCGCGTGAGAGCACCACTCCGTTTCTATCGCCTTCATAGAGTATGAACCGCATCATCTTCGATAGTTCCACGATAGTGCCCTTTGCCTGTTCCGGGTCAATATCCACGAGAGCATGGATGTTGTTGAGCGTGTTCATGAAGAAATGCGGATTTATCTGGTACTTCAGATACTCCAACTGCTGCTCCAAGTTCTCGTGTTCCAGTTCGGCCATTCGTTTGCGGTCTTCACGGCTCTTGAAATAACCCTTCACACCGAGGTTCATACCGAACATCAGGATGAGGATTACAGATGCCACGATATCGTGCTCGCCAATGAATGCCGGAGGTCCCACGTGTTCGTGTCTTGGTTTGTGCCCTCTCGGCGGCTCTTTTGGGTGTTCCATACGTGGTTCGTCTGGTGGACCGTCCGGGTGCATTCGATGCTCCATGGGAGGATGCTTCCTCTCGGGGAGCGCCGGTCTAGTAGTGCACTGGTAGATGATGAAACATGCTATGATGGGCAGCGTCAGCGAGAGGTACCGCACTCTGCTGTGCCCATTAATGAGCAGGGGAGCCAACAGAAAATTGTGAACGAGGAATAGTGCGAGGAACAAGGCAAACTTCTGCCATGCGAAACATAGTTTCTGCCAGTCGAAACTGTCGCGCCCGCCGCCGACGATGCTGAGATACATACTTAACACGGGGGCCATGAACAGCATGACCCACATCACCAAATACGTGACGTTCTCCTGTCGCGAATGTTGTTTCATCCAATATATGAAACGCATAGCCGTACGGTTTTATTGTCTTTGTGAGTAGATATGGTAGTTAGCTGTTGTAGTCAAGGTCAGTGCCAGGGACGGATACCGCCACCGCCAGGTTGACCACCTCCGCCGCCGGTGTAGGCCGTGAGGGTGACTGATGAACCGCTACTTACCATAGCGTCGGTAGCTCCGTATTCGCCAAAGATGGTTGTGCCGCTGCTTTTCGATACACGGTAGAGCGAGTTGCCTCCTGAGACAATCCATGTGCCGGAGTAGGGCACGCTGAACGCAAAGGCCGTTCCGCTCTGTGTAAACGAGTACCAATAACTGGTGCTGAGCGATGCCGTGTAGCACGACTGCGTCAGCGATGAACCGCTTTCGAGCGACGGATAGGCATATAGCGTTCCGCTCTGTACGTAGAGCTTGTAGCCGCCCTCGGTGTTCGCATCAACAGCCACCTCGGGGCTGCTCTTGGTGGTGTAGGCAAATACCGTAGCACCCTTGATGTATAGGTTGCCGTTAGAGTCGATGGCATCGTTGCCGGTGGAGTAGCCTCCCACGAAGCCGCCTGAGAGTGTCATAGTGCTGGCGGAATTGATGGCATCGTCAGACGAATAGGCATAAATGACACCGCCCGTCACATCGAGCGTACTTTTGGTCTCCAAAGCCTCGTGGTAGCTGGCCTTTGCGTAGGTCGTGCCGCCGCTGACGGTCATTGCTCCGTCGGCCTTGATAGCCTTCGGTGATGTCTTCAGTGCGTCAGCCAGACGCTCGGTGGTGCTCGAACTGGTAGTCGTGCGGATGGTGGTGTTGCTGGTGCTTGAACAGTAGGCTATATATCCGCTGGTGATGGCAGAGATGCTGCCGCCGCTGATGTTCAGCGTACCGTCCACGCTGATGGCCTTACCGCCGGCACCTGTGCTCTTCAGTGTCAGCGTGCCTCCGCTGACAGTCATGTTTCCGTCGGCACTTATCGCAGCACATGCCTTCACCTCGCTGTCGTCGCTGTCCCAGGCTGCAGTGCCCGTTGTGGTGATGTTCAGCGTGCCGCCGCTGATATTCATGTCGCCGGCAGCCTTGATTCCTTTCGAAGCCGCAGCCGTAGTGGTGATGGTAAGCGTGCCGTCCTCCAGATAGACATTGCCGCTGTCCTCGTCCTCGTGGTCGGTGGTCTCACCGGTGGAGGTGTTGCCGTCCAGGTCGCATTGTATACCATCGTCGCCCACACCGCTGATGCTCACTGTGCCGCTCTTCATCTGGAAGTATTCGTTGCAACTGATACCGTCGCCCACAGCCTTGGTGATGTTCAGTGTCAGATTCTTTACGGTAATGTAGTCACCGCTCTTGATGGCATGCTTGGTATTGCCGGCCACGTTGAGTGTACCCTTACCCTGCAGTTGTACTTGTCCCTTGCTGTAGAGACAGCCCTTCTGACTGCCGCCCGTACCGTCGGTCAACGTGTTTTCCGTACCGTTCTTGGCGCTGATTTGGATGCGTTTCCCGTTGGTGATGTTTATGGCGGCACCGCTGGGATTGGTTATTGTCACACCGGCGAGCGACACCGTGCATTTATACGAACCGCTGAGTGTCAGTTCTCCGTCGGTGGTCGCTCCGGAAAGCTGATAGGTAATCTCGTCTTCGTCCACGGCGTCCGTGTTGGTCTGTGCAATGCTGACGTGAGCTCCGCTGACGGTGGGTTCTACATACTGTGCCACGTTGCCTGCCACCGTAACATTAGCTGTAGTGCCGTTATATTCCACGGAAACCAGATTGTTTGTCACTTCCGTTTCGTCGGTCCACATGGCTGTGATGCTGCCGGTCTCGAATGTCTTGCCCATGACGGTCATCGTGCCTCCGTCAAAGGTCATGACACCCGTCTGGGACGAGGGAAACTGGTATATCACGGTGCCCTGCTGCACGTTGAGTGTCTGTGCCGTTGCGCTCAACATGGCAAGCACGGCGGCTGCTATCGTAAGTATCTTTTTCATTTGATATACACTTTAACGGTTCTGCTCTTTGTTTTCACGATATACATGCCGCTCCTGAGCGAAGTACCCGCGGGTATCTGACGCCCGTTCATATCATATATGATGGTGGCCTCGTCGGTTGTCAGCGTATTGGTGCTGAGAGTGGTGATGCCCGTCGGGTCGTCGGTGGAGAACTCCATCTGCATCAGCTGTGCCAGGGGTAGGGTGGCCAGTGTCTCGCTGCCGCTCGCAGCAATGAGGTTCCCGTCGCTGAACGAGATGGTGAGGTTTGCTGCTGCAACGGTCTTTGTGGTGCCGTCCGTTAGCGTGAACACGAGATAGTCGTACTGTGCAGCCCCCAGAGAGAGCGTACCTGCAAACAGTAGCAACGTCAATAAAATCTTTTTCATAATTATGAATTATGCATTATCAATGTTCAATGAAAGAAATGACCTCCGGGCATTACGCCTCCTCCCATTACATTTCCGCCTGTGTAGCTGGAAAGCGATACTGTGGTGCCGCTGCTCACGGTGGCTCCGCTGACAGCTATACCACCGAAGTACGTTGTGCCGCCGCTGATGCCGGCACCTGAGAGGAGAGTGGGTTGTGAGGCTCCGCTCACCACCAGACCCGAACCGCCGCTCGTGGGTGTCTGGAAGGAGAAAATATTACCTCCCACGCTCATCGCATACCATGTACTTGCCGACCACGATGAGGCCTGATAGCATGCCTGTGTCAGACTGGAGCCGCTCTCCAGTCCTCCGATTGCAACCACAGTTCCGCCCGTGAGGTATAGTTTGTAGCCGTCCTCTGTGTTGGCATCAATGGCCACTTCCGGTTGTCCGGAGCAGATGGCATAGACGGTGCCGCCCTTGATGTAGCAGTTGCCGTTAGCATCCAGTCCGTCGTTGTTGCGGCCCTGTGCAAAGACGTAGCCTCCGCTGATGGTCATCGTGCTCTTCGAGTTAATGGCGTCGTCGTAGGCATACGAGGCCATTTCACCGCCCGTGATACTGAGTTCCGCTTTCGTTTCGATACCCTCGCCGTTGGTTCCTTCTGTGCGCACCCATATCCTGCCTTCTGTGATGCTGATATTTCCGTCCGCCTTGATGCCCTTCGGTGATGCTGTGTCGTTGTTGCTCTTGTATTGTCCTCCGGTGGTGACGATATATACCTTGCCGCCGTTGAAGTAGCCTTCCGTGTCTATGTTGAGACCCTTGCCGCCTGCACCTGTGCTCTTGAGCCACAGTTCTCCGCCGTTCACCGTCAGTGTGGCATCGCTCTTGATACCGGCAGAGCCCTTAGCCTCGTATTCTTCCGTGTCATAGGTACCGCCACCGGTGGTCAGTATCGTGGCGCGTCCGCCGTTCACGATTATGTCGTTCTCGCAGTTGATACCCTTGGCGGCTGCGGCAGACACTTCGATGTTCAGTATGCCCCCGTTGATGAATACGCCGTCATTGGCTTTGATGCCGTGGTTGGCTGTGGATTTTACGTATATATTATTGCCGGTACGGAATACAATGTAGTCGGCTGAGTGTATGCCGTTGTTGTAGTTACCGTACACCGCCAGTGCGCCGCTGCCGTTGAAGAGCAGTTTGCCCTTGCAGTAGAGCGCACCTTTGTGGTCGTTCTTCGACGAAGTACCGTCTTTCAAAGTGTTTGTCGTACCCTCGGCCAGTATGATGAATGCACGTTTGCCACAGAGCAGGTTCAGCGCGGCGGAGTCGGGATTGGTGATACTCACGCCATTGAGTTTTACGGCATATTTCTTCTCGCCCACGATAGTCAGCGAACCGTTTGTGGTAGTTCCGCTCACCACGTAGCACACCTTCTTCGTCGTACCGTGATCAGCCTTTACATGGCCGTCCTCCACCGTCACCTCCACGCCGTCTTCTGTTATGGCTGTGGGGTTCGACATGTCAATGTTCACCTCTTTTGTGAACTCGTTGCTTTCCAACGCGTCCTCCTCTTCGGGAAAGTATTCTTCAGCGGCAGTTGCGGGTTCTGCGGTGCTTTGGTCGATGCTGATATCGAAGGTGCTCAGTTTGCCCGTGATTGTTGATGATGCATTTGATGTGTTGCTGTCTACATAAGTGTTCAGTATGTCGTCATCCGACGTGCAGGCTGTCATTATTGCCAGCGATGCAAGCATTGTGAAGAAATTTACGTGCTTCATAGTAGTCTGCTAAGTGTATGTGTTTTTTTTCGCTGCAAAGGTAGCGCTTTGTCGCTATCTGCACAAAAATAATCAACCAACGGTCATTTTTCTTCAGCGAACGCATAGTTTCTTGCATAAATATTGCATAAAATAAAGAAAAAACATAACTTTGCCCTCAAATTAATGGGTAAAGAATATGAAAAAAATCTTTTTTGCTTTTCTTTTGTGTTTGATATGTATCGCAGTCGATGCGCGGGTGCACAAAGGTAACACGTTGTCCCTGAAGATGCCGTGTAAACTGTTGACCGGTATCACGGAGCGCGACTATTCCATCTATTTGCCGGGCAGTTACGGCAAGAACCCGCAAAAGAAGTATCCTGTGCTCTATTTGATGCACGGCGGCGGAGGATCGCATACGGATTATCAGCACCATTTCCATCTCTCACAGGTTGTCGACCGTCTTCTTTCAGACGGCATTATTGAAGAAATGATAGTTGTGTGCCCGGAAGGCAATCAGCAGAATATGATGTATTTCAATGCTACGGAGGGTGACAATGGTGCTCCCGACTGGAAATACGAGGACTACTTCTTTAAGGAACTGATTCCATACATAGAAACCACCTACACTGTTCGCACGGACAAGGACGGTCGTGCTATTGCCGGTTTTTCGATGGGAGGCGGAGCTGCGACTGTGTATGGCGTACACCATCCCGAACTCTTCTCTATGGTGTATGACATCAGCGGCTATCTGCGCAGTCAGCAGCTCGATTTCCTGAAAAACGATACTTCGGCAAACTGGCGTCAGTGGGTGATAGACAAGAACAATCCGATTCTACGCATTGAGAACGGTACGCAGGAGGAGATTAGTGCCTGGAAGACGGTGGACTGGAAGGTTGCAGTCGGCGACCACGACTTCACCATCGAGGGCAATATGGACCTGGTGAAGGCCTTCCGCAAGCGCGGCATACCTTACTCCCTTTTCATCGACACCGGTGTGCACGACGGCATATGGGTGCAGCCCTGCCTTGAAGATGCCATCAAACGTGCCGACACTCATTTCAGGAAGGAGCCGAAATAATCCAGACAGACATCGCGCCACAGACGGGCGTCTTTTTGCTGGAATTCCATACGTTCCTCCACTTCCTGCCAGCGTTGCTTGTCGATGAAAGGCTTTGCTTCTTGCCAGATTACGGCAAAGGAGTCCACCTCTTCGACACCGCGGTTGTAATGATATTGCAGTTCTTCCCATACAGTGCGACCGCTGCTGAGACGGCGGGTCCAGGGCACGCGATGGAACCATAGAAGATATTGCTCGGGACAAGTGTCAATATTGTCGTACTGTGAGCGGTATGGTTCGCGATACTGAGTTGTGGCACCGGTACCTGTGCTGCTGCGGTCCACGCCGATACTGTCTTTGTTGGCACGATGATAGTACACCGGGCACCATTCAATAGGATAGTTGGCTTTAAAACCGCCGGGATCGGGACCCATGTGATGGTCGAACTTGAAGATATGGTGCAGTCCGAGAGGCATCATGTAATCCACGCAGGCTTCGCGGCTGCGGAGCATCACGTCCAATAATTGAGAATTGATAATTGACAGTTGAGAATTACTGTCGTTCCCGAAGGTCTGCGTGAGCCATTCTTCTGCTATCTGCTCTGAGGAGAGCATTGGATTCCATGCCAGGCGACCGAAAGCATACCAGTTGGCCTGTGAGAAATGATGACCGCACCAGTTGGTGTCAAGGCCGATATTCGCCACACCGGCAATACCCACCAGACGCTCAGGACTGACGAAAGAGAAGAACTCCTTCCACATGGGAGCCAGATAGACAAGATGTTTGCTCTGTCCCAGATATTCCTGCGTGATTTGCAGCTCGGCCATCTGTGCAGTCTTCGTCATGTGATCGAAGATTGGTGCGTAGGGCTCACGCGGCTGGAAGTCCAGCGGTCCGTTTTTGGATTGCAGTATTACGTTGTCGCGGAATTGCCCGTCAAGTTCAGCAAATTCCGACACGGCCTGCTTCACTCGGTCCTCTCCTTGGTGCTTGGCACCATAGACAAACGAACGCCACATTACAATACCTCCATGGGGTTTCAGTGCATCTGCCAGCATGTTGGCACCGTCGGCATGCGTGCGTCCGTAGTCGAACGGACCGGGTTGTCCTTCGCTGTTGGCTTTTACGAGAAAACCGCCGAAGTCGGGAATGACTGCATATATCTCTTCTGCCTTCTTTTGCCACCATTGACGCACTTGTGGGTCGAGCGGGTCGGCAGTTTTCAGTTCTCCCAAAGCTTTCGGCGAACCGAAATTTACGGAGAGGTATACTTTGATACCCCAGGGGCGCAGAATATCTGCGATTTCCTTCACCTTCTTGATGTATTTGCGCGTAAGCATCTTTGGCGAGGCGTTCACGTTGTTGAGCACTGTGCCGTTGATGCCGATGGATGCGCAGGCTTCTGCGTAACGCTGAATGAGTTGGGCATCGAGAGAGGAGTTGTCCCAGAAGATGCTGGCGCCTGCATAACCGCGTTCGATACTGCCGTCGAGATTGTCCCAGTGGTTCAGGATGCGCAGTCGGTAGAAGGGATGCGACTCTCCTTGTTCACCGCGTAGCAGAGCGTAGCGTCCGTAGAGCAGCCCCATCTGTGTGCGGGCCGTGACAGTGCGCCCGTTGATACGATAACCGTCGTCATCGGGCATTGTGGAGTCTATCTGCAGAGTGATGTCCGTGGGCATCTCGCCGCGCAGCCACAGACAACTGCCGTCCTCAGACCGGGCCGCGGTGGCCAGGCATAGGAGCAACAGTA
>JAEEGK010024946.1_pt1 | contig 12339 bp, 5 predicted proteins | sample 8958771 | NCBI WGS metagenome assembly JAEEGK01 (sample SAMN16246547, study PRJNA631951) | gut metagenome | biome: gut microbiome; feature: rumen; material: SC-attached | host: Bos | place: Iran: Karaj | collected 2018-10 | reverse complement strand
AGGAACGGGCGTTGATGTCACGGTTTCCGAGCCGCACCCATTCGGAGTTCCCCGCAATGGTCTCATAGACCGTCTTGTCCGGGTCGATGGACTTGTGCTGCTGGTCGACATACGCGATCTTGACGGTCTCGCCGATCTCGATGGTGCCGGTGTCGGGCTTCTCGATGCCCATGATCAGGCGGAAGAGGGTGGTCTTTCCCGCACCGTTCGGGCCGATGACGCCGACGATGCCTGCCGGCGGCAGCTCGAAGCTCAGGTGCTCGAACAGCACCTTGCCGTCGTAGGCCTTGGAGACGTCGTTGAATTTGATGACCTTGTTGCCCAGGTGCGGACCGTTGGGGATGTAGATTTCGAGGTTGGCCTCCTTCTGCTTGACATCGGCGGAAGCCAGTTTCTCGTAGGCGCCCAGACGGGCTTTCTGCTTGGCCTGGCGGGCCTTCGGGGCCATCCGGACCCATTCCAACTCGCGTTCGAGCGTCTTCCGGCGCTTGGATTCCTGCTTCTCTTCCAGGGCGAGGCGCTTGGTCTTCTGGTCCAGCCAGGAGGAGTAGTTGCCCTTCCAGGGAATGCCCTCGCCGCGGTCCAGTTCCAGGATCCAGCCGGCGACGTTGTCCAGGAAGTAACGGTCGTGGGTGACGGCGATGACCGTGCCCTTGTACTGCTGCAGATGGGCCTCCAACCACTGGATACTTTCGGTGTCCAGGTGGTTCGTGGGCTCGTCCAGGAGCAGGACGTCCGGCTGCTGCAGGAGCAGGCGGCACAGGGCCACGCGGCGGCGCTCACCGCCGGAGAGGTTCTTGATGAGGGCGTCGGAAGGCGGGCACTGGAGGGCGTCCATCGCCCTTTCCAGCTTCGCGTCGATCTCCCAGCCGTCCAGATGCTCGATCATTTCGGTCAGTTCGCCCTGGCGCGCGATGAGGCGGTTCATCTCGTCGTCGTCCATCGGCTCCATGAACTTCATGGAGATGTCGTTGTACTCCGCGAGGACGTCCATCACCTCCTGCACGCCCTCCTGGACCACCTCGATGACGGTCTTGTCCGGGTCCATCTCCGGCTCCTGGGCCAGATACCCGACGGTATAGCCCGGCGCCCATACGACCTCGCCCTTGTAGGATTTCTCCACCCCGGCGATGATCTTGAGGAGCGTGGACTTACCGGAGCCGTTCAGACCGATGATGCCGATCTTGGCGCCGTAGAAGAAAGACAGGTATATGTCCTTGAGTATGACTCTGTTATTATGCGGGAGGACCTTGCCTACCCCGTTCATTGAGAAAATGATCTTTTCGTCTGCCATTTCGGTTTGCTTTTTGCAGAATAGTGTTTGCTATTTTGCAAAGATACTGAAAAAAAGACATGAAATTGACGAATTCCCTTTCGTACGCCCTGAAAATCGCCCTGATGGGCGTGTTGGCGCTTTTGCTGCTCATTCCCCTGGCCATGGTCCGGAGCCAGATCCGCGACCGGCAGAATGCGGCGGATTCCAGCCGCGACGAAGTCGCCGCCAGCTGGGGCCGCGCCCAGACGCTCACCGGTCCGGTCCTGGATTTCTCCTACGATGTCGAAGTGCTGGACAATGACCAGAAAAAGACGCTCCAGACGATCACCCGTACCGTCTATCCCCGGACGCTGGTATATGATATCGACACACAGACCCAGACGCTGCACCGCTCCATCTATGACATCATGGTCTATGGGGCCGATGTCGTCGTGACGGGCGATTTCGTCATCCCGGCCTTCTATGCCGATGAAATCCTGAAAGGACAGCAGGTCGTGATGGGCCTGACCGACCTGCGGGGCATCGAAGGCAGCGTGGACATCACCCTGGGGGATGCCGCTTACGCCTTCCATTCCGGTTCCAGCAAGGTCGATGAGTATTTCCCCGACAACAGCAAGGGGGCGCTTTCCGAATCTATCGACGTGGACAAAGCCATGATGGACGGGAAGACGGTCCTTCCGTTCCGGCTTACTTACCGCGTGAAGGGTTCGTCCTCCCTGAAAGTGCGGCCTTACGGCGAGACCACCGAGGTCAAGATGCACTCCGACTGCCCGGATCCTTCCTTCGTAGGCGATTTCCTGCCCTCAGAGCGAGAGGTGAGGGCCGATGGCTTCACCGCCCGCTGGTCGGTCTCTGAAATCAACCGCGGTAATCCCGACGATACCTCCTTCGGCGTGAACCTTCTGCAAGGCGTGACACAGTATCAGCAGACGACGCGCTCGGCCAAATACGGCATTCTGGTGATCCTGCTGGTGTTTATCGCGGGCCTTGCCGTGGAACTGGTGGGCAAGAAGAAGATCAGCATCGTCCAGTATCTGGTCATCGGCCTGTCCCTGGTGCTCTCCTTTTCCGAGTTCATGAACTTCTCCGTGGCCTATGCCCTCGCGGCCCTCATGACCATCGCCGCCCTCTTCGGCTACTTCCGCGGCATCCTCCGCGACCGCAGCGCCTGGCTTCTCACCGCGCTCGTGGCGTTGGCCTACCTCCTCAGCTACATCCTCCTTCAAATGGAAACCTACGCCCTGTTGGCCGGTACTCTGGTCCTGTTTGCCCTGCTGGTCGGCATCATGTACCTGACGCGCAACTTGAACCATCCTTTCGTGACGGAGTAAAATATTGCTAATCAATGAGTTTATAGCGCACGGGTGCACCGCCAGGTGCACCCGTGTACGTTGATGTCGCTATGTGTCAGCGCGTTACGAACTAGCGCTCCTTGAAGGAAACGATTTGGCCGTCTTTCCAGGTGAGGTCCACGGTCGTGCCCCTGCGGGTACGGATCCCTTTGACGGAGCCGGAGGGCCAGGCGGAGGGGAGGGCGGGAAGCGGCTGGAGGGAACCGTCCGGACCGCTGTAGAGGAGCATTTCCATCACGCCGGCGCAGCCGCCGAAGTTCCCGTCGATCTGGAAGGGCGAGTGCGCGTCGAACAGGTTCGGGTAGGTACCGCCGCCGCTCCGATAGTCCGGGCCCCGGAAATTGTCGGGGCTTACGTAGCGGAGGAGGCGCCGGTACATCCGGTAGGCGCTCTCGCCGTCGCGGAGGCGGGCGTAAAGGTTCACGCGCCAGCCACAGCTCCAGCCGGTGGTTTCGAATCCTTTGATTTCCAGTGTTTTCAGTGCTGCTTCGGCAATCGGACCGGTCACGTATTGGTGGCCGGGATAAGCGCCGATGAGGTGCGATTGATGGCGGTGCTGAGGCTCCCAGTCGCGCCAGTCGTTGTACCATTCCTGCAGGTTGCCGGCGGCGCCGACCTGATAAGGGCGAAGCCGGGCGAGCACGTCGGAGGCCTCGGCGACGAAGTCGTCGTCCACGGCGAGTTCGCGAGCCGCGGCCACGGCATCCGTGAGGCATTCACGGATGATGGCGAGGTCCGCCGTCGCGCCGTAGAGCGTGGCGCCCCTGAAACCGTCCGGCGTGATATAGATGTTCTCCGGAGAGGTGCCGGGCGACGTGACGAGTTCGCCGTTTTTCTCCACGAGCCAGTCCATGCAGAACTCCGCGGCGCCCTTCAGGACCGGATAGTCATCCTCCAAGGCGGCCCGGTCGCGGGTGTAGAGGTAGTGCTCCCAGAGGTGAGTGGACAGCCAGGCACCGCCCATCGTCCAGTTGGCCCACGCCGGATCGCCGGTGCCCAGGCCCACGGGCGTGGCCATGGCCCAGATGTCGGAATTATGGCCCGCGTTCCAGCCGCGCGTGGCGCCGTACAGGCGGTGCGAAACGGGACCGCCGTTCCGGCTCAGATTACGGATGAACGTACGTAGGACGTCGTGCATGTCGCCCAGCCCGGCGGCCTCCGCCGGCCAATAGTTCTCCTCCAGGTTGATGTTGATGGTGTAGTTGCAGCTCCACGGCGGGTCCATGCTCTCGTTCCACAGGCCCTGCAGGTTGGCGGGAACGCCGTCCGTCCGGGATGAAGAGATGAGCAGATACCTTCCGTACTGATAATAAAGCGCTTCCAATTCAGGATTCGCCTCCTGGAGATCCGTGTAACGCCGGAGCTGGACATCCGTCGGCAGAACGCGGACAGAGTCCGGCGTTGCGCCCAGGTCGATGGAAACGCGCTCGAAATACCCCTTGTAGTCCGCCTCGTGCCGGGAAAGGAGGCGGGAGTAACCGGCCTCGCGGGCATGCCGCAGGTTTGCATCGGCCAAGGCCTTGTACGGCTTTCCTTCCTTCACCGGATCCTTGTCGAACCCGTTGAAACTGGTGGCATTGGCCACATACAGCGTCGCTTCCCGGACGCTGTCCAGCAGCAGGGTGCCGTTAGCGGCGGAAACGCTCCCGCCGGAGACATCGGCATACAGCCGCGTGCGGAAATGGATGCCGCGCGCCGGGTCATACCAGTATTTCTCCGGACTGATTTGCTTGAAATAGAAATAGTTAGGATATGTATGCCAAGCGGCGTATCCGTCCACGGTCAGACCTTCCTCCGTGGCCGTCATCTCGTGGGGCAGGGCCGTTTCCAGGGAAACCCGGGCGCTTACGGGCGCTTCCGAAACGATATGCACGACGATCACCGAATCCGGGGCCGATGCGAACACCTCGCTCCGGAACAGGGCGCCGTCCCTGAGATAGGAAGTGGTGGCGACAGCCCGGGACAGGTCCAACTTCCGTTCATAAGCCGATACGGCGCAGGTATCATAGTCGATCCGAAGCGCCCCCAACGGCATGTAACTCTCCGAAAAATGCCCTTGCAGGCCTCTCTGGAGCCGTTCGGCGGTCGCGTAATCCTCCCGGTCCAAGGCTTCGCGGACGGCTTTCAAAGCCTCCGTACCGTCCCCGGTAAGCCCGACGGCGACAAGGTCCGGATGCTCCGGCCCCTTGTCCGGTTCTCCGGTCCAGAGCGTGATGTCATTGAGGGAAAGACGCTCGTGGATGGGATCACCGTACACCATCGCGCCCAGCCGTCCGTTGCCCACGGGAAGGGCTTCTTCGAAGAAGGTGGCCGGGCGGTCATAATGAAGGGTCAGGTCACGTTGCGGGGCACCTGTACAGGCCGCGAGAAGCAACAGGAGAGGAAGGAAGCGTCTCATCATTCGACAGGTTTGTTTTCCAACGGCCAGCCGGTGAGAGTGGAGATGACGGGAATGAGGGAGTAGGCTTTCTTCAGATGGCCGGTGTAATTCGGGTGCCAGGAAGCGCCCAGGTCGGAATCGTTGTTATGGACCTCGACGGGGAGACCGGCGTAATAGACGCCGGGTATACCGCAGGATTCCACGACACGGCGGATGTAGTCGTGGTGGTCGAGCGTGTGCTTCGGGGCGACGCACAGGATGGGATGCGCGTCACCGTAGTGCTCTTTGACAGCCTTCAGCAGGCGGATGTATCCGTCCCGGAAGGCGGAGAAAGACGGCTGCCGGTCCGTGGAGAAGTCATTGGTTCCCAGGTAGATGACCGTAATCGACGGTTGGGGACCCGCAAAGCTCCACACGGGTTCTTTCGCGAGGTCGAAAGCCTGTAGATACCGCTGCGGCATGTGCCACCCGCGTCCGGCGTCGTTGTAGTTCCGGTCGATGCCCTGGCCGGAATGGGCGACGCGGAGGATATCGGCCCCGAAGTAACGGCCGATGATATCGGCATAGGTCTTGGCGGGATTCTCGTCCTCCGGCCGGAAAGGGTCTTCCCGGACACTGTTCTCGGAGCCATAACCGCAGGTATAAGAGTCGCCGATGACCTCGATCATCCGCTCCCGGACCCCCTCGGCCTGCAAGAAACCATCGGCCTCGAAGGCGCGGAAGGTCGCCCGCCCCTGTTCACCCTCGGTGCGCTTCTGGATGACGACCTTGTGCGCCAGCGGCTTGTGCTCCTTCTGCGAGAACAGCACGACAGTGGTTTCCTTGTCGATGACAACGATCTTGTCAGGCTCCGCCGATGGCTCCCTGTCGATCCAGACATTGAAATAATCCTTTCCGGTATCCCCGGCCTCCAGGGCCAGATAACCGCCGGTGAAAGCAATCCGGGCATACACGCCGCTCCAGTCAAAGGAAACAGCGCCATCCTGGGCGACGAGGGTGCGTCCGACGTAGGTAATGCGGCTGTCCGCCGCCGGGATGCGCTCCCGCGCCGCAGCCACGAAGGCAGCGCCCGCCAGGAGCAAAGCGAGGATAAATCGTTTCATATCAAATGCTTTTATCCCACATACTCCGACGGCGGCACGCCGAACTGCTTCTTGAAGGAGGTGGAGAAGTGGGAAAGGGTGTTAAAGCCCGTCATATAGGCGATTTCGGACATGTTGTACTTGCCTTCCTTCAGGAGGTCCGCCGCGCGGTTGAGCTTATAGCGCTTGAAGAACACGCTGGGATTCTCACCGGTAAGACCCTTCACCTTGTAGTAGAACTTGGTGCGGGAGATTTTCATCATCTCGGTGATGCGGGTGATGTCCAGGTCGATGTTGGCGAGTTCCTTCTCCATCAGTTCATACAGTTCCTTCATGAAGGCGGCATCGCGCGGGGACAGGGCCTCGGGGGCGATTTCCTCCGTGGTGGTGACGGAACCCAGCTGGCGGTGCAGTTTCTCGCGGTTCTGCAACAGCGACTTGATGAGGGCCAGCAGGTAAGCGGGCTGGAAGGGCTTGGTGACATACGCGTCGGCGCCCTTGCCAAGGCCCTGGACCTGATTCTCCACGGCCACCTTCGCCGTGACCAGCACGACGGGGATGTGGCTCAGTTGCAGGTCGCCCTTGACGGCCTCGCACAGGTCGTAGCCGCTCATGCCTGGCATGACCACGTCGGAGACCACCAGGTCCGGAATCTCCTCCTGCATCCCGCTCAGGGCCGATGCGGCGTCGAAATAGACCGACACGTTGTAATACGGGCTCAGCAGGACCTTCACGTAGTTGGCGATGTCGATGTCGTCGTCCACCACGGCGATCCGCTTGCGGTCGGCCTCCTCCGGCGCGGCTTCGGGGGCTTCCTCCGCGGCCGGGGCGGGGATGTCGTACACGGGCTGGACTGCCGTCCGCTCGTCCTCGGTATAGGACGATGCGCTCACGGGCAGAATGAGAGAGAACACGGCGCCGCCCTCTTCCCGGTTCGCGGCCTTGATATAGCCGTGGTGAAGGCCGGCGAGGACCCGGGCATAGTACAGACCGATGCCCGATCCGTGCGTATCACCTTGGTTGTCAGCCTGGTAGAACCGCTCGAAAATCTTCTCCAACTCTCCTTCCGGAATGCCCTTTCCGGTATCGGATACCGTGATCTTCGCATATTGGCTGTCCGTATCGGCCTTGGTCAGCAGGAAGGATTCCGCTGCTTCCTCCCGCGGGACGACGTCGAAGGAGAGGGTGACCCTGCCGCCGGTGGGCGTGAACTTCATGGCGTTGGAAAGGAGGTTCATGACGATCTTCTGCACCTTGTCCACATCGGCCCACATGGAGAAGGAATCTTCCAGTCCGTAGGTCTGGAGTTCGATGCCCTTGGCGCCGGCGTTGAAGCGGAACAGGTCCGCGATGCCCTTCAGCGGGGCGACGATGTCGCCCTTGGCGACCTTCAGCTGCAGTTTCTTGTCACCGATCCGGTTGAAATCCAGCAGTTGGTTCACCAGGGACAGCATCCAGGTGGAACTGCGCTGGATGATGCCCACCAGCTTGCGGTCCTGTCCCTTGATGCCATCCGAGGCGGCGAGCTGGGAAACCGGGCCCGCGATCATCGTGAGCGGCGTCCGGAACTCGTGCGCCACGTTGGCGAAATAGTTCATCTGGATTTTGCTCAGGCGTTTCTCCTGTTCCTTTTCCTTCTCCACCCGTTCGCGCTCGCGGCGCGCTTCGAAAACGCGCCGGGCGGCGTCCTTCCTCACGCGCCGGATGCGCCGGAACAGCACCCAGAGCAGTCCCAGGATGCCGCACGCGGCCAGGGCGTACAGCAGCCAGGCCCACCAGGTCCTGTACCAGGGCGGAAGAATACGGACCGTCAGGGACTTTTCCGTTTCGACGATGCTCTGGTTGTTATTGGTGATCCGCACGCGGAACCGGTATTTTCCGGCCGGGAGGTTGGAATAGTAGGCTTCGTGGTTGTCGCCGGCATCGACCCAGTCGGGATCGTAGCCTTCCATCATGTAGTAGTAATGCGTCCGCTCGTGCTCGCTGTAATCCAGGGCCGCGAAGGAGATGCTGAAGGCGTTCTGGTCGTCCTTGATGAAGATATCGGGCTCTTTCCGGAGTTCCGCCCGGATGGGGCTGGCCTCTCCCGGAGCCACCAGCACGTTATGGATTTTCAGATCCTCGAACACCAGCGGGACCGAGCGCTTCTGGGGGACGTCCAGCGGGTTGAACCAGGTGAGTCCATGGTTGCCGCCGAACACCAGCGTTCCGTCCGGGAGAATGCAGGAGGCCCGCTCGGAGAACTGGTCTCCGCCGATACCGTCGGCTTCGGAGTAGTTGACGAAGGCTCCGACGGTCCGGTCGTATTTCCCGAGACCGTTCATCGTCGCAACCCAGATATTTCCCTGACGGTCCTCCTCGATGGAGCAGATGTCCGGGCAGGGGGCGCCTCCTACGGGAGCGGTCGTGTTGTCTTTCCGGTTGTGCCGGATCAGGCCGTTCGCGACGGTGCCGAGCCACAGGTCGCCGGAACTGTCCAGGAAAAGGTCGGTGGAGACAAGGACGGACCGGCGGATGATGGCCGCCTGCTCTTCGTCGGTCAGGCCGAGGACGGTCACTTCGTCGGAATAGGTGTTGATTTCGCGTAGGAACAGGTTGGACAGGGCTGCGACCATCTTTCCGGGTTCGGTGACGCACAGGTCCTGGACGGAGGTCGCCGTGGGCTGTTCCGTCAGGTCGACGAACTTCCGGGAACGGTCGGTCTTGTCATAACACAGCAGGCTGGAGGAGAAACCGCCGATCCAGATGCGGCCCCGCTCGTCTTCGGCGATGGCCATGGGGTTGGTGAAGCCGACGATATCGAGGACCTGGAAACTGTTGCCGTCATACCGGGTACGGATTACCACAAATTTGTTCGTGAACACCATCCACAGTTCTCCGTCGGAATCGCAGAAGATTTTGGAACAGCGGTTGTAACCCACGTTGGCGGCGGGGACAATATGGGACACATCCACGGAACGGAGGGTCTTCCGCTCGAGGTCATAGACCCAGACGTCGTCCTCCATCGTGGTGATCCACAGTTGGTTCTGCTTGTCCAGACACAGTGAGGTCACGGTTTTCCGGGCAAAGGCCGACGTGAGGAACTTGTTGCTGTTGAACTGATCCTTGTAGTGGTAGGAAACTGTGTATCCGTGGTCGGATGTGCCGAACCACAGGTTCTGGCGGCTGTCCTGGAAGAGGGTGCGGATCTCCGAGTCGGGAACTTCGAAGGGGAATCCGGCGTCATCCTGGTAGAGGACCCGTTCCGATCCCCGGTTATAGCAGTACATCCCTTTCCCGATGACATTCAGGAGGATGGTCTGCGCATCCACCGGATAGAGGATGTCGATGTCGCCCTGCATCAGGCCGGCTTCGTTCCGGATGGCGGCCGGAAGCTCTTTCCAACTGCGGTTGCGGACATCGAAGATGCTCAGCCGTCCCATGCCGGACATCCAGTACTCTCCGTTTCCCGCGTCGATGATGTGGTAGATCGTGTGAGGGGTTTCGTAGGAGGACGTCAGGGAGAAATCGTCGGTGTTGTAGCAATTGAGAACACGTCCGCCGGCGGCAACGATCCAGAGCAGGTTCCCGTCCATCACGGAGTAGGGGAAACTGAAGGCGTTCAGGTCGCGGATGACCGGACGGAACAGGTCGGCTTCTTCATCGTAGAGGAACAGGGAGGAGGAGTTGCTCATCAGGATCCGGCCGTCGGAAGTCTCCCAGAAGCGGTTGCCGTTCCGCCCGTCGCCCAGGACGGGAATCCGGTGGAAACGTCCGTCGTCCGTGCGGATGGAGACGCCGTCCGCGGTCAGCACCCAAAGCCGGCCCTTCTTGCTGTAGAAGACGGAATTGACCTGGTTGTCCGGCAGGCCGAGGTCGTCGTCGGTACAGAAATACTGGTGGTAGTCGTTGACAGTGAATTTGTTAAGGCCGCGTGCGGTGGCAATCCATATATGGCCGTCTCCGTCCTCGGCGAAGGCGTTCACCCGCTGGTTGGAGATGCGGTCGGAAACCACGATGCTCTCGTCTCCGGACGGTACCGGGGCGACGCGGTTTCCGCAGCCCCACAGGGCTGTCAGGATGAACAGCGCAATAAACAGTCGGTGTCTCATTGGCGTGTTTATGGTTAGGAATGTAAATATAATGATTTTTGAACAAATAGGAACAAGAATGAACAAATGCCTCCGGAACGGGGACGAATCTGCAAATAAATGGATAGGAGGAAAAAAGAGTTAGGAGGAAATTGAGGACCTTTGTAATGAGAAAAACCGTTTGTCATGACACTGAGACCTAACCTTGCTATCCTGTTCGTCGCAATGCTGGCTGTCTCCTGCGGTCAGCCGCATCGCCGGTCGGCCCAGTCTGCCGGCGCGCTGGAAACTTCCGCCCGGCAGACGACCGTCCAGACGGTGTCCGGTCCCGTTGCCGGCTACATCGACGACGGTGTGTATATCTATAAGGGCATTCCCTATGCCAAGGCGGAACGTTTCGCCCCCGCCGAGGATCCCGATCCCTGGACGGACGTCCGCCCCAGCCGGGCTTTCGGACCCACGGCGCCGGCGGGCCCCCGCGCCGGCTGGTGGTCCGACGACCAGGCCTTCACGATGCACTGGGACGACGGATTCCACGACGAGGACTGCCTGCGCGTGAACATATGGACAGGCGGCATCAACGACGGCAGGAAGCGTCCCGTGATGGTCTGGCTCCATGGCGGTGGTTTCCGCGAGGGGTCGGGGCAGGAACTCATCTGCTATGACGGCTCGAACCTGGCCCGCGACCACGATGTCGTGCTGGTCTCCCTGAACCATCGGCTTAATGTCCTCGGTTTTCTCGACCTTTCCGCCTATGGCGCCAAGTATGCGCATAGCGGCAATCTGGGAATGATGGACATCGTGAAGGCCCTGGAATGGGTCCGGGACAACATCGACAATTTTGGAGGAGACCCTTCCAACGTGACCATTTTCGGCCAGAGCGGCGGTGGCGGCAAGGTTTCCACCCTGATGGCGATGCCTTCGGCCAAGGGCCTGTTCTCGAAGGCCATCGTGGAAAGCGGTTCCATCACTAACCTGCTCACTCCCAAGTACTCCCGAAGGGTAGGAGCTGCCACGGTCGCGAACCTGGGCCTCAATCCTTCCAAGATAGAAGATATCGCCGCTGTTCCGTACGACCGCCTGCTGGCGGCCTATGACGCCGCGCTCAAGCAGATCGGCGACGAGGCGAAGGAGGACGGTGCTTTCCCGACGAACATTCTGGACGCGCTCCTTTTCGGGCAGGTCCCGGTCGTCGACGGCGAGATCATCCCGGCACAGCCCGGAACGCCGGAGGCATTGGCACTCTCGAAAGATGTTCCGACCATCATCGGCACGGTCTATCACGAATTCACCCGGGACCAGGAAGATCCTATCTTCAAGCCGCTGGCCGTCCAGCAGGCTTCCGACCGCACCGTGGCGGGTTGCGCCCCCGTCTATTTCTACCAGTTCACCTGGGAGTCTCCGGTGCTGGACGGGGCTTTGGGCAGCACGCATTGCATCGAGATTCCCTTCGTCTTTGACAACGTCCTCCTTCACCGCACCTTCACGGGCGGGGGAGACGAAGCCGTGGAACTGGGCCATCGCGTCAGCCGTCTATGGACCTCGTTCGCGAAGACGGGAAAGCCCGAGGCAGACGGAATCCCTGCTTGGGAACCTTATCCGAAAATATTGATAATCAATACGAAAACAGAACTGAGATGAAAAAAACACTGATGCTTGCCGCTGCCATGCTCCTCGGCCTTTCGGCCTATGCGCAGCAGGCGTTGTTCGGAGGCCCCCAGACGGAGTCTCCCGTGATCAATCCTGACGGTACCGTCACTTTCCGCATTCAGGCTCCCAAGGCCGTGAAGGTGGAAGTGACCGGCGATTTCCTGCCGACCGAAAAGGTGGAGGTCGAGTTCAACGGCCAGAAGACGACCTATGACGCACCCGGCGTGGGCGTGTTCAAGGAGGGCCGGAACGGCGTGTGGGAGTACACGACGCCGTTCAAGGTGGCTCCCGAACTCTACAACTATTCCTTCCGCGTGGACGGCCAGACTGTCCTGGATCCGAACAATGTGTTCGTGAACCGTGACGTCGCCTCCCTGACGAGCCTGCTGCTCGTCGCCGAGCCCGGCGCCCGCAGCGACCTGTACGCCATCCATCGCGTTCCGCACGGCACCGTGTCCAAGGTGTGGTATCCGTCCGCTACCGCGGGCTTCGACCGCCGCCTGACGGTCTATACCCCGGCCGGCTATGA
>JAEEGK010024944.1_pt1 | contig 12339 bp, 10 predicted proteins | sample 8958771 | NCBI WGS metagenome assembly JAEEGK01 (sample SAMN16246547, study PRJNA631951) | gut metagenome | biome: gut microbiome; feature: rumen; material: SC-attached | host: Bos | place: Iran: Karaj | collected 2018-10 | reverse complement strand
TTTTTTTTATTTTTATTTATTTGTTTTTTTCTAAATTTTTCATTTTTTTCTTTTTTTATTGAAAGGATATCAAGAGATCAGAATTTTTTAAAATTTTTTATTTTTAAAAAAAAATATATATAAAAATTAATGAGAAAAAACTTATCTCCAACTCATAGTAGATATAGAAAAAAAAAAAGTGCTTTATCACAAGATCAACAACAACAACCATCAATTAATATTTCATTTAAATCAATTCTAATATTATTTATATTAACGGCAATATCAATAATTTTAGGAATTAAATTTTATAAAAATGTACAAGAATTAAAAGAAATTGATATAAAATTAAATACTACAAGATATCAAATTATAAGTGGTGAAGAAACAAGAGTAATAGTAAATAAAGAAGCAGATGAATTAGAAACTAAAGTTAAAAGACAAGAACAAAGAATTAAACAATTAAAAGAAGAAGAAGAATTACTTTTAATACAAAATAAAAATGAAAGTGAAAGAGTTATAAGATTAAAAAGAGCGATTGAAAATTATAATTTAGTTGATAAAGAACAAAATGAAACTTTAATTATTGAACAGAAAAAAATGAATGAATATAAATTAGCAATTGAAAATTTAAATTCTAGAATTAATGAAGTTAAATCTATGAAAAAAGAAAATGAAAAAGGAAAAGAAGAAAATAAATAAAAATTAAAATAATCATTTTATTATATTATTTAATTTAATTTAATCCATTGTTTTATAATAATGTTTTAAAGGTTGAATTAACATTCTCATTTTTGCCATTTTTATTTTTGAATACATTTCTTCATCATTTTGAATTATATCTCCATAAATATTTCTTACAATACCTTTTTCTTTATCATATTTTGTTGGTTCATCTATTTTAGGAGAAGATTTAAAAATTTTCTTTTTCCTTTTTTCATTTTTATTCCATATATTTTCATATTGTTTCATTCTTTGAACACTATCAACTTTACCATTATACTTCTTTGCTTTATTCATATTCTTTTAATTTAAATTATAAAAAAAAATTTTGAAAAATAATATTTTGAATAAACAAATATTAAAGAATAACAGTTATAAAAATTAATTATATTTAAAAATATAGATTTCAACATTTATATAAATACAAAATAAAAGAACATTTTATTTTTTATTTTAGCTCACCCAAAGCAGAATAATTATCAATTTTATTAAGTAAATTTTGTGCATAATCAGGAGAATAATATTTAATAATAGCATCATCATAATAACTATTAATATCAGAAATTAATTGTTGAATAGGTCCACTTGCTTTAACTTTAATTTCTTGTAATTTCTGTAAACCTCCATTAACAAAATTTTTCTTAGCTTCCTTATTATCTTTCAAACAAATAACAAATCTTTGTAAAATATGCTTTAAAATTTTTTCAGGAGCAACAGGAATTAAAGGTTCAAGAGCATTTAAATTATCACAACTATCAATTATTTTCTTAAGAGATTTCTTAGCTTTTTCTTTTAAATCATCATTTGATTTAGGATCAACATAATAAAAAAGCATTAATGAAAGAACATTAGCATTACAAACTTCATTAGCATGTAAAGCACTATGTCTTCCAATATGTCCTAATGCATAACAAGAAGCAGCTTTAATATGTTGATGAGGTTCATTCTGTAAAGCATCTCTCAATTGATTAATAGCTCTACTTTTAATAACAATCATAGCTAAATCAGGTCCGAATGCAGAAATAAAGCCTAAAGATAAAATACCATATAAACGAGGATCTCCTTTTATATTACTAATATAATCTACTATTATTGCAGGACCACCTGAATTTGTTATTAATTTTGCATTTTCTGGAGATTTATTTACTATTTCACATATACAATATGCAGTATTTTTACGAACAATATCATCTGGATCTTTTAAACAATTTAATAATTGAGATACATTTTTTAATTTTTGTAATATTTGAGTTGCTAAATCTGCAGAATGTTTTGCTATATTACCTAATAATTGACATATATTTCTTTTTAATTGTGTATCATTATAATTAAGAAAAAATGTAATTTTTTCTAATCCACATTCAACAACAGGTTGTGTTAATTGTTCTGAATGTTGACATATATAATTTAAAGCTAAACTAGAAGCTCTTTTTAATAAAACTTCAGGTTCTAATAAACATAACATTAATTTTTCAACTGCTCTTGCTTCAAAAACTTGATGAGCTAAATTAGTATTATGTTTAGCAATATAACCCAAAGCCCAAGCAGCACTTTCTTTAACAGAAGGATCAAATTCTTCTAAACACAAAACTAAAGGATTTAATGCACCACATTTAATAACATCATCAGCTAATTGTGGACTATGTTTAGCTACTGATTTAATAACAAAACAAGCTGATTTTTTATAAAAACGATTTTGATTTGATAATGAAGAAATTAATTGTGTTATTATATCATTTTGAATTACACTATCAGCTAATTCTTCACTATAATTAGCAAGACGACCAATAGCTAATAATGCTGTTTGTTGTACTGATGGATTTACATCTGTTAATAATGGACAAAGTTCATGCATTACTCCTGCTGCTTGAAGTGTTGGAATATTTTTTGGATTAGATGCTAAATTTGCTATTTGTTGTACAAAGGATATTTTATTTTTTTGATTTTGTTGAAATGGTAATAAAACAGCTCGAGACATTTTAATATATTTTTATATATGTTTATATTATATATTAAAATAAAAAAAGGAAAATAGAAATTTTTATTAATAAATATTTTAAATGGTTTTTTGTAAATTTTTATAATTTTTTAAATTTTTTTTTTCCTTTATTATTTAAATATATTTTATCTGAAATATATTTATTCACTATAATAAATATACCTTGCTCTTCTATGAACAACGAGTTTCCCTTCTACAAAAATAAAAGTATCACTTCTTGCATTAACATCTTCTTTTTTTTCAATTTTTTTAACAACATCATCAGCCAATTTAGGAATATTATAAATAAATTCTATACTATTTTGGGAATTTGGCATAAAAAGTGGGAATTTAAATTGATAATTTGCAGCAAGTTTCCCTTCAACATAATGTCTTTCAATAAGAACTAAATTTTTAACAACTTGATTTCCAACAACTAAATTTAAAGTAGAACCAATTGTTTTTACTTTAGAAATTAATTTATTATTGAATGCATATTCCAATTCATGATCTGCAAAAAAATCTAATTCATATATGTCGTTTGGATAATATTCATGATATACTTCACCTGTTTCCATATTACGCAATTTGAATCCATTGAAACGTACTCCTGGAGTGTTGTCTTCTATTGTTAAAAAGAAATTATCTGTTGGCTTTTCCATTTTTAGTACTTGATCTATTGTAATGTTCTTATCCATTTTTTTTCAAAAAATTTTTTTATATAATTTTAATATATTTTTCATTTAGTATAGGATTATTAATTATTTAATTATTATATATTATTTAATTTTTCTTTCTTTTATTTATTAAAATATTTATTTACAATATCTACAAAAAAAAAAGTAATGTTAATTGTACTTTTATAATTTTAAATATTTAAATAATTATATTATAAAATGATTCTAAGTAATAAACTGTCTCAAAAAGAGGAAAATAATGGAAATGACATTGATGAAGAATTTAATGAGTAAATTATATGTTTAATAAAATTAGGATTAATAATGAAATTTCTAAAGCCATTTTAAAAATGCATCAAGAAGAAGAAAAAAATAAAAAGGATAACGCATCTCCATTAAGAAATTATATTTCAAATAGTTTTACTCAAAAATATACATTTAGTAAAACATTTTCACATGAAATAAATAATATATCAAATTCTTCAACTGAATCTAATTCTTCTATAAAATCAAATATATCTTATCAAAATAATTTACCTCTTAATTATAATTATAAGATTTTTAATTTTCCATTTTTTAACATTTTAAATTTAGATAAAACTAATTTCACAAATCCTCTTTTTTCATTAAATACATCCAATATTAACACATTTGATTTCCCAATTGCAATAAATAATTGTAATAACTGTTTTAATAATCAAATGAGAAATGTTAATTATTATCAATATGATAATAATAATAAATTCGAACCAAAAAAGAGACACAAAAATTTAGATTTACCAAGAAATAAAATTCATTTAGAAAATATACTAAGACAAAAAGATAAAAGAACAACTTTAATGATTAGAAATATTCCAAATAAATATTCTATTAAATTGTTAGTAGAAGAATTAGAAGTAAATTTTAAGGGCAAATATGACTTAATATATTTACCAATTGATATTGTAAATTGTTGTAATTTAGGTTTTGGATTTATTAATTTTACAAATATTTTTCATATATTAAATTTTTTTGATAATTACAATGGTAAAAAATGGAAAAAATTTAATTCTGAGAAAAAATGTGAATTGGTTTATTCTAAAATTCAAGGTAAAAATGAATTATTAAAAAGTGTAAAATTAAGTGAACATTATAATAATGAAAAAAAAATTCCTATTCATTATTTAAATAATAATATTTTAAAAGAAACTCCTGTGTCTCTTCCTTTGAAATATTTACAAGCTTTTCTTCATTTTTATCCATATGCATCATATAAAATTATAAATAGTCAATCATTTGTTATAAATTCATTGTATAACATTTAAAAAATTTAAATTATAATAAGTAGTATGATTAAGAGTTAATGTTTGTATTATTTAAAATTAGATTTTTTAAATTTTGTTAATGTGGACTTAATAAAATAAAAAGTATTAAAATTATATTTTTTTATTTTAATAATATTACCAAAAATATAAACAAGATATGAAAATTATAATTAATTCATTTAATATTTTCTTAAAAAATAAATTAAATTTTTTTCTTATTATTCAAAAATATTTTAATCATAAGTTAAAATTTTACCTTCAAAATTTTCAGTTTCATCATTTGCTGTATTTTGTAATTCTTTATGTAAATAATTAATAGTTTCATTTATATCTACAGAATTATTAATATTAATATTTGGAAAAGATAATAAATTATTTTTTCTATTTTTTTGTTCTGTATTATTAATATCAGTACAATTTATTCCATTTTTAATTTGATTATTATCATAATTTTTATTAACAACATTTAAAGTTAATAATCTTCTTGTTAAATAACTTCTATTATTTTTCATCCAATATTTTAAAATTTTTTCATTATTAAAAATTTCATCAATGTTATAATTTTCTGTAACTGAAGGTTTATAAGAAAAATCATATGAATTTAAATCATTTAATTGTTTTATTCTTGTATTTTTTCCTTTTAAATTATTTAACCATTGTATATTTCTATCATAAAAAGATTTTTTTTCAACTGAATTACATCTTCTTTTTTTATTGTAATTATTATAATTATATGTATTATCATTTTGATTTATATGATTATCTTCAAAAATATAAGATGGAATTTTTTTATTTATTTTTGGATTAAATGTACATTCTTTTTTTTCTTTTCTTTCTTGTTCATTTTTTTTATTTTTTATTTCTTTTTCAATTTTTAATCTTCTTTTTTCTTTAGCATTTTGTATTCTTTCCATCTTTGTAGATGATAAAATAAATTTTTTTGGTTCTTTTCTTTTTAATGTTGATTCATTATTTTCTTTATAATAATTTAAATTAGATTTATCTGTTGAATTTGAATTTCTACTTGACTTTGTTTTAAAAAATTTATTTCTAAAATAGTTGTTAATTTTTATTTGTTTTGAATTACTAATATAAATTTACATTTTTTATTTACCTTTGTTTACTTTTTGGATTATCAAATTTTATATCATTCCAAAATTCATCATCTTCAGGATTAAATTGACTATTTTGAATTTTAATATCAAGTGACATTATTAGAAATATATAATGAAATATGATAATTAAATATATTAATTAAAATGAGAAAATTTTAACAATATTTATAATTTATTTTTAAAAATCAAATTTAAATGTCATACAACAAACAAAAAAATGATGTCTCAAAATTAAATTTAAAATCAAGGTAATAAAATTTTTAATTATAAATAAAGAGGAATTAATGATCATAATAATATTTTTCAAGATATAATAAATACATGTCCAAATATAACCGAATTAGATTTAAGTGATAACTTATTAAATTATATTCCAGAACACATTTCAAAGTTAACAAATTTACAAGTTTTAGATATAAGAAATAATCAATTTACTTCAGTAAAAAATATATTTTTATTTATTTTTTAGTTAGAACAAGTTGTAAATACATTAAAATTATTACCAAATTTAATCGAATTATATATTGATATAAAAACAGAAGAACAATCATCACTTGTTTTAACATCTCTTCCAAATTTAATTAAATTAAATGGCCAATCAACAAAATTAGAAACTGAAGAAAAAGAAAGTATTAAAAATTTTACAGGAGAAAATACAAATGTAAATAATGATGATGATAATCAAATTATAATTGATTTAATTGATCCTGAAATAACTAATATTTCTTTAGATAATGAAAAACCATTATTTACTCAAATATATTCTATTGTTTCTGAAAAATTAAGATCTATTAATAAAGAACAAAGTGAATTATTTTTACATGATTTTGAAATTTTATTAAAAAGTGAAATACAAAAGATTAATAATTGTGTAGAAACTAATTCACCAAATTATATTTATGCAACTAAAGTATTAGATTCTGAATTAAAAATTTTAAATTTTTTTATTAATAATTATTTAAAATATTTAAAAATTAATAATGAAGATATTTATAATGTTTTTCAAATTATAAGTTCAAATTCTTATGAAATTTCAAATAAAATAAATGATATTATTTATAAATTATATCCTAAAATAGATGAATTATCAATTAAATTTAAACAAATAATAATTAATCAAGAAAATCAAATAGGAAAAGAAAAAGAACTAATAATGAAAAATTTGGAAGATGAAAACAATTTACTTCTCGAAAGATTAGAAAATTTAGAGATAGAAAATAAAATAATGACAGAAAAATTATTTAACTCAGCTCAATTAATAGCAAATAACAAATCAACAAATATACAAAAAAACATAACAAGAAATTTAAATATTAAAAATCAAAATCCATTAAACATAAATTCAATAAAAAAAAATTCATCAACATCATCAATAAACAACAATAATAACAATAATACAATTCAACAATCAGTACCATATGGAAATAGAGTATTTACATTAAAAATGATGAAAGATGTAATAAATGATATATATAATAGTAAAGTAGACTTTGATAAAAAATGTGATAATAATCAAATGCCACGTGAAACTTTAGAACAACATATGTATACTTATTTAAATCATAAATATGGATTAAAAAATATTATTATTGAATGGGCAACTAATATAATAAATGGAATTAAAAGTTTTTCTTCTGAAGATTCTGAAGTTTGTTTATTTGGTAAAATATTAAGAAATGAAATTGAAGAAGATTCAAGATTATTTCTTCCTTTATTAAAATCAAATATTTCAAATATTTTAACTTTGTTATATAGAAAAATTTACCCTTTAAAAAGTAATAGTGATATTGAATATATTGTAAATAATAAAATAAAAGGTAATTTATCTTATGATGAATGTAGGGAAATATTATATAATTTATATGAAGAAAATGATGCTATGTATTTAGAACAAAAAGTTATTGAGAAAATAAATCAAAAAAAAGAAAATTTATTAAATAAACCTATTCAAGAAAAGAGAATTGAAAGAAGGAAAAAATTAACAAGAGATGAATTATTATTAATAGGACAACAAAAAGAAGAAAATTGTAATAATGTATCATATAAATTTTTATTGAGAATATGTCATGAATTTCAAATTAAATTAAGAGAAAAATATTTAAAGAATTTTGTTATATTATTTAAAAAAATAGATGAAGATAATAATGGAATAATAAATGAAGATGAATTTATTGAATTAGTAAAAAGTTTTGATATATATAAAGAAGAAACTTTTGATGAAAATATTGAAAGATTATTAAACACAATTGATCCATATTCAAATAATCAAATCACATTTTCAGAATGTGTTTCTTTGTTTTCAATGGAAAAATGTGAAGATATAGAAAATCAAAAAATAAGTATAATGGATAAAATTTGTATTTCTTAGTTTTTTTTTAATTAAATAATTTAATTAATATTAATTTAATAATAAATAAAAAATATATTTCTTTTTTTATTACTTTTTCCCTTTTGATAACATTTCAATATATCCATTTAATTTCAAAGCAAGAACTCTTAATAATTCAGCATGATCAGTTTGTTGTTTTTTTTCTTTTTCATAATTAATAATTTTTTCTTTAAATAAAGAAATTTTATATTCTTGTGAATCAACTTGACTTTTATAATCTTGAATTTCATCATTTAAATCTTTAATAATTTGTTTTAATTTTTCAATTTCAGTATCTTTACTTTCTTTTAATCTCTTAAGAAAATTTTCACAATTTCTTTTAGTAGTTTTTAACTTATTTTTAAATTGATCTTGCATTTCTTCATATTTTGAATCCATTTCAGTTAACATTTGATTTCTTACTTTTTCAACTTCAGTTTTAAATATTATATTTTGTAAATTATCAATTCTACTTGCAATACCATCTAATTTATATTGTAAAACTTCATCATCTATTGTTGATGTATTTTTCTTTTTTTTTTTCTTTGATGCATTTTCTTCTTTTTCTTTTTGTTTATAACTATCAATTACTATGTTTAATTCATCTATTTTATATTTTAATTCATCAATTATGTTTTCATTTGAGTTTTTTAAATTTTGCATTGCTTTTGATTTTTCATCTATTTTTGCTTCTAAATCTAATCTATTTTCTAAATTTTCTTCTTTTAAATCATTAATTTGTTTTTCGTATTTTTCATTTGTATCTTTTAACATTTTTTTAGTTTGTTCTACTAAACCTTCCAAAACATTTTTTTCATGTTTTAAATTTGAAATTAATTCTTCATTTTTACTTTTATTTTCCTTAACTGCTTTTTTTAATAACTCAACAAAAAATTGAATAATTTGTGGATACATTACTTCATATTTTTTTTCATTTATTTCAGATTCAGCTACAAATTTAAATATATCTTCAATAGTATCTAAACAAGAAAAAATTTCATTTAATTCTGGATTTTTTTTATATTCTTCAATTAATTTTTTAGATAAATCAGTACATTGACTAATTGAAATTTCTTTCCATTTCGGAATATAAGTCACTGAAAATAATTCATTAATTTTTCCTTCTAATTTATTATACATATCTAAACAAACAGATAAAGGAATATTTAACTCAGCAAATTCATTTAAATAACCAATTGATAATTCTCTTATTTCATTATTTTTTTTAATCAATTCTTCTAATTTTAAATATTTTTTATAATCTAAAGTATCCATTTCATTAGTATAATAATCCATACTTTTTTTATATGCATTTTGCATTTGTTCATCTACTACAATTTTCCATGATGTTTTAACATCAGGTAAACTATCTGAATTAATAGCATCTAAATACATTTTTATTAATTTAATATACATTTTACCATTCATATAACTACCTTGTATTTGTTTTGGTCTTACACTTTCAAAAACTTTTTTAACTAAATTATTCATTTGATTTAAAAATTCAGGTCTTAATTCTTCAGTTGGTAATTGATCAATTAATTTTAATTTTTTTTCATCATTAACAGGACGAACTAAAGTATAACAATCTCTTTCTTTAAAAAATAATTTTAAAGTTTTTCTAATATCATTTTTTTTATTTAATTCATCAATGACTCCTTGATTAAAAGAAGTATTAGAAATATTATTAATATTTTCTTCCCTTAAAGCATTTTCTAAATATTGTCTAGCAGTAATTTCATTACCATTACTATCAATTAACTCAAGAGCCCAATCTCTAAGAACCCAAAGAAAAGAAGGAAAATTATTAGCATAATTATTAATTTCTTTAAATTTAGTTTGAATTTTTTTAGCAAAATTAAGTACTAAAGCTAAATTTTCAATAGCACTTTCATCAATATTTTTCATAGAATTATAAATAAATAAAGAAGATAATAAAAGACCTAAACAGAAAATAATCATATCAATTGATTCATTTCTATCTTCAAATGCACTTGCTAATCCTTCAGTATCAATAATTAAAACTTTATAATTTTTATTATTTAAAGTTACTGGGTCTCCCCATATCCATAATCCTTTTGTACATGATGCTATTGTTGGTCCTATTTCAAATCCGTCTTGACGTCCTAATAAACGGTTTAATAAATAACTTTTTCCTGATCTGTATATTCCTGCTATACAAACTACTGCTATGTTTGTATCTATTTTAGATATTATTTCTTCTGATTCTTTTGTTAGATTACAATGACCTTCTTTATCTATTGTTATGAATTGTATTGGTTTATTCATTTTTTTTATATTTTTTTTAAATTTTATTTTTAAAAATCTTTTTTTGTTTTCTTTTTTTTTTTTAGTTTTTTATTATGTAAAAAAATTTAAATTTTTTTCAAATTAAATTTTAACTTGTTTTAAAATTAAAAATATAAAATAAAATTTTATTATTTTTTGAGATTATTTGTAAAAAACTGTTCTACAATTTTACTAGCTTCATTAGAAGATTTATTATTATAAGTAACAATATTATTATTTTCTTCTTCATTTTCATAATCTTCATTATCAGTTCTTTGACTTAATCTTTTCAAAGCAGCTTCTTCTAATTTTTTCTTATTCATATTATTTCCTATTTCATTTAACATTAATTCCTTTGCCATTCCAACTGGTTTAGGAACTTCTTTTAATTCAGTTTCATCTTCTAAATATTCATCTAAATTTTTTTTATCATTTCCACTATTTTCATTTTTAGAACTTGTAATTATATCATTATAATAATTGAATTCATTATTAAAATTATTATTATTATAATTATTTTCAAAATCATTTTTATTTAAATTATAATTATTATTATTAATAATATTTTTATTATTATTTTTATTATAATTATTATATAAAGGTCTATTATAATCATTAATAATTTTTGGTTTTTGATTATTTTTATTTCTAATATCAAATCTTTGATTATTAAATTCAGAAACAGGTTGTCCTTTTTTTCTACTTATTCTTTGGTAATTATAATTATAATTTTGTCTATTATTATTATCATCATCATCATCTAAAAAACTATACGCTTCACTTTTTATTATTTTTTTATATTTTGAAGGATCATTTTCAATATTATCAATTCTAGATTTCTTTTCCTCCATTTTTAATTTTCTCTTTATTGCTTCATCATACATTCTCTTCGATGCTTCTTCAATATGTTTTTTAGATGCTTTTTTAGTTGGACATAATTTTAATTCTTCTTCTTCTTTTTGTTTAACGATTTCACTTTTTTCTTTTTTCATTTTTTCAATTTTATCATTTACTCTTTCATTATATTTTTTAAATCTTTCATGATAAATTTCTTTCCATTCATTTTGATTATATTTTTTTGTATTTGGATTAATTAAATCATCTTCTAATTTATTTTTCATACTTTCTAAATTTTCTTGAGCTTCAATTCTCCTATTTGCATCTTCAATTAATCTATTAAAAGCTTTAATTCTTTCTTCTTCATCAATTTTCATTTTATTTTGTTCAATTAATTTATTAATTCTATCATCTCTAATTTGTCTTTTGTAAATATCAAATTTCATTCTTTCCATAAAATCATTTTCTTTATCAATATGTAATTGATTATAATCTTTTACTAAAGCATATGCTAAATTTTGAATATTATGATTTTCAAATTTATTATATGGAACTGATGAATTTGCTTTTGAATATTTTGATATGTTTAAATTTTGATTTGTTTTAATTCGAGATGATTCCATTTTACTTTCTGAATTTCTTGGTTTTATTTGGTTTTGATTTTGATTTTGATTTATTTCATAATTTTTAAAAATTTCATTTTCATCGTTTTGAATTTGAATGTCATTTTCTGGAGGATTTTGAATATTTTGATTTGGGTTTAATTTACTTGGTAATGTTTCTGGACTTGGTTCTTCTTCTTCATTGTCTCTCATTTTTTTTACTTTATTTTTTTTTAATTAATATTTTTATATTTTGGTATTTTTTTATTTTTTTATCATTTTTATTATTTTATTTTTTCTTCTTTTAGAAATTAGAAAATATAAACCAGAAGAAAAAAATGAAAATGAAAATATTATTTTTATAAATCTATAAAATAATTCAGAATTAAATTAAAAATTTATTATAAATTAATTAATTTCAAATATTAATTTTAAAAAAAAACAAAAATTAATGAATGAATTAAATG
>JAEEGK010024943.1_pt1 | contig 12339 bp, 9 predicted proteins | sample 8958771 | NCBI WGS metagenome assembly JAEEGK01 (sample SAMN16246547, study PRJNA631951) | gut metagenome | biome: gut microbiome; feature: rumen; material: SC-attached | host: Bos | place: Iran: Karaj | collected 2018-10 | reverse complement strand
CGGAGTTGAACACCAGCAGGACGACGAGGGACAGGGGGACCGCCGCCACGAAGACGATCCACTGGATGGTGCCCAGCACGATCCAGACCACCACGAATTCCACCATGCAGAGGGTCCACACGGCGGCGATGCTGCTCAAGAGGATAAAGAGGCGGCTGTAAGTCTCCTTCTCCGTGCGCAGGGTGGGGGGCGGCGACCAGTGGGCGTTGGGGCTCAGGAGCTGGTCCACCGTGACGCCGAAGATGCGCCCCAGCTCCGTCAGCACCCAGGCGTCCGGCACAGACTCCGCCCGCTCCCATTTGGATACGGCCTTGTCGGAATAATGCAGCGTCTCCCCCAGCTCCGCCTGTGTCATGCCCGCGGCGGTGCGCAGCCGGATCAGGTTGCCGGCAAAGGTCGCTTTCAGTTCGTCCATGGGCTGCGGCTGCCTGTCAATCCGGCCTCTTGAAGAAGAAGGAGAGGATGAAGAGGACGATGGAAATGCCGATGCCCACGGCCCAGATGATGGCGGCGCGGGTCCAGCGGAAGACCCAGCTCCAGCCGTTGAGGGCCATGCCCAGGGCGCAGGAGCCGACAAAGACGCAGAGGGCGATGAAGCGCAGCCAGCCCCGGACCCCGATAGGCCCGACTTTCTGATCCTCAATGCTGTCAGCGGCGCCGTAAAAGTCCCAATAGCCGTGTTCCTGCTTTTCCTCCGTACCGGGGAGGGGGGCGGCGCAATAGGGGCAGTATTTCACCGGCTGGGTGATCTCCTTCCCGCAGCTGATACAAACGATGGATGCCTGTTTTGCCATAGAATTTACCTCCTTGGGTCTTCGGACCGGGGTCCGGCACAATCAGTTTTCCCGCTTTTGGTCGGGATCGAAGCATTCAAAGATGGGCATGGAGCCCGCTTTCTCCGCAGAAAGCAGGTCGTCCATGCTGCGGAGGGTCCAACTGGCCTCCTTCACGCCCCAGACCCTGCGGCATAGTTTCAGGGCGAGGCGCTGCCGGTCCTCAAAACGGTAGGCGATGAAATCCGGCACGGTGAGGAAGTTCATCAGCAGGTTCCGCAGTGCGAAGCGCTGCCAGCCCGGCAGGGGTTCCCCGCCAGGGCGAAAATCCATGGCCAGCTGCCCCCGCAGGATATTCGGGCGCTCCCTGCGCAGCACTCGCAGTACCCGCGGGTCGAAGGATTCCACGCAGTAGCCCCCCCGATACCGGTCCAGCCGGGCGATCACCGCCTCCGTCAGGGCCCTGTAATTCCCCTTGTGGGATTTCAGCTCGATGATGAGGGGCGCTTTCCCCTCGAAAAGGGTCAGCACCTCGTCGAAAAGGGGCACCGGCTCCTCCGTGCCCTCCAGCCGGAGGCGCCGGAGGCCCTCCCGGTCCAGGTCCTCGATGTCCCCCGCTTCCCCGGCGCAGCGCCGGAGGTCGGAATCGTGGAAGACCGCCAAGGTGCCGTCCTTCAGCAGGTGCACGTCCAGCTCCGCCCCCCAGCCTCTGTCCAGGGCACAGCGGAAGGCGGCCAGGGAGTTTTCCGGAACGGCGGGCTTCATATGCCAGCCCCGGTGGGCGTAGCGCCAGCCAAGCAGGTTCTTCCAGCCAGGCGCATCATGGCGGCAGCGGAGGAGAAGGAACCACAGCAGGATAAACAGGACCAGCACCAAAAGAACGTGTGCCAATACTCGCATGATGACCTCTTAGTCGTCGATGTCCAGGGCTTCCAGGCCCTTCTTCGCCTCCGGGCGGCTGTCGCCGTGGCGGACGGTGAGCATGGTGAGGAAGGCCAGCACCACGAAAACGGCGGCATAGGGGAACAGGACGGTCATGCCCAGCTTGTCCATGAGGAAGCCGGAGACCATGGGGGTCACCACCTGGGCCGCCATGCTGGCGGTGTAATAGAAGCCGGTGTATTTACCCACGTCGGAGCCGGAGGCCATTTCCACCACCATGGGGAAGGAGTTGACGTTGATGGTGGCCCAGCCGACGCCCGCCAGGGCAAAGCAGATGTTCATGAGCAGCGTCGGGCTGTCGTCCCGCATGAAGGCCGCCGCTCCAAAGGCCACGGCCAGGAACACGATGCCAGCCAGGATGGTCTTCTTCCGGCCCACCCTGCTGGCCACGATGCCCACGGGGAGATAGGAGACGATGGCGGCGGCCTGGGCGATGATGAGGGTCAGGTTATAGTCCTTGTGGAGGATGTTGGAGGCATAGACGGAATACTTGCTGGTGACGGCGTTGTAGCCGAAGAACCAGAGGACGATGCTCAGCAGCAGGAAAAGGAGGCTCCGCTTCTCCGGTCCGGAGAGGCTGCGCCCGGTGCCCTTGTCCTCCCCATCCTCCTCCGTCAGGCCATAACGGCGGCTTTCCGCCTCCATCTCCCGGACGAACTTCGGCTCCCGCACCGTCAGCAGGAAGACGGCCAGGGCCGCCAGCATGATGAGGGAGATGACCCCGAAGAACATGGTGTAGCTCATGAGGGAATTGCGCACCGCGCTGGTGGCGAAGACGATGCCCAGGGCCAGCACCAGGATGCCGCCGAAGGAGCCCATGAGGTTGATGACGGCGTTGGCCTTGCTGCGCAGGGGCTTGATGGTCACGTCGGGCATCAGGGCCACGGCGGGGCTGCGGAATACCGCCATGCTCACCAGCACGACCAGCAGCAGCAGGACGAAAGCGACGACGGGTCCCTTGTGCTGGGTCGTGACGCGGGCGGCGTAGGCCCTGCGTGCGGGCACCACGTAGTTGGTATAATCCGGGTTGGTGACGGTCTTTTCCCCGCTGGTGATCTGGCTGCGGACGGCACAGAATTCCGCCTCGGAGAATTTCTCTGCCAGCACGAACTTCTCCCCCTCGGGGGTCAGCAGGGTCTCCTGTCCCTCTACCTCGTAGATGGCGGAGAGGGCGGCGGGATCATCGATGCGCCCCACGCCCTCCAGCTGCCGGAGCTGGGCGTTGTCCGCAAAGGTCATCAGCACGAACACCACGGCGGCAAGGAGGGTGCCCACGACGATGAAGGGGGTCCTGCGGCCAAATCGGCTGCGGCTGCGGTCCGAAATGGCGCCGAAGAGGGGCAGCATAAAGAGGGCCAGCACATTGTCCAGGGCCATGATGATGCCGCTGAGGGTCTGGCTCATGCCGAATTTATTGGTGAGGATCAGGGGGATGGTGTTGTCGTAGGCCTGCCAGAAGGCGCAGATCAGGAAAAAGGCGAAGCCCACGCAGATGGTGCGTTTGTAGTTGAGTTTCATATGCCGTGCTCCTTCTTCAGCTCGTTCAGCACCGCGGCCACGTCCGCATAGATCCAGGTTGGCACGACGCCGTATTTCTCAATATCCTCCCGCGTCCCCTCTCCGGAGAGGACGAAGATGGTGTCGATGCCCGCGTTCACGCCGCAGGCGATATCGGTGTAGATCCGGTCCCCCATGAGGCAGGTCTCCGCCGGGCTGAAGCCGAATTTCTCCATGGCCATGAGGGCCATGTCCGGCTTGGGCTTGCCGATCACATGGGGGCTGCGCCCGGTGCAGGTGCGCAGCATCTCCATGACGCTGCCGCAGTCCGGCGCGCTGCCGAACCAGGTGGGGCACACCAGGTCCGGGTGGGTGGCCACATAGGGGACGTCCTGCCCCAGAAGGATGCAGCAGTCCTCCAGCTTTTCATAGGTGAGCTCCGTGTCATAGCCCAGGAGGACGCCCGTTGCCTCCTCCCGGCTTTCCGCCACCCGGATCCCGGAGGCGCGAAGCTGCCCCTTGAGGGAGGCGGTGCCGCAGACATACCAGCAGAGGTCCTCCTGCGTACGGAGATAGCGGATCGCGGCGTCGGCGGAGGAGAGGAAATCCTCCGGGGTCGTTTCGACGCCCAGGCGGGACATCTTGGCGATATAGGCCTCCGTCCCCCGGGAGGAATTGTTGGTGAGGAAGACCCACCTTCCCCCCAGCGCCTTCACGGTGCGCAGAAATTCCGCCGCGCCGGCAAATAGGCGCTCGGAGAGATAGATGGTGCCGTCCATATCCAGCAGGAACAGTTTTTTTTCGACCAGGGACAAGGGGCACCGCCTCCGCACATTACTTCATTATTTATTATACTAGAATCGTCGGGATTTTTCATCCCTTTTTTGCGGCTTGACGGAAACTTTGCGATTTTCCTCCTCCGATTTGTGCGGCATGCGAATTGAGAAAGGGACAGATTCCTGTTAAAATCGGAGAAGATAAAAACGGCGCGGGAAAATGCGCCGATGATTTTCATACTATGGAGGAAACAAAACATGGGTAAGCTTGACGGAAAAGTTGCCATCATCACCGGGTCTACCTCCGGCATGGGCCGCGAGACCGCCTATCTCTTCGCCAAGGAAGGCGCCAAGGTCGTCGTCACCGGCCGCAATGCCGAGCGGGCCCAGGCCGTCGTGGACAAGATCAAGGCCGAGGGCGGCGAAGCCATCTGCGTCATCGCCGACACCAGCGACCTCAGCGCCCCTCAGAAGATCTTCGACGCCACCATGGCCGCCTACGGCACCGTGGATATCCTGATGAACAACGCCGGGATGCTCTCCCTGGCTCAGTTCGCCGACATTACCCCCGAAGAGTTCCTGACCGCCATCAACGTGAACGTCACCAGCGCCCTCCTGCTCTCCCAGAAGGTCGCCCCCATCATGAAGGCCAAGGGCGGCTGCCACATCATCAACGTGGCCTCCATCGTGGGCTGGGCCGCCCACTGGGGCTTCGTGGGCTATGTGACCAGCAAGCATGCCATGGTGGGCCTCACCAAGGCCATGGCCAACGAGCTGGCGCCTGAGATCCACGTCAACGGCATCTGCCCCGGCGCCATCCGCACCGCCATGCTGGACAGCGTGGGCGGCGAGGACGCCTTCGGCCCCATGATCCAGCGCACCGCCCTGAAGCGCGTGGGCGAGGGCAGCGAGATCGCCACCGTGGCCCTCTTCCTGGCCACCACCGACTCCAGCTTCATCGACGGCCAGCTGCTCCGCGTGGACGGCGGCGTAGACGTGTGAGTTACTTCAAATCACAGCCGAAGGCTGCGATTTGATAAAAGTTGCGCTCCGCTCCCCGCACTCGCTTCGCTCGCACAGTCCGCTACGCGAGAGGTATTTTTGCCCGAAAATGAATTCCGGACAAAAATGATCCGACTCTTTTCGCGCCTGCGGGCGCGAACTCTGCGAGGCATTAACAAGCACCCCGGCGCGATTGCGCCGGGGTGCTTTGTCGTGAAGCCGCTGAAAAGTTGACAGAGAACAGACAGCTATGGTAGCATTATCCAAATAACGGACAGATTCACGGACTGGGCCGCTTCGGGGAGAAAGACAAGATGAAGAAAACGAGTTTTGGAAAACGCTTCCGCTACTGGCTGGAACGCAACATGGCAAAGGGCACCCCCAGCATGATCAAGCTGCTGCTGGCCGTGGTGCTGTTCATGGCGGCCCTGGTGACCGTCCTGGTGCTGCTGTTCCACGAGCGGGAGGAGGGGACCAGCGTCCTCGCCCTGTTCTGGGACAACCTGCGGGCGGCCATGAGCTCGGGCTTCCCCGCCGCCGGCTCCGGCTCGCTGCTGCACATCATCCTCTATACACTACTGGGCCTCACGGGCATGATCTTTACCGGCATGCTCATCAGCATATTCTCCACCGCCATGCGGGGCAAGATCCTGGCTTTGCAGACGGAAAACCCGGAGATCCTGGAGGAGGGCCATGTGGTGGTCCTGGGCTTCCGCACCGGGGAGTATGCCCTGCTGGGTCAGCTCATGACCGCCGCCGGGGGGAAGAAGCGCACCATCGTGGTGGCGGACAAGATGGAACGGGTGGACATGGAACAGGCCATCCGCACCAATCTGGAGGTGCCCCGGAATATCCGCCTGGTGGCCATCAATGCCAATACGGAGAGCGCCGCGGAGCTGGAATGCTGCGCCATCGGCGAAGCCTCCCGCGTGATCATCTACACCCGGGATGCGGGGCGGACCGTCAAGACCTATCTGGCGGTGAACGCCCTCCTGAAGGGCGCAGCCCGCAGGCCGAAGATCGTCACCACCGTGGACACGGAGGACGCCGCCTTCCCCGACGACCTGCTGCCCGAGAAAGAGGTTTCCCTGCTCCACTCCGGCAACGTGGTGGCCCGGACCATCGCCCACGCCGCCACCCAGCCCGGCATTTTTGAAGCGTTCCTGGACATGATCGACTTCGCCGGGTTTGAGTTCTACTTGGAGGATATGCCGAAGCTCCAGGGCCTGCCCTTCTGGAAAGCGGTTCTCGCCACCGTCAACGGCATCGTCGTGGGCCTGTACCGGGACGGGCGGGTGCGGCTGAATCCCGCGCCGGACGCGGAGATCAAAAAGGGCGATCTTCTCATCGTCTTTGAGGAGAACCAGGGGGATGCGAAGGTCGTCAGCCCCGAGGAAGAGACCAGGCCGGAGCCGGAGGAGCTGCCGCCCCTGCCGCCCATCCCGGAGGTGGTGATCTTCGGCATCAACGCCTCCATCCCCACCATCATCAAGGAGCTGCCGGACAACATCGTCCGTATCCGCCTGGCGGGGCTCACCTCCGCCCAGTTCTCGGAGTACCTGCCCCGGCAGGAGATTTTCATTCCCGAGATCGTGCCGGATTACCGGGGGACGGAGGCGGAGGACACCCTGGAGGACATGGTGAAGGAAGCCTCCCATGTCATCGTCCTTTCCGACTGGGCGAAGGGAGAGGAGGACGCGGACACCGGGACCATCGTGCAGATCATGCGCCTCCGGAACCTGAAGAAAAAGCGGAAACTCACCTTTACCATCACGGCGGAGATGCGCTGCGAGAACAACCGGAAGCTCATTTCCGAGAGCGGCGCGGAGGATCTGGTGGTGGCCTCCGACCTGTCCTCCATGGTGCTGGCCCAGGTGGCGGAGGACCCCCGGCGGCTGGGGCTGTTCAACCAGCTGCTGGACGAGAGCGGCAGCGAGGTATACTTAAAGCCCCTGGCCGATTTCCGCATCACCGGCGTGCGCATGACGGTCCGGGAGCTGCGTAGGCATATCTATGCCTACGGCTATATCCCCGTGGGCATCCGGACCAAAGAGGGGACCTTCCAGGTGCTGGACGACAACGTCACCTTCCAGCCGAAAAACGGGGACAGCCTGGTGCTGATCGGGGAAGAATAGAGGGTATAAAAAAACGGCCTGCCGCAAGGCAGGTGCAAATTAGGGATTGATAATCCCGGGAAAAGAATCGGCATAGTTGGTTACGATTAACCGGCTATGCCGATTCTACCATCGAAAAAGCAGCCAGCGATGATCAAGCAGGAGCCTCCTTAGATCATTCCCCACCTTTCCTGTTATGTATGAGGCAAAATAAGAGACTTGAAAATAGTTCTGGGAAATCGTATAATAACCCAGAATGATAAGGAGGCGTTGTGAATGCAGATAGCACAGAAGTCTACAGTATTTGATAATTACAGAATTTGTTTGGAAATAGATCAAGAAACATTATCTGTAGATTACAATCCGACAATTCCGACATCTATACAGTTTAGTGGCAACGAGAACGTTCTTTCTGTTTTTCAGAGGCTTGATTGGTCATTTTCTGACGATGATACGACATATCTTTCTCATGACATTCATCCTTATCCCGCCAAATTCCCTCCGCAACTGCCTGCACAGATCATAAAACTGTTATCATCTGAGGGTGAAATGGTTTGGGATCCTTTTGGAGGAAGCGGAACTACAGCGCTCGAAGCGTTATTGAGTAACAGAAGTTGTATTAGTACAGATATCAACCCAATCGGGAGTATTGTTGGAAAGGCTAAGACTACGGCTCTGTGCTCTGATGATGAGATTGAATTGACTCGACTGATAGAACGGATTGAATACTATTCCAAGAACAATAATTGTCTAGTCGAGTATTTTGAAGAGCATGCTGACGAATTAGATGTTGAAATCCCGAAGATTCCGAATATCGAAAAATGGTTTAGCCCTACTGTAATATGTGAGCTAGCGTTTATAAAGCATTTGATCAAAAAGGAATTGACAAGAGATGCTGCGACAACGGTCGCAACGGCATCTCTATCAAAAATCATTACACGAGTTTCAAATCAGGAAAGTGAAACAACATATAGAGCTATCCCGCGAGACACAAGAAATGGTGAAGCCATTGATGCTTTTTTGAAGGATTTAAGATCAAATTTCTTAAAAATCAAGAAATTGAGTGCGATTATTGGTTATCGAAGTTGCCGCTTTATAACCACAGATGTTATGCAGCAAGTGGTGGGCGTTGATAAAATGATAAAGGAGGGAGAGGTTGATTTAATCGTAACTTCACCACCTTATCCAAATGCCTTTGATTATCATTTATATCATCGATTTCGCATCTATTGGCTCGACGGTGATCCTGTTAATATTGGAAAATATGAAATAGGATCTCACTTAAAATATCAAAAAAGCAATAAGAGTTTTGAGCAATTTGAGCTAGAGATGGAGCCTGTGCTTGCAAACTGTTTTCTTGCATTAAAGCCAGGGCGCTATGCTGTTTTTGTTTTAGGGAACGCTGTGTTTAAGGGGAAAGAATATAACACAGCAGATAAAATCGGCTTGTTAGCACAGAAAAAGGGATTTGAATGTGTTGGCATTATTGATAGACCATTACCAGAGACAAAACGATCAGTAAAGAGTTGGGCAAGAAGAGCAACAAGCGAACAGTTGCTAATTCTTAGAAAACCAATCACACCATCAATCATTTCTCTTGTTCCTGCTGAATATCAATTGTGGCCCTATGAAAAAACGATCAGCAATCTTGAAAGAAGGATATTGTGTCAAACAGATACTGACCGTTTTGTAGTTAATAATGCAATAAACATTAATCCACTGAAAAGCCTCACTTTTTATAAATCGTTTGTTGTAAATAGAACCGAGTTTAAAACCTGGCAGAGCATTCTCGAACACGGTAATAGTGAGCTTTCCACAAAAAAAGATCCCAAGTATTTAACACATGGAATACATCCATACAAGGGCAAGTTCTACCCCCAACTTGTGCGGCCGCTGCTTAATATTCTAAAGATACCTAAAAGCGGAGTTGTGTTTGATCCGTTCTGTGGAAGCGGCACTGTTGCTTTAGAAGCTATTTTGAATGGCTATGATGCATATGGATGTGACATTAATCCAACAGCAGTAGAAATCGCTATAGCGAAAAACACAATATTCAAGGTAGAACCATATGAATTTCAAAGGCAGGTGCGTTTATTTCAACAGGAGTTACATTCTTATGAAGAAAGTGATTACTCCACTATCTTTGACCCGTGTACAATAGGCGAAATCACAAGCTGGTTTCCAGAAAAAGTTGTTACAAAAATGGGGTTCATTTTATCAAAGATCTCCAAGGTACCTGATGACCGGATGCGCCGATTTCTCAAAGTAATACTGAGTTCAATAATTCGAGAGATTTCTCAACAGGAACCAAGCGATTTAAGAATACGACGTCGTAAAGAGCCTATTGAGGATGCTCCAGTTCTAGAGATGTACCTACGCAATCTTCAAAAGCAATATGAAAACATAATGACTTTCTATTCGATTCGTAACAATGCACCTTATCAAATTGGGAATGCAACTATATGGCAAGGCAATTCCAATGATAGTGATCTTGTCCATCAATTATTACCAGAAACCGGTGTAGATATAGTAATTACTAGTCCGCCATATGCGACTGCGCTCCCCTATATTGACACCAACCGTTTGAATATGCTGGTTTTAGGTGGGTATAATGCAAAAAAAAGAGTGCCTTTAGAAGCAGAAATGACGGGAACACGAGAAATTAACAAAGCGACAAGGGATGCATATGAGAAACGAATTCGGGCTGAAGATTATGATTGTATAATATCTGGCACAGCAAAAAAGGTAATAAGTACCATATTCAAAGAAAACGAGAATGCGGATATTGGCTTCCGCAAAAAGAATATGTCTGCCTTAATCTACATGTATTTTAGAGATATGACAAAAGTAATGGGCACAATCGATATGGTCGTCAAGCCGGGCGGATATGTTTGCATCGTAATCGGAGACACAAAAACTGTGACAGGTGAAGGGCAACTGATTATTCGAACAACTCAAGTTCTAAGAGAGACAGCATCTGCTATGGGATGGAATCTTGAATATGATATACCTATTAGCGTCACAAAGGAAAAATATGTCCATATGCATAATTCGATAACTGAGAACAATATCCTGGTTTTCAAGAAATAGGCATTGTTAAAGGCGTTCCTCAAAAGGAAACGCCTTTAACACAATTAGAACCAACCCATTTTTCTTGCTACAGCCTTTCCGCCAGATGGCAGAGTCTGATCACAAATCGCTAAATAACTTTCATAGGCTGAGCTACCAAACTCGTAAAAATCAAGCTCATAGTCACACTCAGGTTCCGAAGATAGACTCATCACAAGAATAGGGTAGTCTGTTGTGATTGATGCGACATGTAGGGCTTCAAGAATGGATGGCGTTATCGTAATCCTGATTTCCGATTTCTTGGTATAATATATAGTGTTTAGAGAATAGCGTGAAACTGAATTAACCAAGGCTCCTGTTTTATCATAGACGTGAATATTTACAACCGGATCAGGTACTCGCTGGGGATAAGTCGGATTACCTGCTTTCTTCGGAACAGTTTCGCCTGTAAAAGGGAAGCCAAAAAACGGACGATTCTGATCAATTGCCGCTTTGCTTAAGAGTATCTCGCCATTATGGTGAGGAATAACCTGGATTACAAACCCATCAGGCAGAACAGGTAAAACAAGTGGCACTGATATAGGCGTTGCAGGAGCTGTTATAACACTTGCAGACGGGGCCTCTCCTTGACTCCTTTTACGTTTAATGGGCACCATTACTATTCCTGCACTCGCAGCAGCTGCTGCCATTACGCTCTTAGGTATTGAACGGGCTGGCTTTGTAATAAACCCTCCAAAAACTGGGGACGGAGATGCTTTGCTTTCAGAAGAAGCAGATGCCGTCGTTCGAGACACTTTTGGTTTAACGGACTCATCAAGGAGAAGGCCTCTTGCATTAATATCTCTCAAGCTTGCTAAAGTTAAACGGTTTGAACATGGAAGAGGCGGGGAGGACACTGATAAATAAGCGGTCATCAAACTATCGAATTCAGTTTGATCTTCGGGAAAAATGAAATCGATAATAACACCGCCTTCGAAATTTGTCTCAAGGCCTCCGGATGTAAAGTTACTTGATCCATAATACGCAGAAGCCTTTGTCGGACCTGAAAAGATATACAACTTCGGATGAAATGTTGAGTAATCGGCATGAAGGATGTCCACAATATCGAAATTCGCAAGGGCATATTGTAGAGCCTGATAACTTGTTCCCTTATGATCAATCCCGATAATCGCTTCTGATGTATTCCCCTTAGAATTCCACTGCTGAATGCTCTCGTGTAGTTTATAGAAAGGTTTGATTTTCGCAAAAGCTACTAGACATTTGAATGATTTGTAATCATCAGATTTAAAGTTTGACTCCATCCAGTCGATAAGTCGAAAGGCACCCGACGGTTGATCTATAGGACGAATGTATCGATATGTTGACATCAGAATCCTCCTTTACATATCACGGAACAGCTCCGATAAAGAAACGCCTAAACCATTTGCGATCTTTTGGATGTTAACGATTGATATATTCCGCTTTCCTGATTCGACAGAAGCGTAATATGTCCTATCCATCCCAATTTTCAATGCAAACTTTTCTTGGCTTAAGCCCGAATTCATCCGAAGATTGCGAATCCTGTTCCCCAAATCAACCGTTATCGTTTGAATCGCCCCCCCATTTTTGTTAGTATACTGTTTTGCAGCTTATAGAACAACGGACTATAAGCAACAGAACAGCATCGAGCGATATACCTGCTATAAGGAGACTATTATGAGAGTAAGTGAAATATTCGGCATAAAGAAATCCCAGCATGTAATACTCATGGCATACCCTCCCGTTTCATAATGGTTGGATGCAAGTCTTATTCGCACGATGTAGCAAATCCTGAAATCGATCAAATAGGAGGCAGAATCAGCCCATACCGTGGGCAAATGGGAATAATAGCCTACAGGTCGGTTGATGATATGCAAGCATTGATAAACAGGTGTGGTGATAATTACAAGGATCTTTGCGATTTGATAATGCCAATGGTTGATGACGATTTTGGTGAACAGCTCCAATACAAAGCTGATAAAACTGATCAGGCGATAGATGGTTTCCTTTAGCAACGCTTTCATATGATTGCATCGAGATAAAAACGACCGTACCGGGCGAAATGCTCAGTACGGCCGTCGTTCTGTTGGCCTCACTTGAAGAATGCCAGTCTAAAAATATATGGGCTTTTGCATATCCCTAATTGGC
>JAEEGK010024940.1_pt1 | contig 12343 bp, 8 predicted proteins | sample 8958771 | NCBI WGS metagenome assembly JAEEGK01 (sample SAMN16246547, study PRJNA631951) | gut metagenome | biome: gut microbiome; feature: rumen; material: SC-attached | host: Bos | place: Iran: Karaj | collected 2018-10 | reverse complement strand
AAGACGGAGTTTACTTTGCCGTTTGGCCACCAACCGCAAAACATGTATCCGTAATAGGAGATTTTAACTATTGGGATAAATATTCTCATCCTCTAAATCCGAGAGGTGATTCTTCCGGTATTTGGGAAGGTTTTATTCCTTTTTTAAAACAAGGTGATACTTACAAATATTTCATAGTTTCCAATTTTAATAACTATTCCGTTGAAAAGGCCGATCCTTATGCATTTCATTGTGAAACGCCTCAAAAAACAGGTTCTAAAGTTTGGGACCTTTCATACACATGGAACGATAAAGATTGGATGAATACAAGATATAAAAAGAACAGTATGAAGTCTCCTATGTCGATATATGAAGTTCATTTGGGTTCCTGGAGAAGAAAACCCGAAGAAAATAACAGAATGTTGTCTTACAGGGAAATTGCACCTTTACTTAGAGATTATTGTGTTGAAATGAATTTTACACATGTTGAGTTTTTGCCCGTAATGGAACATCCTTTTTATGCTTCATGGGGATATCAAACTACGGGGTATTTTGCTCCTACCAGCAGATACGGAACACCGCAGGATTTAATGTATTTGGTAGATTTGCTGCACCAGGCGGGTATAGGTGTAATATTGGATTGGGTTCCGTCTCATTTTCCCATGGATCAACACGGACTTTCTTTCTTCGACGGAACATACTTATACGAACATTCCGACAGAAGATTGGGCTTTCATCCGGATTGGAAGAGTGCAATATTTAATTACGGAAGAAATGAAGTAAAAGATTTCTTAATATCTTCCGCATTGTTTTGGTTGGATAAATATCATGTAGACGGTATAAGAGTAGATGCCGTTGCATCAATGCTTTATCTCGATTATTCCAGAAAAGACGGAGAATGGGTGGCAAATAAGTACGGCGGAAAAGAAAATATAGATGCAATAGAATTTTTGAAGAGATTAAATCATGTTGTATATGAAAATCATAACGATGTTCAAATGATAGCCGAGGAATCTACGGCATGGCCGATGGTTTCCAAACCTACATATTTGGGCGGTTTGGGATTCGGCTTTAAGTGGAATATGGGATGGATGAATGACACTTTAAGATATTTTAAAACGGATCCTATATTCAGAAAATACAGACATACAAATTTAACTTTCAGCTTGTTGTATGCATTTACGGAACAATTTGTTTTGCCTTTTTCTCACGATGAAGTTACACAAGGTAAAGGTTCTCTTATAGGCAAAATGCCCGGAGATGAGTGGCAACAATTCGCAAATTTAAGATTGTTAATCGGTTATATGTACGGGCATCCCGGTAAAAAACTTTTGTTTATGGGTGCCGAGTTCGGACAAAAAAGAGAATGGTCTCACGATATGAGTTTGGAATGGCATGTTTTGTGCTTCTGGCAACATTCCGGTATGCAAAGATGGGTTAAAGATGTAAATGCCGTTTATAAGAATGAATTGGCATTGTTTGAAGACGATAACAGTTGGAACGGGTTTGAATGGATAGATTGTAACGATTCCGAAAACACTGTTTTAAGCTTCTTGAGAAAATCTCCTTCGACGGGAGACATGATAGTTTGTGTTTGCAACTTTAATCCTGTTCCGAAATACGGTTATAAAGTCGGTGTTCCGAAAGCGGGATATTGGAAAGAAATTTTAAACAGTGATTCCGAAGCTTATTTCGGCAGTAATATAGGTAATTTAGGCGGAGTAAACACAAAAGATTATTCTACACATGCAAGACCGTATACAATAGAAATTGCTTTGCCTCCTTTGGCAGCAGTATTTTTTAAGTACGAAGGCTAAATTGGAAGATTAGAAGATTGGAAGATTAGAAGATTGGAAGATTAGAAGATTGGCAACGACATTTGAAATGTAAACCTTTCAGCTTTTCAACCCTTCAGCTAAAAACAGTTTGGAGAAAATAAGGTGTATTTAATTATAATAATTGTTTTTTTGTTGTTATCTTTTACAATAAGTTCAATATCGGATTATCTTAATGCAAAGAACTTAAAAGAAAGTTTGCCTGATGAGTTTGTCGGATATTACGACGAAGAAAAATATAAAAAGTCTCAAAATTATTTAAAAGACAGAACAAAATTTTCTTTTATATCATCATCAACATCTCTAATAGTATCGATAGCATTTATTTTGGTCGGCGGATTTAATTATGTTGATTTATTCGCAAGAAGTTTCGGCTATGGGGAAATAGTTACAGGACTTATATTTGTTGCCGTGTTATATTTGTTGCTTGAGATAACAGGAATTCCTTTTTCGGCTTACAGTACGTTTGTTATAGAAGAGAAATACGGTTTCAATAAAACTACTGTAAAAACATTCGTGTCCGACATAATAAAAAATTTAATTTTGACGGCGGTTATAGGTTTGCCGATATTTGCCGTTATTGTAATGTTTTTTGCTAAATACGGTTCTCTTGCTTGGATATATGCTTCGGTAACCGTTATTTTGTTTGAACTTTTAATTACGTTTATAGCTCCGGTATTTATAATGCCGTTATTTAACAAATATGTTCCGTTGGAAGACGGAGAACTAAAAACAGAACTTGAAAAATATGCAAAAGAACAAGATTTTAAAATGAAAGGGCTTTATAAAATGGACGGTTCAAAAAGATCAACTAAAACAAATGCATTTTTTACAGGTTTCGGAAAATTCAGAAGAATAGTTTTATTTGATACTTTAATAGCAAAACATACAACACAAGAACTTGTTTCCGTATTGGCACATGAGATGGGACATTACAAAAAAGGTCATATTCATAAATTTATGATTATGTCGTTCATAAATACAATAATAATATTTTTCCTGTTATCTTTGTTTATAGGAAACGAAGGCCTTTTTGCGGCATTTAAAATGCAACATATTTCTGTTTACGGAGCATTAATATTTTTCGGATTTTTGTACACACCGATATCGATGTTTTTGTCGGTAATACAAAATGTTATATCGAGAAAATATGAATATGAAGCAGACAGATATTCTGTAACGACTTATAAAAATCCGAAAGCGATGGTAGAAGCATTAAAAAAACTTTCTGTTGATAATCTTTCTAATCTTACTCCGCATAAAATGAAAGTTTTTATGGAATATAGTCATCCGCCTGTTTTGGACAGAATAAAAGCAATTAGAAAAATTGCCGAAGGCAATTTGGAAGATTAGAAGATTGGAAAAGACAAATAAAAGGTGAAAAAATTGTCATCCGTCCCGTACTTGATACGGGATATAGCGGTTAGTCGTTAAATTGTAAGCTTTAAACTATAAACTATTTTTTATATAGAGGACTAAAATGGACAAAGTATTGAAAGAACTGTTGGAAGCTCCGGGAATTTCCGGCTGTGAAGAAGCTGTTGCGGAAATTATGAAAAGGGAACTGTCAAAATCTTGTGATGAGGTAAAAATCGATAATTTCGGTAATGTTATTGCAAGAAAAGGTAAAGGCGGTAAAAAAATAATGATTGCCGCTCATATGGATGAAATAGGTTTTGCTGTAAAACATGTGACGAAAGAAGGGTTTATATACTTTATAAAAGTCGGCGGTATTGCCGATATGGTTATTCCTGCACAAAGAGTTGTAATAAAAGCCAAAAAAGGTGATGTTACAGGTGTAATCGGTACAAAACCTCCGCATTTGATGACACCCGAAGAAAGTAAAAAGTTGGTTCCGTACACGAATATGTTCATAGATATAGGTTGCAAAACGAAAGAAGAAGTTTTGGAAAAAGTTGAAATAGGTGATCAAATAATATTTGAACCGAATTCGGGAGAATTAAATAAAAATGTATATTACGGTAAAGCCGTAGATAACAGAGCATGTTGTTATGAAATGTTAAAAGTTATGGAAACTCTTGCTCCCGTGGATGTCGAAGTTTATGCGGTTGCAACAGCTCAGGAAGAAGTTGGTTTAAAAGGTGCAAGAACATCATCTTTTGCCATAGATCCGGATTTTGCGATAATTCTCGATACTACAATTGCAGGTGATGTTCCCGGAATAGATGATAAATTGTCCGCTTTAAAAATCGGAGAAGGTGTTGCTATAACAATGATAGAAGCAAGCGGAAGGGGAACAATCGTTAACAATAAAGTCAGAAGGCTTATGATAGATACCGCAAAAGAAAATAATATAAAACATCAGGTGGATATTGTAAGCGGAGGTATGACCGACGGAGCCGTTATATACATGAATCGTTCCGGAATACTTACCGCAATTTTAAGTCTTGCAACAAGATATTTGCATGCGGCAACTTCGGTATTTGATATAAACGATTTAAATGAAGGTGTAAAACTTACACAAAAACTTATAGAAAAAGTTGCTCAAGAAAAAACATTGTAAAATTTTTAAGTTTTTTATATAAATATTCTTTATAAAATAACAAATGAGGTTTTAGTATGATAATTCTTACCGGTGGTGCAGGTTTTATAGGAAGTTGCTTTTTGTGGAAGCTTAATCAGGAAAAAATAGATGATATTTTGGTCGTTGACCATCTTGATAACGGTGAAAAATGGAAGAATCTTGTAGGTAAAAAATTCTACGATTATATGCAGAAAGAAGATTTTATACAAGCCGTAAAAGATAAAAAAATTCAAAAACCGCAGGCAATAATTCATCTCGGAGCATGCAGTTCAACTACTCAAACGGATGCAAATTATTATATTCACAATAATTTCGAATATTCAAAAACTCTTGCATTGTGGGCAATGGAACTCGGTATTCCGTTTATTTATGCATCATCTGCGGCAACATACGGTAACGGAGAAAACGGATATGACGATCAATGTGATATAGATAAACTTGCTCCGCTGAATATGTACGGTTATTCGAAACAACTTTTTGATTTATGGCTTTTAAGAAATAAATACAACGATAAAGTTACCGGAATAAAGTTCTTTAATGTGTTCGGACCTAACGAATATCATAAAGGGACAATGAAAAGCGTTATTTGTAAAACTTATGACGATGTTGCGCAAAAAGGAATAATAAGACTGTTTAAATCTTATAACAGTAAATACGGTGACGGTGATTCTTTAAGAGATTTCGTTTATATAAAAGATGTCGTTGAGGTTATGATGTTCTTGTTAAATAATCCTAAAAATACGGGATTGTTCAATATCGGAACAGGAAAGGCAAGAAGTTGGAACGATATTGCAAGATCAATGTTTGCTGCGGTAGGTAAACAAACAAATATAGAATATTTTGATATGCCTGAGATTTTAAGAGGAAAATATCAGTATTTTACCGAAGCTAAAATGGATAAAATAAGAAAAGCGGGCTGCAATCATAAATTTATGGAACTTGAAGATTCTATAAAAGATTATTGCAGTTATTTGAAAAACAAAAGTTACTTGTAAACAGCAGAAGAATAGAAGATTAGAGGAGTAGAAGAGTAGAAGTTAAGAGGAAAGATATATAGTAACAAAATTTGCAAAGCAAATTTTACAAATTAACATCCAATCTTCAAATCTTCTAATCATCCAATCTTCGAGTTTTTAAGGAGTATGTATGGATTTATTAAAAAAAGTATTAAGTGTAAAAAATAAATCAATCTTGGTTGTCGGTGATACAATGGTCGACAGATTTATTTGGGGGAAAGTTTCAAGAATTTCTCCCGAAGCTCCCGTTCCCGTTGTAGAAGTAAAAAGTGAAACCGAAACCTTGGGCGGTGCGGGAAACGTTGCAAGTAATATAACATCTTTAGGGGCAAAAGCATATATTATTACCGTTGTGGGAGATGATCTTAACGGTTTACATATGAAAGAAATGCTCGAAGATAAAAAAATTAACACAAATTATATTGTTGTAGATAAACAAAGACCTACGACGTTAAAAACAAGAATAATTGCATCCAATCAACAGGTTGTAAGAGTTGATAAAGAAATAAAAGGTGCTTTCTCCGGTAAAACCGAAGAAAATATTTTGAAAAGCATAGATTATGTTATGAAACAAGTTGACGGAGTAATTATTTCCGATTATGCAAAGGGTATAGTAACGGATAAAGTATTGAAAAAAATCATAGCTATTGCAAAAAAGAAAAGAATTCCGGTAACCGTCGATCCTAAAGTAGAAAATTTCAAAAAATATAAACATATAACTTGTATGACTCCCAATACAAAAGAGGCCATAGAAGGTATGAATGCTCAACATCAGGGAATAAAAACTGATGCCGACATCGCAAATCTCGGTAAGAAAATATTGAAATTGTTACAATCGGATTCAGTTCTTATTACCAGAGGTGAAAAGGGTATGACGGTAATAGAAAAAAATAAAATTACCCATATTCCGACGAGAGCAAAAGAAGTTTATGATGTTACCGGTGCAGGTGATACAGTTATTGCAACAATGACACTTGCTTTGGCAGCAAAATGGAAACTTGTTGAAGCTGCGGAAATTGCAAACTTTGCTGCGGGTGTTGTTGTAGGTAAAGTAGGTACGGCGACGGTTACAATAGAAGAAATTATAAAGACGATAAAAAATTTTAACAGAAAATAAAAATTGCCTGAGGCAGTTTTGAAGTATAGAAGATTTGATGATTGGATGATTGGAAGTAATATCGTAAAAATCACAAAGTGATTTTTCTAAATAAACAGATTTTTTGCAAAGCAAAAAATACAAGTATGCTTCTAATCTTCTATTCTTCCAATCTTCCAAGCTTCCAAAAAACGGAGTATTCTTATATGAAGACGGCAGTTGTAATTCCTGCGAGATATGCATCAAGCAGATTTCCGGGCAAACCTTTGTTTTTAATAAACAATAAACCTCTTATACTTCATGTTGTAAGTAAAGTATCAAAATGTAAGGGGGTGGATTGTGTTGCGGTTGCTACCGACGATAAAAGAATTTTTGATACGGTAAAATCCGCAGGATACAATGTTTTTATGACACCGGTAAATTTAAAAAGCGGAACAGACAGAGTTGCTTATGTCGCAAATAAATATTTGAAAAACTGCAATGTCTTTATCAATGTTCAAGGTGATGAACCGTTAATAGATAAAAAACTTGTGGAAAAAATGGTTGAAGAATTTAAAAAAGATAAAAAACTTGAATATTTAACTGTTGCTTATAAAATGAAACCGACGGATGATATTGCAAATCCGAACACTGTAAAAGTAATTTTCGATAAAAATCGGTATGCATTATATTTTTCGAGATATCCGATACCTTTTTTAAGAGATGAAAAGAATAAAAGCAAAGCGGATTATTATAAACATATAGGGGTTTACGGTTATACAAAAAAATTTGTTTGTGAATTTACAAAATCAAAGCAAACAAAACTTGAAATTGTTGAAAGTTTGGAACAATTAAGAGCATTGGAACAGGGCAAAAGAATAAAAGTTATTATATCGAGTAAAGATCTTCAGGATGTAAATGTGCTTGAAGATGTCGCAAAAGTAAAAAAAGCATTAAAAAAATAAATTGAAGTAGAAATAAAGGAGTTTATCAAATGAAAACGAAGTATATTTTTGTTACCGGAGGAGTAATTTCTTCGGTCGGAAAAGGTATTACGGCTGCATCAATTGCATGCTTGTTAAAAGCAAGAGGATTAAAAGTAAATATTTTGAAATGTGATCCTTATTTAAACATTAATCCCGGACTTTTGTCACCTATGCAACACGGAGAAGTTTTTGTTACCATAGACGGTATGGAAGCAGATTTGGATTTGGGACATTATGAGAGATTTATAGATCAGGAAACAACAAAAGTAAACACGGTTACATCCGGAAGAATATACCAAAAAGTTTTAAACGACGAAATTGAAGGAAAATTTGCGGGAAAAACAGTTCAGGTTGTTCCTCATATAACAAACGAAATAAAAGAAAGATTAAAAGCTGTTGCCGGTGACAGTGATGTTGTTATGGTTGAAATAGGCGGAACCGTGGGAGATATAGAAGGTTTACCTTTCTTGGAAGCAATAAGACAATTCAGAAATGATATCGGAAGAGAAAATGTTTTATATGTTCACGTTACCTTAATACCGTATATAAAAGCATCAGAAGAACTTAAAACAAAACCTACACAGCACAGTGTTCAAAAATTGAGAGAAATAGGAATAGAACCGTCGATAATTCTTTGCAGAATGGATCAACATTTAACCGATGAAATAAGAGACAAAATATCATTGTTCTGTAATGTGGAAAGAGATGCCGTAATAGAAGAAAGAGATGTTCAAACATCAATTTATGAAGTTCCGGTTCAATTACACGAGAACAAAATAGATGATTTAATAGTAAAATATTTGAAACTTGATGCAAAACCGATTGATTTAAAACAATGGAACGAGATGATACATAACTGCAGATGTCCGGAACATCAGGTTACCGTTGCTATTGCAGGTAAATTTATAGAATTGAAAGATTCTTATAAGAGTGTTTTTGAAGCGTTAAAACACGGCGGAGCAATAAATGTTACCGAAGTTAAAATAAAATATGTGGATACTGATTCTCAGCATTTGGAACACGATTTGAAAGATGTAAATGCAATTATTTCTCCGGACGGAGATAGCGGCGGAACATTGGAAGGGAAACTTAATGTAATAAAATATGCAAGAGAGAACAAAATTCCTTTCTTCGGTATATCTTTAGGTATGCAAAGCGTTATTATCGAATATGCAAGAAATGTTTGCGGACTAAAAGATGCAAATTCTTTAAATATCGATAAAAATGCAAAAACCCCTGTTATAATACAAACAAATGCAAAAAATAAAGACGGTCATTTTATGAGACTCGGTTCTTGGAAGTGCGATATAGCAAAAGATACCAAAGCTTATGAAATATATAAAAAAGATGTTATCAGCGAAAGACACAGACACAGTTATGAAGTAAATAAAGATTATGTTAAAGTATTGGAAGAAAAAGGACTTAAAGTATCAGGTTATTCAGACGATGAAAATAAATATGTTGAAATTGTTGAAATAAAAGATCATCCTTGGTTTATTGCCGTTCAGTTTAATCCGGAATTCCAATCAAGACCTACAAGACCGCATCCGTTGTTTGCAAACTTCATAAAAGCGGCTCTTATTAACAAAAAATAAAAAGTTTTATAAAAAGCTGAAAAAAGGCACTCTTTTTTACTAAAAAAAGGGTGCTTTTTTATTTTGAAAAAAATATGTGAAAAATCAATAAAAAATATTGATAAAAATGCTTTCAAGTGCTATACTTAAAATGTATGAAAAGTATTTTAAAATGTGCTTTATCGTTTTTTATCCTTTTCTCGACGATAGATTTATCGGTTATAAATTTATTTGATAAATTTTATTCGGATGTGGGAAATAAGACATCTATTTCTGAAATTATAGAAATAGAGTGTGATTTGTTCTATCATGCGAAAAATGTAGTAAAAACAGTATGTAATAATATTGCAAAAGATGTAGAGATTTTATTGGCACCGACACAAAATAATCAAATGTTTTTTGATATAGATAAAACGGACAGAAGAATATATACGGACACTCTTTTTAGTTATGTTAAACTTGTATTAGCAGTGTCGGTATTAAAATCGATTTCCGTCGATAGTAATGGTAAACTGAAATTATTTTTCTTTGGGTTTATATTTGTCTTTATATTAAAATATTTGGGATTGCTGTTTACCTTCGGTAAAATAGCTGTCTATGAACAATACAAAAAGGCATACATCATGTAAAAATGATGTATGCCTTTTTTATTTGTTACGGAGAAAAAATATGATAATAAAAATTTTTAAGGAAAGGTTTAATTCAATAAAAATCTGTGCTGTTTTTACTGCCGTTTGTTTTATGGTATCGACATTGGGTGCAAATTTGTATGCTCTTCCTATGGCAGAAAATACAAACAAAAAATATGAAGATGTTTTTAATAAAACAGATTGTATAAACAACGAATACGGAAAAATAACGTCAAGTAAAGACAGTAACAGCGATATAACCGTAATAAATATACAAGATTTGCATTGCCATCCTCAAACACAAAGAAATATATCAAAAATAATTGCTCAGATTGCAGATAAATATAATTTAAAGAAAATTTATGTTGAAGGCGGATACGGAGATATAGATGTAAGCTGGTTAAATTCAATAAAAGATGAAAATATAAGAAAGCAGGTAATAGAAAAATTATTGAACGAAGGAATGCTTACCGGAAGTGAATATTATAAATTGACAAGTAACAATGATAATGTTGAATTAAAAGGTATAGATGAAGAAGATATCCATAAAGACAATGTAAAAAGATTGTATTGGATAATCTCTCAACAGAATAAATATAAAAAAATCACGGAAAAAGTTAATAAAGAAATAGAAATACTGGAAAATACACATATAAATGACAGAAATAAAAGGTTCAGTAGAAGTATAGAGGAATATTCTTTAAATAAAATAGACAGCAAAAAATTTTACAAACAACTGATAAAGTATGTTAAAAATATAAATAGCAATCCCGAAAAATATAACAATATAACGGCAATAAGGTTGGAAGATTATCCTAATATCACTAAATTTATGACATTGAGAAAAGTGTCAAAAGATATAAACATAAAGCAAGTAACACAACAGTTACAAATAATAGTAAATGAATTTAAAAACAGATTGCCGTATGAAATATATACAAGATTTTTAAAGGAAACCGAAAATTTAAGTAACAGTCAAAAAGTTTTGGAATTAATAACATTGTTGTGTGACAAAGAAAATATAAATTTAGAAAGATATAAAGCATTAAATGATTTTTTACAAACCAACTCCATAACAAAAAAATTAAATCCCATAGAATTGGTTCAGGAAGAAAGGCAATTAATAACAGAAATAAGAAAAGCTCTTTCATATAATGACGAAGAGTATGAAATAACATTCCTGTCCGATTTCAATAAATATTTTCAAGATTATTTGGAATATAAATTAACCGATGCAAGTTGGAAATATTTTGAAAAACATTATTTGGAATTCAGACAAACATACGGGAAATATGCAGTTGTAGACAGAATAAAAGAAATAGAAGATGATTTTAATGAAATAAACAAATACTACGATATAAACGATCAAAGAAATAATATCTTCGTAAAGAATTTGCTGAAAGACGAAAAAATACATTTGATATCAACCGATAAACTGAGACAAGAAGATGAAATGTTAAAAGCTTCAAAAGATGTAATAATTGCCGTAACCGGAGGTTTCCACAGCAGTGAATTGGAACAAATGTTGGCAAAAAACGACGTAAATACCATAGTAATAACTCCCAAGATATATGAAGATATAAAACAGGCAAACGATAAATATATCGAACTTATAGGCTTGCAGAGCAGAGTAAAAAGTCAGGCTTTATCATATACTATTTTGTCGTCGGTAACGGATGTTGATAAACAGAAAATATTGGTGTCTGTAGTAAAAGATATTTTTGGGGGAAATGAAGAAAAAGTAAAAGAAGTTTTGGGAAAAGATGTAGATTTAAGTCTGTCATATGAAGAACAAAATATAAACGCAAAAGAAAAAAATGAAATAAGAAATATAATAGAAACCGCAATAGATCGGGTTTTAGCTGTCATTCCTCAACAGGGTATGAAAGATGTTTTTGTTCCGAATATAGACGATATAATGTTGAATATGGCGGAACAATTGGTTAGACATGGCTTTTATTTTAGCGAAGGAATGATATTTGACATAGAAAACTCAAATTTAAAAGGACAAAATTTAAGAGGAATACCTGCGGAAATTTATTCAAGAATGTTGCCGAGTTTACAGAAAGCTTTATTTAAAGTTTCCGTACAAGAAAATTTTGAGCCGAATGAAGAAAATCAAGGTTTGAACCAATCCGATGATGCACAGAAAAAACAGTTCTCGATTTTTGCTCCTTTGTCCGACAGTAATAAAGTGTTTAATACATTGTCTAAAATACCTCACGTTTGGGAAGAAATAGTGTTTAGAGTAATTCCCGTAAGTTTTGCTGTTCTTTCCATGTCTTTTCCTGTAATATCTTTTTTAAGTATTCCTATGGGCTTAATATTTTTCACTATATGCCAAAACCAATTTATAAAAGCACACAATATAAGCAATTGGATATCTCAAAACGATTTTACATGGAAAACTTCCGATATTTTAAAAGCTACTTTGTTTAATGTTTTTCCGAATGAAGAATTAAAAGCGGATTTTGAAAAATATGCACAACAAACAGAAATAAAATCTCAAACAAGATCAAGGTTTTTGCCGACGATTTTATTGTCTGTTCCGTATTTGTATTCCATTCTTTTCGCACCGAGTGTTCCGGTAGTCGGCTTAGCTGCTGTTACAGGTGCTTTTGTTCATAAGTATTTGAATTTAATATTAAAAAATAAATTGAATATATTTGACGAGATAGGTATAGTTACCATGTAGCCAGATGAT
>JAEEGK010024938.1_pt1 | contig 12344 bp, 10 predicted proteins | sample 8958771 | NCBI WGS metagenome assembly JAEEGK01 (sample SAMN16246547, study PRJNA631951) | gut metagenome | biome: gut microbiome; feature: rumen; material: SC-attached | host: Bos | place: Iran: Karaj | collected 2018-10 | reverse complement strand
GAACTACATCAACAGCATAGGCAAGGACGACCGCCAGTTCTTTCTGCGACAGCCCATGCTGCTTGAACTGACGGCAGCCACTCCCAACAGCCTCACTTTCGCGTGGGCCGACTATACCGAGGGTGAGGAAGGTTTTATTATCGAGATCAAACGCGACGGACAGTTCGTCGAGGTTGGGCGCACGCCACAACGTTCCTTTGTGGTTGATGCCTCTTGGTTGAAGCCTGCCACAGCCTATGACGTGCGCGTCTGTGCCTATGCAGGCAGCGTGCAGTCGGACTATACCCCCGTGCTGACAGTCAAGACGCGTCCTGAACAGGTGGATATCATTGATGCCGAGACGTTTACGGGAACGGGCGATGGCGAGTGGCTCATTGCTCCTACTGCCGACGAGGTGGTCACCATGACTGAAGCCAAGGATTATAAGGCTGTGGTAGTACGCTCAGATGCCCATGTGACGCTTAGCGGAACGGGCTATATTAGCGGAAACGCTTCACTCAACAAGACGGGCGAGGGCACGCTTACGGTTGCTTCCAATCAGCAGTATGAGGGGGCAACGGTACTCCATAACGGCACTTATGAGTTCTCGAGCTTGAAGAACGGAGGCGAGGCCAGCGGATTGGGCAAGAGTCAGGAGTTTGCCCAGAACTGGGTGATGGACGGTGGCATCTACCGCTATACTGGTGGCTCTGCCACTACCAACCGTTCGGCTATGCTCTATAGTGATACTGAGTTGAACATTGCCAAGAGCGGGACGGTAGTCACCATGACAGGCAATATTGAGGGTAACGGTAACCTGATTATCGACGGGGCAGGTCAGCTGAAGGTTGCTGACAATAATACCAAGTTCTTTGCCTTCGACGGAGCAGTCGTCATCAGCGGAGGAACATTGCTGTTGGAAGGAGAAAACACCTCGAAGGCAGGACTGGGAACGGCTACCAAGCTGGTGATGAATGGCGGTTCGTTTGTTACCCGTAGCGGCAACGACAAGAACCCGAAATACAACTTCCCGATTGAGGCTGTTGACAACACAAGGTCGAAGATTTCGTTCTTCCGTAACTGTGAAATGTCGAACCGCGTTAGCGGAAACGGAACCTTGGAGTGGGAGGTCAACTGGGTGCGCGAATACATCCTCGGCAACTGGGACAGCTTTACTGGCCGTGTCATCGTCAACGGTACGGGATCTGCTGGCGGCAGTCAGTTTGCCCTCAACAATGGCGTGGGTATCAAGAACGGAACCCTTACCCTGAAAGGTACGGCACAGGTGGTGTCGAAGAAGAATCAGGCAACCTTCTATCTCGGAGGCTTGTCGGGCGACGCAGGCACTTTCCTCTCAGGCTTCGACGTGAAGAACGCAGGTAGCGGCACCTGGATTGTAGGTACCGCCAATACTGATGAAACCTTCAGAGGTGTCATCGACGACAGGGCGCAAGGCGGTAAGGTGGGTAAAACCAGCATCGTTAAGCAAGGCTCTGGCGACTGGCGACTCACGGGAAGCAATATCTATAGTGGTACGACAAAGGTGGAGAAAGGGCGTCTGATTATCAACGGTACCCATTCGGGCACTGGTGCCTGTACCGTTAATGCAGGAGCCGTGCTGGCTGGTAAGGGCACCATAACTGCTGCCGTTACTGTGAATGGTACGTTGCAGGTGGGCGATACGCTCGCTACTGATAAGGGACTGACCTTCAAGGGCGGACTGAAACTCGGTAGTACTGCCGTGCTGCAGCTGAACGATGCGTTGGCAGCAAGCGATTTCCACGAGGGCCAGCAGATCAAGGTATTTACCGCTACACCATCAGGAACCTTTGCTGAGATTATTCCTGAGACTCCTGGCAGGGGGATGGAGTGGGATACCACTGAGTTGTATACTAAGGGACTGCTGAAGGTAGCCACAGCCACAACTGTCGATCAAGTATCTGATAACTGCGCTGCCGCCAAGACGGAATTCTTTAACTTGGCTGGCGAACAGTTGATGCAGCCTGCTTCAAGTGGCGTGTATGTCAAGCGTACAACGACTGCTGACGGAAAGATTACCACGAAAGTAATTGGAAGACCATAAAAATGAGGGCTGGCAATCGCCAACCGCTCTTCGAGCGGACAACCATAATAAAATGAGGGCTGGCAATCGCCAGCCCTCAACCAACACAAAAACTAAACTAGACTTAACTAAAGCTTACTGAGACTTTCACAAGCCCCTGTTAGCGATTGCAAAGATAGTGTTATTTGTCTAAACCTCCAAATATTTTTATGATATTTTTGCAGTTAAAATCAAAAAAAGTATTAAAAAGCATATTTTGTCGATAAAAAATGGTCCAAAATCGTAATGGCAGCCATTGCTTCGACTACGGGAACGGCTCTTGGCAGAACACACGGGTCGTGACGACCTCGGGCGGTCAGTGTGGTAGCGTTTCCTTCCATGTCAACCGTTTCCTGTGGCTGTAGCAGCGTGGCTATAGGCTTGAAGGCTACCCGGAAATAGATATCCTGTCCGTTGGAGATTCCTCCTTGTATGCCGCCACTATGGTTGGTCGAGGTCGTAATGGAGGGTGTTGCGGTTGGGCTTGTGGCAATGTTCTCACTACAAACAAAACGGTCGTTCACCTCCGAGCCTCGCTTACTGGCTATGTCAAAGCCGTCGCCATATTCAAAGCCTTTCACAGCGTTGATGCTCAGCATAGCGGCACCTAAGGTTGCGTGGAGCTTTCCGAATTCCGGTTCACCCAAGCCTACTGGGCATCCTTTGATGACGCAGGTGATGATACCGCCAATAGTGTCGCCCTCTGCCTTTACCTCGCTGATCAGCTGTTCCATCTGTGCCGCCTTAGCGGTATCGGGGCAGCGAACTGCGTTCTGTTCTGTCAGCGAGAGGTCATACTGGCTATAGTCGCGGTCAAGACTGATGTTACCTACCTGCGACGTATAGGCTTGGATGGTGATGCCCTGCTGGCGCAAAGCCAGTTTGGCCAATGCTCCAGCAACCACGCGACTGATGGTAATACGGGCTGAAGAGCGACCGCCTCCCCGATGGTCGCGTATGCCGTATTTGCTTTGGTAGGTAAAGTCGGCATGCGACGGACGGAACACTGTGCGCAGGTTCTCGTAGTCTTGTGAGTGCTGGTTTTCGTTGCGCACGATGAAACCAATGGGGCAGCCTGTCGACTTGCCTTCGAAGACACCGCTCAGCAGCTCAACCCGGTCGGCCTCCTGGCGTGAGGTCGTAATCTTGCTCTGCCCGGGACGACGCCTGTTCAACTCTTGCTGTATGAAGTCGAGGTCAATGTCAATACCAGCAGGCATGCCGTCAACAACGCCTCCTATCGCTGCACCGTGGCTCTCGCCAAACGTGGTGAGCGTAAACTGGTGACCGAATGTATTACCCATGGCAGTGTCCGCAGCCTCCTTGTCCGTGATGTTCGCCTCCGCAGCCTTCGCCACAGCCTCCGTCTTCGCCACAGCCACCACAGCCTCCGCAACCTCCCGTCATGTGCTTGATGAGTGCATTCACTTCATCATCGGTGGCTGGACGGTTCTCAATGACTTCGCCCGTGAAGTTCAGGGTCTTTCCTGCCATCGGGTGGTTGGTGTCAACGGTAACGCCATCGGGATCTACGCTGATGACGCGTGCCATGAAGCGATTCTCTTCGGCATCCATGAGCGTGATGACGGCACCGGGATAGATGTTCTGGGTATCAAATTTGCCGTTGACCATGAATACTTCGCGCTGTAGCTTGTGAACGCCCTCGGGAATGTAGTCGCCAAAGGCCTCTTCGGGTGTCAGCGTAAAGTCAAACGTTGTGCCTGCAGCCTTGTCAATAACCTGCTTCTCAAGTGCTTCAAGTGATACGCCAAAACCGCTGATAAACTGGAAGGGCTTTTCGCGAACTGTCTGCTCTTCAAGGGTGCGCTCGCCATCTTTCACTGAGTACAGCTGATAGTGGACGGCTAAAAACTTATGTTCCATATGATTCTTACCTTATTAATAATAGTGCTTTTAAGGCTGCAAAGGTACGAAAAACCAATGAAACGGCGGCATATTTGACGGAAAAACATTAAATATTTGAATAAAATGCGATTCTTTGACCTTAATCAATTAAACGACTGTTTGCGTGCACAATTTCAAGAAAATGTTTGGCTGGTGGTGAAAATCGCCGTAACTTTGCACCGTCAAAACCAAACAAAGGGTTGCGACAAAGGATAACAAAGTATTTATGAAAGTAGGGGCCTGAGAAGGTAAAAAGAAAGAAAAAAGGATAACAACCATAGACAAAAGGCCCTGAGTAAAGAGAGAAAGGAAAAGAAAAATGAAAAGATTGTTTTTGATGACACTGGCAATGCTTAGCATGACTATGACATTTGCCGAGAACGAGGAAGCAAAGAAAGTGAACAATGTCGAGGCTTACGACATGACAGTCAACATGCGTAAACTGAGCGTGGCACTGGGTTTGACCTTCGATCAGATTGAGGCTGTAGAAAACATCCATGGTATCTTTACCGCTGAGATGCAGATGGCTGCCCATGCTGAGGAGAACGACCGCAAGGAGCGCGTGAAGAAGGCTGTGGAGCGCGACATTAAGTGGATGCACTATGTGCTCAACGAGAAGCAGTATCGCGCTTATCTCACACTGCTGAATACTACGCTCAACAATCGTGGTATCAGTGTTGATGAGTAAATTGTAATTAACTTTTTTGGTAAGTCAATGCCGCAGGTTCGTGTAGAATCTGCGGCTTTTTCTTTGCTCTTTCGGAAAAAAAAGCTAATTTTGCAGCAGAAATTACTTCTGAACTCAAAAAATACTTGAAACGATGAAAAAACTAAGAATCATTTTCGTGTCAATGGTGGCTGCTGTGCTGGTCAGTTGCGGAACCACCTCTACGGTTCCCATTACGGGGCGCCAGCAGACGCTGATGGTCAGCGACGGTGAAGTGCTCTCGCTGGCTTCCCAGCAGTATCAGGAATTTATGAAGTCGGCCAAGAAATCGACCAATGCCACCAATACCGCTATGGTGCAGAGGGTAGGGCAGAAGTTGGCTTCTGCCGTCACTAACTATTTGAATAGCAGTGGGTTGTCTGCTGAAGTAAGCAATTTCGCTTGGGAGTTTAATCTGGTGCAGGACAAACAGGTGAATGCCTGGTGTATGCCTGGTGGTAAGATTGTGGTTTATGAAGGATTGCTTCCTGTTACTCAGGATGAGTCTTCGCTGGCCATCGTCCTTGGTCATGAGATTGCCCATGCAGTAGCCAAGCATTCGGCTGAGCAGCTCAGCACCCAGGTGAAGCAGCAGTATGCCCTGCAGATAGGTACCGCTGTGGCAGGTGCACTGGGTATGGGTACCAACACACAGTCGATTGTGCAAGCCATTGCTGCCCAGGGCTTTAACTTCAAGAACCTGAGCTATTCACGCAACCATGAGACTGAGGCCGACCACATGGGACTGATATTTGCTGCTATGGCTGGCTATGACCCTCAGGTGGCTACTTCTTTCTGGCAGCGTATGGCTGCTTCGTCAACCAATCAAACTGCTGAGTTCCTGAGCGACCACCCCAGCGATGCCACCCGCATCAAGAATATCCAGGGATGGATGCCCGAGGCTTTGAAGTATTATAAGCCAGCCACCAACACTACTACGAAGGCTGCGACGACAACGAAAAAGACCACGACGACAACGAAAAAGTCTACTACGACTACAAAGAAGAAATAATCTGCATATACTCTTCGTAGGAAATATAACGCCCACCCATTGATTCCAGATGAGGCGTGTGAAACTGGCAGTCGATTATCCGACCGCCAGTTTTTTTCATGGTTTGCGCCAGGTGGATGAGTGCCAGCTTCGAGGCACTGGGCACCAGCGAGAACATACTCTCGCCAAAGAATGCCCTGCCAATGGTGACACCATAGAGCCCGCCTACGAGCCGTTCCTCCGTCCCCTCTCCTGGCTTTTCCCACACTTCTACACTGGCAGCAAATCCCTGTCTATGGAGCTCGGTGTAGGCTTCAATCATGGCGGGACCGAGCCAGGCGCCATTCTCCTCAATGCGTAGTTCGCTGCAGTTGTTGATCACCCCTTCGAAATCTTCGTTGATACTCATCCGGTATCTATCCTTATTCATTAAGGTACGCATGGAGTGACTGACGTGTATCTCTTCTGGAAAGATGACGAAGCGCTGCATGGGACAATACCACACCGCTTCATCATAGTAGTATGGATACCACGGGAAGATGCCGTTGCTATAGGCTAACAATAGGCGGTCGACGCTCAGGTCGCCTCCAACGGCAATACACCCGTCGTCATCCCCATAGTGAGGGTCGGGAAACCACAGCTCGTCATCTAACTGATAAACCATTGTTAAATGTCAATTGTGAATTGTCAATTGCCACAGTGACTTCGCCACCATTCTTCAAGCTTCCGAAGAGTATTTCGCGCATCAGCAATGGTTTCAGCTGCTGGCTGATGACACGGTCCATCTCGCGTGCTCCGTATTCGCGGGTGAATCCCTGGCTGAGCAGGTGAGCAAAGGCTTCGTCGCTAAGTGTCATGGTCACTTGTTTGGCCGTTAGCTTCTCCTGCAGTTCCGTTAGCTTCTTGCGGAGTATGAGCGTGGCCATGTGCTCGTCCATGTCGTTGAATACCACGGTACCGCTCAGACGGTTGATGAATTCGGGCTTGAACGTTTTCTTTACCTGGCGCAGCATGGCTTCTCCGCGCGAGGTGCTGCCAGTAAAGCCGATGCTGGCCTGCGAGGCATACTGTGCACCAGCGTTCGAGGTCATGATCAGTACCACGTTGCGGAAGTCGGCCTTGCGTCCTTTGTTGTCTGTCAGCCGTGCGTAGTCCATCACCTGCAGCAGAATGTTGTAGATGTCCTGATGGGCCTTCTCTATCTCGTCGAGCAACAGCACGCAGTTGGGCGACTTGCGTATGGCATCCGTCAGCAGTCCGCCATCCTCGTAACCCACATAGCCAGCGGGCGATCCAATGAGCTTGGCTACCGTGTGCTTCTCAGTATATTCGCTCATGTCGAAACGTATCAGCTCTATGCCCAGTTCCTTGGCCAGCACGCGGGCCACCTCTGTCTTTCCTACGCCCGTAGGCCCTACAAAGAGCAGCGAGGCCTGCGGTTTGTTGTCGTCCAGCAGTCCCGCCTTGGCCATCTGTACGGCTTCCACCACCTGTCTCACGGCTTCGTCTTGCCCATAGATCTTGCTGAGCACACGCTGGCTGAGGGTCTCAAGTGCGGTGTTGTCGTCGTTCATGGCCATCGCCTCTACCTTGCAGGTCTTCGCCAGAATCTCGGCTATCAGCTGCTTGTCGACAATAGGGTAGGGCGACTGAGGCTCATTGGCCTCATTGACCCTATTGGCCTTATTTGCCTTTAGTTCCAGGGCCGCACCTGCCTCGTCCATCAGGTCGATGGCCTTGTCGGGCAGGAATCGGTCATTCACATATTTGGCACTGGTTTCCACGGCATAGTCGATGGCAGCGTCCTCGATCACCACATGGTGGAACTCCTCGTATTTGGGTCGCAGTTGGCGCAGTATGTGCTTTGTCTCCTCCACGGAAGGCTCGGCAATGTCAATCTGCTGGAAACGGCGTACCAGTCCTTTCGAGCGTGAGAAGTGCTTGTTGTATTCCTCATACGTGGTAGATCCGATAAAGCGCAGGTTGCCTGCCTCGAGATAAGGCTTCAGCATATTCGATGCATCCATAGACCCCTCGCCTGTGGCTCCTGCTCCTACAAGCGTGTGGATTTCGTCGATATAGACAATGTTGTTGGGGGTCTCCTGACTGATACCGTCCATGATCATCTTGATACGGTTCTCAAAGTCACCTCGGTATTGGGTGCCTGCCAACAGCGTTCCCATGTCGAGCAGGTAGACACGGCTTCCCTGTAGCCTGCTTGGCACGTCACCGTCGATAATGCGACGCACCATTCCCCATACGAGGGCCGTCTTTCCCACACCAGGCTCGCCAATGTGCAGCGGATTGTTCTTGTCCCTGCGACACAATACCTGGATGGTACGCTCCAGCTCGGCTTCGCGCCCTATGAGCGGATTCTTCTCGTCAGCATGGTCGTTCATGCAGGTTACCAGGCGTCGCCAGGCTTCAGGCTGCTTCTTTTCTCCTTCAGCATCTTCCAGTTCCATTTCCAGATGGTCGTCAAAGTCGTTGTAGTTAATCAGCTGGCTTAGGAAATTACTCTCATTGTTGCCAAGCGCCTTTTTCAGCAGATAGCTCGCCCACGACTCTTCCAGGCTCAACAGTCCCATGACCAGGTGCGGGGTGTCCACTGCCTCGGCGCTGCTGTAGAGCACCTGCTGGCATGCCACATCCAGCACCTTCGACATCTGTATGGAAGTCTCGGGAATGTAGTCACGGCCTTCGGGTATCTTCTCGATGGTATCCAGCTGCTGCTTGATCTCGTCCGAAAGCTTGTCAGCGTCATAGAAAATGCTGAGTGCCTCGTAGAAGTTGGTGTTGTCGAGCAGGATCAACAGCAGGTGCTCGGGCATGAAAAACTCATGCCTGTATTCCACGCAGCATTTCAGTGCTTCTTTCAGTGCCGTACTGGCACGTTCGGTTTGTTTTATTTCTGCCATGTTCGTTTATTCTGGTTCATAAGTCAGCCTTAGCGGGAAGTTCTTCTCGCGGGCCATCTGCGTGGCCTTGTTCACTTTCGATACGGCTATGTCGTACGAATAGATGCCCACCACCGCCTTGTCCGAGTGGTGTACCTGCAACATGAGGGCTTCTGCTTCGGCCTCGCTTTTTAAAAACACATTGACCAGTATGGCAACAACAAACTCCATGGTGGTGAAGTCGTCGTTGTAGATGGTCACCTTGTAGCGCCGTGGTTCTCGCAGGTTGGTGCGCTCTCGCTGGCGCGTTGCTGATTGTTCTTTTGGCATAGTGGTTGCAAAGATACGAAGAAGTGAGCAAACAACCAAAGGTTTTGATTATTAAAATCCTATAAATAATGATGCATGGGCAAGGGTTTCTCCTAGAAGTTTCGTATCTTTGCAACCTACAACTATAAATAGGTATAGCAAGATGAACAGACCATTGATTATTGCCGTTTGCATGATGGGCAGCATGACTGCCTCGGCTCAGACAAAGGGTGGGGAACTCTCTGCCGATATGTTGAAAGACATTATTAAGGAACAGAAGCTGACGCCTGTCAACAAGGCCTTGGCCAATGCCGTTACTGCCAATGCCATTGACGATTTGGCCAAGAACCGCGACAATGCAGGAGCACTCGACACCTACTTTAGTGTGGAAACCCGCAAGCAGTCGATTACCGACCAGAAGTCGTCAGGGCGCTGCTGGATGTTCAGCGGTTTCAACGTGCTGCGCTCCAACTATGTGGCTGAGCACGATTCCGTAGCCCTGGAGTTCTCGCAGGCCTACCTCTTCTTCTACGACCAGTTGGAGAAAGCCAACCTCATGCTGCAGGGCATCATCGATACGGGCAAGAAACCTATCGACGACCAGCGCGTGCAGTTCTTCTTCCGCACTCCCTTGGGCGATGGCGGCACCTTCTGCGGAGTAGCCGACCTGACGGAGAAATACGGTCTGGTACCCCGAGAGGTGATGGCAGAGACCTTCTCCAGCGACAACACGTCGAAGGCTCGCCAGCTGCTCAACTCCAAGTTGCGCGAATATGGGCTCCAGCTGCGCGATATGGTGCAGAAGGACAAGAGTCAGGCCTCGCTCAATAAGGCCAAGGTGCGAATGCTGGCACAGGTGTACCGTATGCTCGAGATGACCATCGGAACACCACCCGCCAAGTTCACCTATGCCTTTAAGAACAAGGACGGACGTGCGCTGGGAGCAGCCAAGGAATACACCCCGCAGTCGTTCTACCGCGAGGTGGTGGGCGGTTCGCTCAACGGCACGTTCATCATGGCGATGAACGACCCCCGTCGTCCTTATTACAAGACCTATGAAGTAGAGTATGACCGCCACACCTACGATGGCCACAACTGGCGCTACGTCAACCTGCCCATGGACGTGATTGAGCAGATGGCCATTGCCTCGCTGCGCGACGGGCGCAAGCTCTACAGCAGCTACGACGTTGGCAAGTTCCTGGATCGTAAGCGTGGCTATGCCGATACCGAAAACTACGATTACGGTGCCCTCTTTGGCACTACCTTCGGTATGGACAAGGCCCAGCGCATTGCTACCTTCGACAGCGGTTCCACTCATGCCATGACCCTCAGCGCCGTCGACCTCGACCAGAAGGGCAATGCCACGAAATGGAAGGTGGAGAATTCATGGGGTGCCGACTGGGGACAGAAGGGATGCCTCATCATGAGCGACCGCTGGTTCCGCGAATATATGTTCCGTCTGGTGGTCAACAAAAAATATGTTCCTGAGGACGTGCTGAAAGCCGCCGCTCAGGAACCTGTAATGGTCATGCCAGAAGATCCGCTCTTCCTGCCAGATGAATAGTTACAGAGGATAATCCTCAAAGGCGTAGAGCACCGTCGAGAGGTAGCGCTCACCAGTATCGGGCAGGAGGACAACAATCTTCTTGCCCTTATTTTCTGGACGCTTGGCCACCTCGATGGCAGCATAGAGGGCAGCACCAGCGCTGATACCTACCAGCAGACCCTCCGACTGGGCAATCTCACGACCTGTGCGGATGGCAGCGTCGTTCTCTACGTCAAACACCTCGTCGATAACGTCAGCGTCGTAGGTCTTGGGCACAAAGCCAGCACCAATACCCTGAATCTTGTGTGGACCGCTCTGTCCGCCGTTCAGCACGGGGCTCGACTTCGGCTCTACAGCAATGATCTTCACGTTGGGGTTCTGCTCCTTCAGGTACTTACCCGTTCCGCTGATGGTACCGCCAGTACCCACACCACCGATGAAGATGTCCACCTGTCCGTCAGTATCGCGCCAAATCTCAGGACCCGTCGTTGCATAGTGCTTGGCGGGGTTGGCACCGTTCTCAAACTGCTGCAGGATAACAGCCCCGGGAATCGTGTCGCGCAACTCCTCGGCAGCGCGGATGGCACCAGGCATACCGTCCTTTCCAGAGGTCAGGCGCACCTCGGCACCATAGGCCTTCACGAGGTTCCTGCGCTCCACGCTCATGGTTTCGGGCATGGTAAGGATAAGATGGTAGCCCTTGACGGCTGATACTAGTGCCAATCCTACGCCCGTGTTTCCGCTGGTGGGTTCGATGATGGTGGCTCCGGGCTTCAGGATTCCCTTTGCCTCTGCATCCTCGATCATCGCCAGGGCGATACGGTCCTTCACGCTACCGCCGGGGTTGAAAAACTCTACTTTGGCAATCACTGGGGTCTCCAGACCCTTTGCCGTTGAATACTTGTTGAGCTCCAGAAGAGGAGTGTTACCGATAAGCTCGGTCAGCTGTTTTGCAATCTTTGTCATAATCTTATCCTTTTATATTAATAATGTGAATTGTTCTCGCTGTCGAATCTTGTATTCGACTGCAAAGGTACGGCGATTTTCGCATCCCCACAATCCCATCCTTATGGCATTCTATATACCATAAGTTTGGTATGCCTCATTTGAACCGACTACGAAGTAAGTGTTAAGTCTTTTTTGTTACTATATGATCTCTACCGAATCATCTTTATTGGTTTATCCCAGATCCGTCATTACAAAATCGAGCATGTGGTGCTTGACGCCATCGACGCGTCCGAGGAGGTTCCATATGGCGTCCTCGCTCAGCACGCCTCGTTTTAGGTCTTGGGGCAGGAGACCTAGTTCGTCGGACCTGAAATCACTTTTCCATTCGTCACTGGAATAGTAGGCGTCGAGTTTCAGTATGTCGTCCTCAAGGTTCGTGATTGTATCCACAGCTTCCTCCAAGGCCCGCAGCGCCACGTCCACGCGGTCAAAGCATTGTTCCATATCGATTATACGTTCAATGTTTGTCATATTCAGTTATTGTTTTTTGATTATTCCATAATTGCAATTATTTGAATCCGCAGCAAAGATAGTCATTTCTTTCGAAACCACAAAGCTTTCTCGTATATTTATATGTCAGTTACTGTCCTTTTCTAAAAATCGCCGCTTCCCCAGTGTTTATGCAGGAAAGCGGCGATTTTACAGTTAATTCCTTAATGTGGAATTGTTAGCTTCAGAACGTTACAGGGCCGTAGCTGCCGACCTCTTAGGGACTACGGAATTAGATAATTACGGAGCCATCAACTAACGATATACCAACAACAGCGGAACGACGGCGCTAAACTACGTTCAAAAAAATATTTCAAGAAAAAAGCACAGAAGTATCACATTCTGTGTAACTCAGTGTAATACAGAACGTTTCGCGAGTGACACTATATTTTAAAGTGTCACTTTTGGGGCTT
>JAEEGK010024936.1_pt1 | contig 12344 bp, 7 predicted proteins | sample 8958771 | NCBI WGS metagenome assembly JAEEGK01 (sample SAMN16246547, study PRJNA631951) | gut metagenome | biome: gut microbiome; feature: rumen; material: SC-attached | host: Bos | place: Iran: Karaj | collected 2018-10 | reverse complement strand
AATCAAATCAATTAAATCTGGTGAAAAATTTAAATTTTTATAATTTTTATTTAAAATTTTCCAAAAAATAGAAACATTATTTAAATATTTAATTAAATTTTCCGGAATTTTTCCTGTAATTAATTCAATTAAAATTAAAACTAAATCTCTATTTAAATTATTTTGTTTTGGATTGTCAATGTTTTCTAAAAAAACATCACTTAAAACTAAATTAAAATTATCTTTATTATTATTATTATTATCATCATCATCAACATTATAAATTTCATTAATATTAATTTCATTAATATTAATTTCATTAATATTAATTTCATTATTATTATTATTATTATTATTATTATTATTATTATTATTATTATTATTATTATTATTATTATTATTATTATTATTATTATTATTATTATCAAAATTAATATTAATTAATAAATTATTTAAAAAAATATTTTTTACTTTTATGTTATAAAAATTATAATCTTTCAAACCATTTAAAATTTGAATGAATAAAAATTTTGTTATTTTTTCATTAAAACCTTTGTTTAAATATGTAATAAAAATTGATAAATCAAAATATTTTTCAATAAGAATAAAATAACAATTTTGTTTTAATAAATTATTATTAAAAAAACATTTATTTACAAAATTTCCGCCAATGATTTTCGCAATATTTTTTGATTGAATGTTTTTAAATTTATTTAGAACATTAAAAAAATTTTCGTTGTTGATTTTTTTTTTTTTATTAAAAGTTTTTAAAATGTATTTTTTATTAATTTCATTTGATTCAAAACATGTGTATAAAATTGAATTTTTTGTTTCGTCTAATAAATTTTCAATTATTAAATTTGATTCTATGTTTTTTTGATTTTCAGACATTAAAAAATAAATAGAAAAGAATTAAAAAATTATTTAATTTTTTTTTTAATTAATTTTATAATTTTTTTATTAAAATATTTAATAATATTTTTTATTTAGATAAAAATATTAAATTATTTATTTTTTAATAAAGATATTTTTATTTTTTAGTGAAATTGTTAAATTTTTTATCTTTGTTAAATGGTTTATTTTTATTGAAATTGTGTTTATTATTATTATTATTATTGAATTTGTTAAATTTATTAAAAGGTTTTTTTTCAAAATTTTTATTTCCTTGTTTATTATTATTATTATTAAATTTATTATTATTTTTATTATTAAATTTATTATTATTATTATTATTATTTTTATTAAAATCTTTTTTATTATTATTATTATTATTTTTATTCATATTATTATTATTATTATTTTTATTAACACTTTTATTTTTTTCCGCAGTTTTATTATTATTATTATTTTTACTATTTTCACTTTCTTTTCTATTTTTACTATTTTCACTATTTTCACTTTCTTTTCTTTGAGTTTTTTTATTCAACAAATTATCAACATTTTTTTCACTTTCATCTTCATCATCATCATCAGAATCTTCTAATAAATCATCTTCATCATTTTTTTCATTTTTTTCATTTTTTTCTTTTTTTTCATCATCTTCACTATCATTATCATCATCCATTAAACTTTCATTAACATCTTCATCATCATCATCATCATCTTCATTTTCTTCATTTTCATTAACATTTTTCTCATTTTTCTCATTTTTCTCATTTTTTTCATTTTTTTCTTCAATTTTCTTATTAATTTTAACATTTTCTTTTTCATTTTCCTCTTCTTCATTTTCATTAAAATTTTCAATAAAACCAGTGATGCTAACAACAGCTTTATTATTATTATTTTTATTAGTTTTCAACAATAATTTCAAACCTTTTTCAACTTTGAATGTTAATGATAAATTCGCAGTGTCTTTTTTATTATCTAAACAGCAAAGTTGAAATGTTTCATTATTGTGAATGATATTTAAAAAATATTGATTATTATCTTCTTTATTATGTAATAAACTAACGTTTGTTAAATTCAAAACTTCATTTAATAAATTTTTATCAGAATCTAATGAAAATGTTTCATTTGAATTTAAATTTTTTCCCCAAAACATTTTAAATGATAAATAATAAAAAAAAATATTTATTATTTTTTTTAATGGATATTTTTTTTTTAATTTGGATTTTAATTAAATTTATTCTTTATTATTATATTTTAATTTTTAGCATTTATTTAATAAGAATTAAATTAAATAATAATAATGAAAAAAATATTATGATTATTTTAGGCAGCGGCGGCCACACAGGCGAATTATTAATAATGTTATCAAAATTAAATTTCAACAAATTCAAAAAAGTTTTTATAATTTCATCACACAATGATAAAAATTCCGAAAATAAATTCAAAGAAACTTTCGATTTAAAAAAATACAAAACTCAATTTTTTTTCTATAAAATTCATCGTTCTCGAAACGTAAATCAAAGTTTTTTAACATCAATTTTTACAACTTTTTTTTCAATGATTCAAAGTTTCTTTTTAATATTAAAAACTCAGCCAAATCTTTGTGTTACAAATGGACCGGGTGTTGCAATTCCTATTGTTTTTATAGGATTTCTATTAAAAAAAATGATGATTTTGATTGAATTTAAAATTTTGTTTATTGAATCTTTTTGTAGAACAAAATCAATTAGTTTAAGTGGAAAATTAATTAAACCAATTTGTGATAAATTTATTGTTTTATGGGAAAATTTAAAAGGAAATAAAAAAGAATTTATAGGAAAAATATTATAATTTTTTTTTAATTAATATTTATTTAATTTTTATTAATTTTTAAGCATGTTTTTTATAATTTGATTTGTTTCTTTTGTTAAATTGAAAATTTCATTGGAATTATTTTTTATTTTTTTATTGTTTTTTCTTAATAAATTATGAACATTAATGATTTTTTTATCATTATTAAATTCATTTAAATTTCCTTCGAAATAATTTTCTTTTTTTTCTATTTCTTCTTTTTTATTATAAATAAAATAACCTAAATCAAAAATTTGATCAGATTCGTTTTTTTTAATAAAATATTCAATTAAATAATGTTTTAATAAAGGATCATTTTCATTATCAAACAAACCTTCTCTAATGAAATTAATATTATTTTTATTAACATTTCGAAAATCGCAATTTTTTATGTGATTTTTTAGAACATCTAATGAAAATTTTTCATTGCAAAATGGAAATGGACATTTTAAATAAATTTTATTATAAATATTATTAATTTCATTTTCTAAATTTTCTAAACAATTTTTATAAATTATTTTTTTACAACAAAAACATTTTCCATTTTTTTCTATTTCTTTTTCTAAACATTCTCTACAAAAATATTTTTTACATTTGTAACATTCAGTTGGATTGTTTAATAAATTTTTACAAATTTGACATAAAAATTCTTGTGGAATTTTTGATGAAAAATATGTTTTTAAATCGAAATTTTTTAAATTTTCTTTTAAAAATTTTAAATTAATGTTTGATAATGAAAATAAATTATTGTTATTTAAATTAATTCCCGAAACTTTGTCAAAACCATTGAAACATTTGTCACATAATTCGAAAATGTCGTTGTGGGAATTTTTGTAAAAAATTGTGTGATTTTTTGGGTTTTTTTCTTCTTCGGATATTGAAAGTAATTTTATGTCAATGGGATGATTTTTTTTTGATAAAGATTTTGTTTTTTCTAAATTCGATAATGTAAATGAACTTTTTGTTGAAAAATTTTCCATAATAAAAATTATTAAAAAATAAAAATAAAATTATTATTTAAAAATTATTATAAAAATAAAAATTATAAATAATAAAAATTATTATTAAAAAATAAAAATTCAAATTAAAAATTCTATTTAAAAATTCTACTTAAAAATTATAATTAAAAATTATTATTAAATTATTATTTAAAAAAATTCTAATTAAAAAAAATTATGGACGAAAAACAATCTCTTCAATCAACATCATACAACTTAAAATATTCCATAACCCCAAAAACCGATTTTCGTCACAAAGACTTCATCCTAAAATTCCAGAATCAATCCAACCTAAAATTTCTCAAAGACGAACAGACAATAAAATACAATGGAAAAGGTTATTCACTCATCGACTACGCAACAGTTCAATCAGACAAATCAATTCCACTTTCATGTTCATTATTTTACTTCGAAATAGAAATTTTAAACGAAGGAAATCGCTGCGAAATTTGTTTAGGAATTTCAGATAAATCAATGGTATTAAAAAAACTATGTGGAACAGTAAATAATTCATTTGGTTATTGCGGAGATGGAAAAAAATATCAAGAAGATAAAAAAGAAATTTTCGGCGTAAAATTTCATAAAAATGATGTTGTTGGCTGCGGAGTTTATTTAAATAAAAAAAAAATTTTCTATACAATCAATGGAAAATTTCTTGGTTATGCGTTTGAAAATATTAATACGTTCAAAAATGTTAATTTTTTTCCTACTGTTTCTTTACATAGTTTGAATGAAACGATTAGAGTCAATTTTGGACTGGAAAATTTTAAGTTTGATATTGAAGGATTTTATTATGAGGAAAATAAAGAAAAAATTGAAAAAATTTATCAAATTAAAAATTCTATGGAAGATTTGGAATATATTATTAAAGATTTTCTGGTCTATAATCAATATCATGAAACGTTTAAAATGTTCGAAAATGAAATTTCACAACAGGATGGAAATAAAAATAATAATGAAAAAAAAGATAATAATGATAATAAGAATGAAAATATTAATAAGGAAAATGATAATAAAAATGTTAATGAAAATAATAATAATGATAATAAAAATAATGAAAATAATATTAATAATATTAGTGAAAATAATTCTAATAATAATAATATTAATATTAGTGAAAATAATAATAATAATATAAATGAAAATAATAATAATATTAATAATAATAATAATGAAAATAATAATAATATTAATAATAATAATATAAATGAAAATAATAATAATAATAATAATAAAATGGACATTGACAGTATTGAAGAAATTAACACAAACAGCAACAATGAAAATAACAATTACAACAACGATATAAAAATATTATTAAACCAATTCAAAACCGATGAAGAAAAATCCAAAAACAAAGAAAAAATAATAAAAATCGAAAACGAGCGCAAAGAAATAAAAAAACTAATATTAAACAAAGAATACGAAAAATCAATAGAATTTTTTCAAAAAAACAACGAAAAATTCAAAACAAAAATCGAATACAAAAAAATAATTTTATGTTTAATAATATTAAAATATTTAGAATATTTAAAAAACAGTGAAAATTACATAAAATTATACGAATATTTAAACAATTTAAACAAAGAAATTTGGGATGAAAATTTAAATATTTTTATTTACAACAACAATGACGAACCATATGAAATTAATTTAAATAAAATTTCAACATTAATTTGCTACAAAGATTTAAAACAAACAGAATATTCATTTTTTATTAATAAAAATCAAACAGAAATTCTATTAAATCAAATCAACGAATTAATTTTTCAAATGAATAATTTAAATGCTTTTAGTATTTTAGAAAAAATCTACAAACAACAAAATTTAATTAATAATGTTAATGCAGCAATTTTTAATGATAATGAACATATTATCGTAAATAATATTTAATTATTATTATTAATATTAAAAATTAATATTTTTTTAAATTTAATTTAAATTAATGAATAAATACAATACATTTCAATTTTCTAATGTAAAAATATTTTTAATTTTTTTTTTTTTTAGAATTTTGATTTTGAAAATAATAATAATTTAATTGAAAGTAATAATAATAATAATAATAATTTTAGTGAAAATAATTTAATTCAATCAAATAATAATAATAGTTTATTTTCATATCAAAATGAACATAATTTATGTGAAAACATTAGTATTTCATCAAGAAATAATAATAATAATAATAATAATAAAAAAGAAAATAATAATAATAATAATTCAAACACATTTGAAAATTCAATAAAAACAACACAATATCAAAATCAATTAGAAAATAAAATTTTATCTCAAGCGAAAAAAATAAATGAACTTCAAATTTACATTTCAATTTGTGAAAAAAAAATTAAAATTTTAAATCCAAATCAAAATTTTCCAATCACTCAAAATGATTTATTAATAGAAAATAATAATAATAATAATAATAATAATAATATAAAAAACAAACTTTCAATTTATGAATCGAAATTAAATTTAAAACAAAACGAAATTGAAAAACTTCAAAATGATTTTAATTTATTAAAAATTAAATTTAAAAACATTCAAGAAACTTTAAATGAAAAAGAAAAAGAAAAAAAAGAAATTTTAAATAATTTAACAAACAAAAAAACTTTTATTAATTTTCCAAATGTTGATCGAATTCCAAGCGAAAAAATTTATGAAGCTTACAATAAATTATTTGAAGCTTATAATAAATTATTTAATGATAGAGAAGTTTTAATTAATAGTTTAAAATCAGAAATTGTTAATAATGACAAACAAAGAAATTTTATTATAATTTTAAAACAAGCGATTGAAAATTCTTTAATTAATAATGAAATTAAAGACAAAATTTTAAATTATGAAAACGAAGAATTTTTTAATAATAATTTTAATAATAATAATAATTTTAATAATAATTTTAATAATGAAATTATTGACATTTCTTCTTTTAATAGCACAATAGAAAAATTAAAAAGTGAAAAAAATACTTTAGAAGAAAAATTAAAGAATGAAATTAATAATTTAACAGAAGAAAATGAAAATTTTAAGAAGAAAATTAAAAATAGTTTGAATTCAGGAATTAAAGAATTAGAAGCAGCGAAAAATAGAATAAAATTTTTAGAAGAAGAAAAAGAAAATTTAATTGATCAAATTAATTTTACGAATAATTTTAATGAAAAATTAAAAGAAAAAGTGAAAAATTTTGAAAATGAAAATTTTGAAATTAATAATAAAATTAAAAATATTCAAAAAAATTTTGATGAAAAAATTAATAAAATTCAATGTGAAAATAATCGATTAAATAATTTAAATAATGAATTAATGAAAAATAGAGAAAATTTTAAAGAAAATAAAAATATTTTAAATGATGAAATTAATAAAATTAATAATGAAAATTTATTATTAAAAAAAGAAAATCAAAATTTAAATGAAAATTATAATTTTTTATTAAATGAAAATAACAAAATTAAAAACGAAAATCAAATTTTAATTGAAAATTTAAAAAATAAAGAAAATGAAATTAATGAAATTAAAAATACAAAAAGTTCATTTAATGAATTTAAAAATGAAAATTTTGATTTTGAAAATAAAAATTTTGATAAAAATTTTGATAAAAATTTTGATTTTGAAAAAAATTATGAAAATAAAAATTTTGATAATAAAAATGATTTAAAATTATCAATTTTTAATTGTTTAGATTGTTGTCATAATTTTTTAGAATTTTGTTTAAACGAACAAAATAAAAAAAAAATAAATTTAAATAATGAAGATTTAATAAAATTAATAAATTTAATTTCAAAAATTTCTTCAAATTTCGAAAATTTTTATCAAAATTTAAAAAATAATAATAATAATAATAATAATGAAAATAATTTAATTAATAAAATAAATTCATATAAAAACGATAATAAAAAATTATACAAAAATAATAAAAAATTATTAGAAGAAAACATAAAATTATTTTACACAAACAAAGAAAATAAATTTTATTTCAAATTCATTTCAAGAATAATAAAAAATCACATTAATAATTACGATTTAAAAAATATTCTCAATCAAATTTTAATAATAAACGATAAAGCAATTGGATTAGAAATTGATAAAAGCAACATTGAAAATAAATTAGAAGAAATTTCACCAGAAAATTTAAATGAAATTAACAAAAACAAAAATTTAATTCAAGAATTAAACAACGAAATTAATGAAAAATTCCTTCAATTAAAAAATTTAGATAATCAATTAAAATCATTTGAAAATAATATTAAAATAATTAATTAACTTTTTTTAATTAAATTATAAATAAAAAAAATTAATTATTATTAATTATCAAAATTTATCATAATTATTTAATGTCCAATAAATTTTAATATAATAATTAATAAAATAAATTTAAATAAATTTTTAATAAAAATTATTAATTAAAAATAAAAAAAAATGAATATGAAAAATATAAATTTATGGAACACAATAATAAAATATTTAAACATAAAAGAAATTCTTAATTTATCAGCGACAAATAAAAAATTTAGGTCAGATTTAAATAATAAACTAAATTTAATAGTAAATAATCAATGGCGAGAAATTTTTGATCAGAAATTTTATAGAATTTCAGAGGAAAAAACAGAAAATGAAGAACTAAATAATTCTGATGAGGGATTAAAAATCGATTTTAAATCACTTTTTTATAATTTTCTATCATTAAAAAATAACATAGAAAAATTAACAGTTTCTGAAGATATTTTTGAAATATTCAAATTACATTGTTATTTACCAAAAATAAGAAAAATAAATAAATTAATTGAATATTCAAACAGTAGTTTACATCAAACGTATTTTTACGACATTCAAAAAAACGAAAATAGATTATATGAATATTACAACAATTTTTTCATGCAAGAAAACAAACATTTATTAAATAACGATTTAGAATTCGGAGAAATTATTTACGATTATAAACAATATTCAAACGATATTATTCAATCAGAAGAAAAAATAACTTTAATGAAAAAAATAATAAATTATGAAAATTTAGAAGAAAATTGTAATAAAAATTATAATAATCAACTTTTAAATTTTATTCTTTGGATTTATCAATTAATTTCTTTATTTTGCATTTATAATCGTGCGTATATTCAAAAATACGAAAATAATTCAATTAAATTTTTAAATGAATACAATGAAAGACACAATAGTTTAGTTCAAATCGCAATGTATTTAAATGATAATTATCAAAATATTAATGTTGCTTTTAATTATATTTATTTTTATTGTTTCGGAAACGTTGAAAAAAAGTTTAATTTATATAAAATGATTTTTAACATTTGGTTCCAAAAATCATTCATTCCTTTGCACGAAAAAATTCTAATGTCGAGCGAAGAGATTTTTAAAATATTTTTAAATGATTCGAGTTCTTTAAGAGAATCAATGAGCACAAATGATGAATCAATAGAAAATGAGGTTACAAATAAAGAAATTATTAATGAAATTTTAAAAGATGTTTTGGATTTTTCTATTGATGAAAATAATGGAAATTATATTAATCATTTAAATTTGCCTGTGAATGATTATTATAAACAATTTGAAAATATGATTAGCAATTGTTATATTTCACATTTACAAAATAAAATTATTTTACGTTCAAATCCAAATGAATTGATTGATTTTTTGAATGTTTATTTTAAGGAAAATGAGAATTATTTTAATGATGAAAAAAATATTCAATTAATTAATAGATCAAAGAAAATTATTTTAACAAACATTGTAAAAAGTTTTAATTATTTTCTTCAAAATGAATTATTGAAAGAATTTAATATTTTTATTTCAGATTCTAATAATTTTAATAATTTTAATAATAATAATAATAATGTAAAAATAGAATTTAATTTTGAAGAAAATGTAAAAAACGCGATTGAAAAAGAAATTTTAAATTTTAAAAATTTTTTATATAATTTCGCTGTAAATAATAATGTTAATTTTAGTTCAGATGTTAATAATATTATTAATCATTTTATACAGAAAAGTAGTGTAATTATTTTTGTAAATAAACTTTCGGGATTTTATTATGAACAAAAAAATTATTTGGAAGAAATTAGTAAAAAAATAGAGAATTTTTTAATGAAGAAAAATAATTTCGATACTAAAATTTTTTTCAATGAAAATCTTAATTTAAAAAAAAATGTTAATGATCAAAATGTTAATGAAAATAATCAAAATGGAATTTTTGTTAATAATAGCTGATTAATTTTAGAAATAATAAAAATTATTTTAAATAATTCTAAAAAAAAACAACATAAAATAAAAAAAATAAAAATATTTTTAATATTATAATTTATAATAATAATTCATTTGTTTTTATTGTATTTTATTAATAATTTCTATTTTATCAATAAATTATAAATTTTTTTAAATATAATTTTTTTATCTTTATTTTAATTACTATTTATAATATTAATAATATTTTTATTTTAATTTTTTTATTATTTTTTATTATTTTTTATTATTTTTATTTTATTAATTTTTTATTTTTTTTCATTAATTTTATTATTTTTTTTTAATAATCTTTCACTTAAACTCATTGAATCATTTTTATAACTAATTTCTTCTTTAATGTACAAATTAAAAATTCCATTTAATAAAGAATTTTTACGATTTTTATTATTTTCTCTTTTTTCATTTGATTCTTTTTCATTTAATAAAAAAATTGGTTCTAATTTTTCGCTTAAATTTATTAATTCTTCATCTGTTAAAATTTGAGGTTCAGCGAATTTACTCAAACCAAAAATTATTTTATAATTATAATTAAAATTTTGAGATTCTTTAAAATCATCAATAATTTTTCCAACATTCAAAATTTTTTCAACATTAATTAATTTTATATTATTTTTTATTAAAATATAATTTTTATTTTTTTCTTCTTCATTTATTAATTTTTGTAAATAAATTCCAATGTAATTAATGCAACCTTCTTTTTTATTATTATTATTTTTATATTTTTCATATTCATTTTGAATATTTTCGAAATTATTTGAATTTTTACATAAAATACTCAAATTTTTTAATAATAAAATATTTTTTTCATCTAATTTTTCCCAAGTTTTTAATAATCTTTTTATGCTCGGATGACAAAACGAATGAATTAAAATAATAATATCATTAAAATTATTTAAATTAAACAAACTTTTAATAATTAATAATATTTTTTTAATAACATCAATTCGATCATTAATTTTATCATAAGATAAAATTTCCTCAGAAAAAAATCTAATTAAAATATTGTATCTATTTAAATAATTAATTAAATTCGGACATAAAATTTCTTTGTTTTCTTTTTTCCAATTCAATGATAATAATTCAAAACATTGAATGTTTTTGTAAATAAAATAGGAAATTAATGTTAATTGACGCGCAATTTCAATTTCGTTCCAATTTTTTATTAAATCAGGTGAATTTAAATTAGGAATTAAAGAATTTGGAATTTTTTCGTATGAAATTAAAGGAATTTTTGTTAGATTAAATAAATTTTTATAATCGGATGATATTATTGAATTTATTAAATTTTGTGTGTTAATTTCGTTGTTAAAAAATAAAATTTTTTCGGTTTGAATTTTTTCGTATAAAATTTTTATTTTTAATTGTAATTTTTTGTTATTTGAAATTTCTGATTTGTAATAATTTAAAACGTAATTATTTAATAATATTAATCCGAAATTTATTAAATTATTATTAAATAATGATTCAATAATATTTAATAAAATTTCAGTTGAAAATAATTCATTTTTTTGATAAACTAAATATTTAAGAAATTTATTAAAATTTATATTTTTATAATTATTTTCTGATAATTTTGAAATTATTAATTCTAAAGAAATAAAATTTATTTTTGTTTTATTTTCATCTGAAAAAATAATATTTTCAACATTTATTTCATTTAAATTGTTTTTATAATTAAATTCATTAATCAATAATGAATTTTTTTCCATATTATTAAAATATTTTTTAAAAAAATATTTAAAATTATAAAAAAAATTTTTAAAAATTATTAGAATTTTTAATAATTATTTTTAATAACATTCAAATAAAAAATTTAATTATTTTTTAATTATTTTTTAATAATATTTTTAATGGGATGTTGTAATTTAAAACAAGATTTAAATGTAATTTTAATTTTTTTATTTTTTATATAGAAATTTAATTATAATATTAACAATGAAAAAATAAATAATTCAAATTTTATTATAGAAAATGAAGATTTTAATAAATTTAATATTGAATCATTAAATAATTTAATAAAAAAAAATAATTTAACAAGCAGAAATAATCATGCTACATTAAGTACATTAAATACTGATTCATTATTAATAAATAATAAAAATAATATTAAAAAAAATAATTTAAATAAACAAAATTTAAAAATTAGTAATAATTATTATAATTTAACTATTCCTTCAAATGAAAATTTAAATACTTTTGAAAAATTTAAAGATGTTTTTGATGAAGGAAAAATTATTAATAAAAATTATAAGCATAAAAAATTTTTATCTATAAATAATAAATTCAATATAAATGATATTACTGATTTAAAATTATCTAATAGTGTTAGAAATACAAATAATTAAAAACAAAAAAAATTAATAAAAATTATTTATTTTTTATATTTAAATATATATA
>JAEEGK010024934.1_pt1 | contig 12345 bp, 12 predicted proteins | sample 8958771 | NCBI WGS metagenome assembly JAEEGK01 (sample SAMN16246547, study PRJNA631951) | gut metagenome | biome: gut microbiome; feature: rumen; material: SC-attached | host: Bos | place: Iran: Karaj | collected 2018-10 | reverse complement strand
GGATTCTTAAGCTCAACTGGCTCAAGAAGTTTACCGCAGTGCTCGCACTGATCGCCGCGTGCATCTTCGTAACCGCAATGCGGACACGTACCGCGCACGTATCTGTCTGCAAGGAAGCGCTCGCATTCCGGGCAGAAAAGCTGCTCTATCGTGTTCTCTTTAATGAATCCGCGCTCATCGAGCATTTTAAAAAGAGACTGAACAATTTCTGTCTGCTGAGGAGTAGATGTTCTACCGAAATAGTCAAAGTTTATTCCGAACCATTCATAAATATCCTTGTGGATAGCATGGTAAAAATCACACAATTCCCTAGGTTTTTTATGCTCTTCAAGAGCCTTAGTTTCTGTAGCTGTTCCGTACTCGTCCGTACCGCATACATAAAGCGTGTCATAACCGCGGCTGCGGCAAAAACGTGCGAATACATCGGCAGAAAGCACCTGAAGAAGGTTCCCCAAATGAGGAACGTTGTTTACATAAGGTAAAGCTGAGGTTATAAGTCTTCTATTCATAATAGAATATGATAATTACTTATGGCTTTCTGCGCAAGAGGTTGAGCAAGTGATGTTGAAAAGTCTGCAAACTTAGCTTCGTTTTTTTGAAGCCAATGCTTTTTTCGTAGTTTGTTTTATATTAAGGAAAAGCGTTTTCTCTGTTTCGTATCCGGCTGGTATTTCCAGTTTCCAGAAGAAAGTAAAACACGTTGCGTAAGGCGATTTCTCGCAGAAAACAGGCTGTATGCAAATACCGGCATTCTCATTCGGCTCAAACGTAAATACCGTGGAAGTTTTTGCATCTGTAACCTGGCAGCATGAAACATCGTGCTGATGTATAAAAATCTGGTCAGTGCAAGAAGCTATGCTTGTGTCAGCTGAAATAACTTCTATACATCTGTTTTTAATCTCCAAATCGATAAGAGAAAGGTTTGATTCAACTGCGAAATAGCATTTTAGAAAATCTGGACTCTGATTTTTTATGATGTATTGGACTTGTATCGAATTATCAGTAAATATGTATTTTTTTCGCAGCCTGATATTCTGATGTTTTTTTCCATAAGAGCCTTCTGCTTCAAGAACAAGTTCCTGCCTGATTCGTGAGAACGAAACTTCTTTGTATGAAAGTTCCGGGAAAACGATGTTCTGCAAAGGCTTTCCGTTCTGATACAGCTCCGAGAAAGAATTCTTGTCTGCAAAAAAATCTGTGAAAACCTTTTTGGGATAAATACCCTTGTCTTTCTCGCAAACGATTGAATAATTTCTGCTGCATGGCTTTACATCTAGCTCAAAGACTGCCCCGCCCTCAGTCGTCAAGAACGAGTTGTAGACCGGCGTTCTGCAGATATACTCCATGTTTCCGTCCATATCAAGGTCGAACGATGTCAAAAGAGTTTCTTGCTTTGTACCTGCTTCTTTTATCAATTTTTCCGCAATAAGCAGATGATTGTATGCTTGCAGTCGGATTTTCTGCTGCTCTACAAGCGAAAGGTTTTCGTTCCAATAAGCGGATCGTTCCTGCGCTTTCCACAGCTCTTCCCTAGCCGCTTTTTTGCGCGCTTTGTCACCACGGCACTGATTAACTTCGTTCGAAATCTGAATCATCCGTGAATAAAGCCTGAACGACTCTGGATTGCGCGCGATAATCTCTTTGGCAGGGCGGCAGTTCTTACTTGAGCCGGACGGAATAAATGCCCTTGTAAACAGCGTGCAATTCTTAAGGTACTGTGAAGCTGTATGTAGCGAAATTAAGTTGCTTTCCCTCGCGGAATCTAAGAATTTTTCAAGCCAGCCGTTTTTAACGATGAACGAAAGCTGGTCAGGCATGAACAAAGTGCTTATCGCTGTTGTAGCTCTGTTTCCCGCAAATTTTGAGAACAATGATATGTATTCTTCTGCTGAATCAGATTCAGACGGAATGATGTTTTTGCAAAGTGGCAGAATTTTTATTGTTTTTCCGTATTCTTCAACGATTATCGGCTTGGATGCAAAAGACTGAGTTTGATACTCCTGTGATAAAAGCGACATATCAAGGAAAGCAAAATCCATGCCGCAAGTGTACAGGCTCGTAATAAGAGACGAATCCCATGCGCTGCTCGTAAGCCATGCGCCTCGCGGCTTTTTGCCGAAAAGTTTGCGCACAGCAGTCGTCAGCATTTCAATTTGTCCTACTCTGTCCACAGGAAGAAGAAGCGGCAATATCGGGTCGTAGTATCCGCCGCCTGCAATCTCGATTTGCTTACGAGCAGACAACTCCGAGATAAGCTCTATTGCCTCAGGATGTTTTCTTTCAAGCCATTCTGCTTTTCTGCCGGAAATAGCAAAGGTTAAAAAGCAATCTGGGTGAGAATAAAGAAATGAGAGTATGTGTTTAAGATGATCCTGATATTGTGATTCTTCATCGGAATCTCGGATTATTCCTTCAGAATCAATTCTCAGAACAAAACAGACACTAGTATTCTCCATTAAAAAACCATCCGTTCAACAGCTGCAGAGTATAGGACTTTTATATTAAAGCACAATGTCTATATTTTAAAGCCTTTAGCAAAAGGATTTGTGATTTTTTTGATACATTTTCTTGGACATTTTTTCGCCATTTCAAGCGTCAACGTATCTTCTTTGTTGCACGCACCGCAAGATGTACAGCCGGCAGTACAATTATCGCAATTTTCATGCTCGGGCAAAGAGCACTGTACAAAATACTCTTTTTCTCGCGGAATAAGCTCTATGATTTTTTGAGGACAATGCGGCAAACATTCGCCACAGCCGTTGCAGGATTCAGTTACAACAGCAGTTCCGTTTTTTATGATTATCGCGTGCTGAGGACAAAACGTAACGCATGTTCCGTATCCTATGCATCCCCACTTACAGAAAAGCTCTTTGCCGTATATTTCAGAGAAAAGACGGCAATCTGTCATCTCGCGGTGCTCCAGAAGCTTTTTATTGGCGTTTCTGTCAGGAGAGCATTTGACTACCGCGCATAAACCTGTGTCATTGCCGGCAGCAGGCTCAACCAAATCGTTAAGGAAATCTTTCTCTTCCTTTGAGAAAACCATCTCTGGATTAAACCGGAAATATATGAACAAAAGAAAACATAAGCCGCAAACGGCAAGAATTATCAATATGCAGAACAAAAACGCCAAAAACATTACAGCACCTCGGTATTAAGCCATGAGACATTGAAAGCGAACAGTATGAAAAGGATTACGGCAATGCACAGAAAAATCAGGGCACCGTCCTTAAAACTCATATACTGCAAAGAATTCTTCATTTTCCAGTGCACAGCATATATGATAGGCAACATGATGAAGAAAGCAAGAATTGATGCAAGCGCAATCAAAATTGCATTTCCAAATGTAATTCCCTCATTTATAGCAAGAAGAAGAGTACAATATGAAAAATAAAAACCTGTTACATTTTTTTTGAGGAATCTTGCGGAAAACTCCGTAATCACGAGCGATATAAGATAAATAATGAAAAAGCAGAAGAAAGGATAAAGTTCTGCAAGCTCGTTCGGAACAAGAATATAGTTCGTCATCGGCCAGCAGATCAACAGAGAAAGAAAAACTGTAATTATTTCTTTCGAAAGGAAATAAAGCGTGTCTGTCGGCTTTTTAGAGAATACGAATATTTTATTCAGCCCTATTCCGTATACAAAAACGGCTGACGATATAAAAACATAGAAAAAAAGTACATATATCATATGCTAATCCTTTCTCCTGGCAATCTCGATTTTTCTGTTTATGAAAAAGAACAAAGCAACGACGATACCAGTAAGAATCAAGGCTCCTGATATTGTTGAGAAAAAGAATGAAAGTGTATCTGACTTTACGAATGGATACTTATAAATATGTATTCCGTCACGGAACGGCAGCGAGAAAGACCCGTATGCCAGGAATTCACGGACGATAGAGACAAGAGCCGCAATGCCCGATAAAATGCCGGAATTCCGCATGTTTACGGCAAACATATTCGACGTGTAGTTTTCTTTTGGCTCCAGGATATGCCCTGTAAGAAACGATGATACAGGCGCAAGGTAAATAACGAAACCAATTGTCAATGCGATTATCGGAGAAAAAAGGATAATAAGCTGCTTAAAAAGCAACGTCATTGAAATCATGAATATGATAAGGAGCGGTGTCTCCAAATTTTGTAAATCCAGCTTGCCGATGAACATTTTTAAGGCTGTTCCAGACAGCATAACAAAATTAACTGTTACAAGCATTATCAGCGTATATGCGAACCTTGATGGCAGCGGAACTATAAAACTGAGTATCGCAGTAGTAAACATAAAAATAGATTTTTTCATTTTCTTAGTTTCCTTTTGCAATAATTGACGGTATTTGCCGTGAGCAATAGTTCAGCTGAGTTTCCGACGCATTGTTGTCAAGGCTGTTTTCTTCAGACACGAAATGAGTGTTTGCGGCATATCCCACAAAAGTTCCCTTCTCATCTCCATCGAAATATGTAAACACAGCAGCCATAGGACCTGAAATGCCTGTAAGCCTTATAAGAATCGCCTTTCCGTCCTCGTTTGTTTCTGTATTCACAATCGAGAAAACGGCTGTAGACACTGTCGCAGGTGTTTTTATCGGGACATAATCGCCTACTGCATACAGAGTGCCGTATTTTGAGACAAGCACATTTTCAACGCTTTCCCTGAGCTTAGTTTTCCAAGTATTTCTGGAAATAAGCGTGAAAATTGCCAGTATGAAAAAAAGAATCAGCACAATAACAGTGAATGCGCCATATCTGTGTATAAGAAGTTTTGTTTCATCAGTCATTTTTTACAGCTCCAGTTTTTTAACGAAGAAAGTCATATATAACCAGTCTTCAATAAGTTGTATAAGCGGAGACAATACGTTAACAATCAGGACAACAAACATTATACCGATATGTCCGGTTCCGCATCCGTTTATACAGAACGATATTACTCCGGCGATTACGGCATAAATAATCTTGCCAGGAATACTTGTCGGCACAGTTCCTGCCCATGGAAGAATAAAAAATGCGCAAATAAGAGTTCCGCTTGTACAAAGCGCAAGAAGAATATCGCCTGCGTTATAAATGTTTCCGAACGGAACAAGACCGAAAACTCGTACGCAGAATGCATAAACTACGATAAACACAGCTGGAATGAGCCAATCAATCATATCAAAAGAAATAAGGATTATTGTCGCTAACAGAGTGAGCAAGTTAAAACGGAATCCCGCGATAACGCTTCCGTTATCCCACAGCAATGAGATATATCCTTCCGGAAGAACTAGACCTGTAAACTTAAAAACATATTTGTTCAAAAATGATGTTATCGCCTTGTCCGCGGGCAAAACTGAAAAAGTTCCGTCGCTTATAAGATTAGAAAAAATATTCTCATTCTTAAGATACTCATGCGGTATAAGGAAATCCGGGAACAAGCTGCTTTTCAAGAGGAACAACGCAAGAACGGAGATAACAGCCGGATTGATCCATGAGAAAGCAAAGCCGCCAGCGATGTATTTTGAAAGCAAAAGAATTATTGGAACTACGAAGAACACTACTACAGGCGGATAATCCTGCGGGATGAACAACCCGATGAAAAGTCCCTGCAGTATGGCTATATAATCAAGCTTGAATTGTTTATGATTGAGCAATGTGTCTGTTAAATCAGCTGCAACGGAAGCAAGTATAGAAACAAGGACGATTATAAGAGAATTGTAGCTTTTCGACAAAAAGAGCATTACAAGCTGTGGCACAAAAAGCAACAGAGAAACTTTTGCTCCATCGTCAATAGACGGCTTTGAATTATAAAATGGCGTAAGCGTTAAATACTGATATCTATTTTTCATTTCAAGTTTCCTCGGACTAAAGCGATAGACTGGAAAAGCGGAAGCCGTGCCGGGCAGCTTGTGTTACAAAGGCCGCACTGCGTACATAAAAGCGAAGTTTTCAGGAACTGCTCGGACATCTCCGAATGGTAGTAGTAATAATCAAAGAAAGCGTCAGGATGCAGGTTCACAGGACACGCCCTGTGGCAATTTCCGCAGCGGATGCAATGTGTCTGCTTTTGGTCGGGAACGGCACTTCTTGAAAGAATCGTAATTGACTTAACAATACTTGTAACAGGCGTGTCAGGCTCGCGGATTGCCGTTCCCTTAATAAGCCCGTTAACTATTATTTTGTAAGGCTTTTTCTTGAAGCCGGCGCACTGCTCCACAAGCTTTCTTATTGGGGTGCCTATGCGTGCTTTGAACATTATGTTTTTTTTCAGCGCGTTGCCGGAAACCTGAACAAACCTCTCAAGCAACGGCTTTTGCAGTACGACGGCTTCATAAGCGGCAAATGCTGTGGAACTGTCAATGGCGACAGTAGTTTTATATTCTTGTTTGTTGTTTTCAAGAATGATATCAAGTTCGCGCTTGCCGCACATAAGCTGTTTTGACTCTGGAACATTGATAAACTCCATCTTCTCAAAAGGAACTGGAGACGGCATTTTCATAGCTTTGTCGTAGAAAACAAAGATTTTCTCCGCGTTCATCGCTTTTGCAACAACAGCCGCGCCTTCCAATACTTCCTGAGTTTTCTGTGCGGCAATAAAACTGTCAGTACATACGCTCGGATCCGCATCAAAAAGCCTTACAGAAAGCGCATTCCTTGAATTGTAGTTGTCGTTAAGGCTTAAAATCTCGCGTGATATGGAGCATGGAGTATCAAAAGTATTTATAACTCCGTTGTCTGCCATAATTGAGCATATATCAACGGCGGTAAGCCCGTCCCAGCTGCGGCTCCTCAGCTTTTTTCCCTTGTAAGAGAATTCTCCATCCAGTTTGATTACCGCAACCTCAGAGACTTTTCCGTCAGGCATTGGAAGTGTCTTGTATTCTGTCAGCACACCAGGAACAGGTGAATGAACCGATGCGCTGTATGCATCGAATTTTCCAAGAACCTGTCCTTCTGAAACACGTGAATTGACAGCTGTTTTCTGAACGCTTATGTTTCCTTCCGCATCCTTGAGCGGCACAAAATCATACAAAGGAATGTACGCGTCTACGGCTTCTGAAAATGAAGTATCAGGTAATATCATTTTTTTCTTTATGCTCATTTTTTACAGCCTTTTATCAATCTTAGAGTCAATAATATCACAAACAAAACAAAAAGTGAAATTATCGCAAGCACGGACGTAACATCATGAGATGTATCCCCGGCTTTTACATATTTTGTGGTGAACATTTTATTCTGAGAGGAAAGGAAACGCTCCGCTCCTCCGTTTTTATAAAATGCATCCGTCAGATTGCCAAGAAAATCGTCATCAAAAGTTTCGAACACTTTCTGCGAAAGATGAATTCCGTCTTTATCTTCCGTAAACTCAGGAATCGAAATTGTGTCGCCGGGTTTTAAGTCGTCATACAAATACGAATCAGAAAGCCTTACATACTGCGAACGGATGTTAAGCCAGTATTCGTCAATAAAATCCGCAATATCAGGAGAGTTTTCCGCAGGATAATCCACATCGACATCCGCCTCTTTTGTACGAAGCTCCTTAAGCTCTGAATACGCGGAAACGCTGAACCCATCATCAACAGTATACTCCGAAGGAGAAGGCAGATACAAGCCATCTTTTCCCGCGCTTTTTATCAGTCCGGAAGATATAAAAAAGAAAACGGCAAGAACAACTGACGCAACCGCAAGAGACGAAACAGCTACAATCGTAATTCGTTTATACGGCTGGATATTCCGTGACGTAAGAATCGGCACATACCGGAAATGGCATGATGAGGCAGAAAACATTTCTATGTATTTTGTGGAAATCCATAAAGAAACGCAAGAAACTACGGACAATACAAAAAGGATTGAAAGCTTTACGCCACCGGTTGCTATTGAGAACGCCGATATAACAAGGCTTATTAAAACAGCGGGATTCAGCAAAGCTTTTGGGATGCCGTGTTTTCTGCCAGCGTACTGCTCAGCGGCGTAGAAAGCGAACAATGCGCAAACTGCACCAGAAACGGAGCTATAAAGCGGGCACCATAAGCAGAAAAGCACGAGAGGAACGGCACAGACTGAGTGCAAGAAAGATATTCTTCCCAAAATCGCAAGCAAGACTAATGCAACAAAGCACACCGCGGGATACAGATACGGATATTGCGCGACAGAATCAGTTCCGAACTGCAACGCACTCTTTTTAATAAGGCTTATTACATCTGATGAAATTTCATCCGGAACGTAAATTATTTTGAAATCGCCCGATTTATCGTAAAAGAAAAAATCACGAAGGCTTTCTAGGGAAAAGTTTCTTGATTTTACAGGCTCATTGCCCGGCATAATCACATTCTTCCAAACATGATGATACTCAGGATCTTCGAACACGATACGATTCAACAGGCTCGTATCGCTAATTGCGGCTTTTATATCATCGTTTGTGTACTTGGCTGGAAAATATATGACTTTGTACTGTTCCCATATACGCATGGAAGGCTGAACGCGGAAAACAAAAACAAGTGTCATTAAGACTGAGGCAGCGAACAGAAACAGTAAAACCTTAAGAACCAGTTTCATTTTTACAATACGGAAAAGGCAATGCCTACAAAGATACCTAAAAAGCAGCCCATGATAACTTCAGTAGGCTTGTGACCGTGAACTTCCTTAAGCGGAGTAAAGTTTTCTATAAGTCCATTTTTCTTAAGCTGCATTCCAAGCTCGTTCAAAGAGCGTGTCTGCAAGCCGCTGGAACGTCTAACTCCAAGAGCATCACGGACAACAACAAGCGCAAATGCCGTAGAAAGAATAAAAATATCGGACGTAATACCGTTTCTGAATCCGATAGAAACGCAAAGAGACATTACTAACGCCGTATGGCTGGAAGGCATACCACCCGTTTTCCAGAACATAAGCTCAACAAGTTCTTTTAACGAATGAACTTGTCCCGAAAGTAATTTTATAATAGTTTTTATAAACTGTGCAGAAAACCAACTGAAAACCATCGATAAAAAAACCGGGTTTGCAATCATTGCCTGCATCTGAAACTTCGCTTGACCGAGCATATCTTCATAAATATTATATGTTATATGGATTTTTTGCAATACACAGCCGGGCCAGACGATGACGGAAGACGACTGGACAGAGTTATAAGAATTGTCCTCCAAAACGTCTCGATGCCTGAAATTTATAAATACATACGCAAAGGTCTTGTCCGTGTAAACGATAAAAAATCTGATTGCAGCTACAGAATAAAAAAAGACGACATAATTCGGATACCTGATTTTTCAGCTGATTCTGCGGCTTCTGTTTCCAAAACAGCGGAGAACCATACACCACTAAACGACGCGGTTAAGGGCTTCTCTACAAATCCGAACATTCCGCAAGTAACTGATGTTTTCAAAAACTCTTATGTTCGGATTTTGAACAAACCTTACGGAATGTCAGTCCACGGCGGAGGCTCATCGGATACAGTCTGTCTTGATCAAATTGTCAAAGCCCAGTTCGTACCTGAAAACGCATCAATTTCTTTTAAACCGGGTCCGCTTCACAGGATAGACAGACACACAACAGGCCTCGTCGTTTTTTCGCAGAACCTTGAAGGCGCGAACGTCTTTTCAAAGATGCTCCAGAATCATGAAATAAAAAAAGAGTATCTTGCAGTGCTGTGCGGGAAACTCGACGCGCCTGCAACTTGGGAAGACGTTCTTGCCGCCGCTGACGATTCGCCCGAAAAAACAGTTTCCAGCAAATTTCACACCATGAGAATTGCCGATCGCGGTACAACAGCGAAAAGCGACGGCAGCAGCGTAAAAATCGCTAGGACGAAAGCTACTCCTGTCGCACACGGCACATATAAAGGCGCGGACATAACGCTCGCATTAGTTGAAATAGAAACAGGAAGAAAACACCAAATCCGCTGCCAGTGCGCACAGCACGGCTACCCGCTTCTGGGCGACACGGCTTACAAAGGCAAAAATCCACCCGGAATCGACGGACATTTTATGCTTCATTCATGGAGAATGACTTTCCCATCGGAAAACAGGATTGAATTACCCACCACGATCACTGCACCACTTCCTGAAAAATTCCAGAAATTCATAAGAAATCACTTGTCGCAAGGCGAGTTCTCTCTTTATAATATAAATTGAGTATGAACCTGTTAAAAGATATTGTCTGGTGGGTAAAAGGTGTAACCGTTTTTGCTCTTGTCGGTGAAAGCGGAACCGGCAAAAGTTTCCGCGCAAAGCTGTTAGCTCAAAAATACGGCATAGATATCATCATTGACGACGGACTTCTTATCCAGGACGACAAAATAATAGCAGGACGCTCGGCAAAAAAAGAAAAGACATTCCTTGCGGCAGTAAAAATCGCGCTTTTTGATGACAAATCGCATCGTGATGATATTGCGAAAGCTCTTAAAAAGATGAAAAACATCAAAAAGATACTCATACTCGGCACATCAGAAAAGATGGTCAACAAAATCGCGCTCCGACTGCAACTCCCTGCTCCATCAAAAATTATCCATATCGAAGAAATCGCTACGCAGGAAGAAATAGACAAAGCAATCCGCACGAGACGCATCGAGGGAAAACACGTTATCCCTGTTCCTGCAATCGAGATAAAACGGAATTATCCGCAGATTTTTTACAATACCGTTAAAGTTTTTTTGAAGCGGAAGAACAAAAACAGCAGCAAGATTTTCGAAAAATCAGTTGTAAGACCGGAATTCTCAAAAAAAGGACGCATAAGCATATCAGAGGCGGCACTTTCACAGATGGTCATGCACTGTGTTAGCGAATTCGACAAGCAGATTCGTGTGAAAAAACTGACGATTAAAACAGATCCGCAAGGATACAGGTTCGTTATAACGATTGATGTTCCGTTCGGAACGCAGCTTACAGGAAAGATTCACAGCATGCAGCAGTATATAATCGATAACATCGAGAAATTCACTGGCATATTGATTGAGGAAGTAAGCATAATTATCGATAAAATAACACAATAACTGTTTACATCGAGACAGCGACTTTCATTCCGTCAGCTGCTTCTGGCACTTCTGCATCTTCAATCTGAGACTTATCTTCTACTTGTGCGGCACCACCGCGCCTTACCGGTCTTTTCTTAGTAAAAGCGTCTTTCGGGATTCTTATTGAAATGCCGAGTTTCTTGAGTACCGTGCGGATAGCGTACTCAAGCTCTGTTCTCTGCGGATTCATCGGGAGAACGAAGTTGCGGCACTGCGTCCATGTTCGTGAATAAAGCTCACCAGCGGCAGAAGACGTGCATTCTTTTTTCCAGTCTGTCAGACCTTCTATAAAATCGTAGATAAGATAAACGAGTTTCTGTCCTGTGCGGCAGTCTGGAGACATTACGTGAAGAGCGTCAAGCTCCTTAAGGTGCGCAAGGTATTTTTTCTCGAACTCAGGTTTTGCATACATCATTGCGGTTGCTGCCGGCTGAAGATACATATAAACATCAGTTTCAAGCGCAAGCTGTACAATTTCGTATGAATGACCGGAGTTTATTATCTTAAGAAGCTCCTCTGTGAGCCGTGACGGAGAGACTGGCGAAAGTAAATTCGCAGATTTGCAGATTTTTCGCTTAAGTTGATAAGGCATCTTAAAGCCAGTTGTCGTGGCATATTTCACGGCGCGAAGCATACGTACCGGATCTTCTACAAAGATATTGTCCAGAGGGATTACAGGGCGAATAACACGCTTCTTTATGTCGCGGAAACCGCCAACATAATCGATGCACTGCTCTTTTATTGGGTCATAATAAAGCGCATTGAGAGTGAAGTCACGGCGGCGCACGTCCTCGTCCATCGTTCCGAAACTGTTGCCAACTGTTCCTTCTGCAAGAGAGCGGAACGTGCTTACTTCAAAGATTTTCGAGCCGAAAAATATGTGGACAAGACGGAAACGCTTACCTATTATGCGTGAATTTCTAAAAAGCTTCTTTATTTTTGACGGAGTTGCGTTCGTGACAATATCAAAATCTTTTGGCGTATTACCAATTATAAGGTCGCGGACGGCGCCGCCCACGAGATATGCCGGATAACCGTAACTGCGCAGTTGCTCAATAATACGGATGGCATCAGGATCTATTTTGTCTTTGTTGATACAATGTTCTTCTTTAGTATAAACAACGGCAGTTTTAACAGGCCTGCCGTTCTTGTCGTTCGAATATCGTGTAAGCATCTAAAAGTACAATACAAAATTTCAATATATTGTTCAATATGTCAGATCTTTTTGATTTTTTTTGATGATTTTTAGAGCAAAAATGAAAATTTCGGGCTCTTGCGTTCGTATAAATAATATGTACGACATTTTCAACAGTCGCACACCATCAAATTAGATGAGGAGAACGGATTAATGAGTGAAACAGAACTTTCTCCCGA
>JAEEGK010024931.1_pt1 | contig 12346 bp, 9 predicted proteins | sample 8958771 | NCBI WGS metagenome assembly JAEEGK01 (sample SAMN16246547, study PRJNA631951) | gut metagenome | biome: gut microbiome; feature: rumen; material: SC-attached | host: Bos | place: Iran: Karaj | collected 2018-10 | reverse complement strand
AGAAGATCATCTATTGTGCCCTGTACAAATGGACTTACACGGTTAATATCTTCTTCTTTCTTTTCTGTTTTCTCGTTTAAGAAGCCATCGGCAAGGCTGTAGAAAGAACGGCGTCTTTCATCAAGTTCGCGCTGAAGTTTATTCTGATAATCACGGATTTCCTGGAAAGTTATATCGGCAAGTGTAAGAGAAGCATTTATAGATGCAAGCTTACGGCGTAATGGAATATCAAAAGGATTAAACTCAATCTTATAAATTAGCTCATGTTCTACTTCTGCCCATGCATCCTGAAGAATTGTTCTAATCTGAATTTCACAAACAAGTTCGTCAGAAATTGGAGCAAGCCCTTCATACTTACCTTCAAGAGGAGGCAAAAACTCTGGAGGAATCTTTACCAGAACATGAATAGATTCATATCCAAATTCTGAGAACTTCTTCTCTGCACCCTTTACTTCTACTTCCTTAATTTCAAAAAGCTTTTTAATCTGTTCAAGACCTATATTGATATCTTCAAGAAAGGCACAAATCATTCTTATGCCAATCATATCAGTCAGACAGACAATTCCATCAGCTTCTGCTGCATCTTCAGGTTTAAGACGCAGAACCTTTTTATAATAACTGGAAAAAGATTTTACTCTATTTTTGTATGTAGGCTGTGATTGTAATATTATTTTCTGATGAAGAATAGAAATAATATTTTCCATTATTTTTGTAAAATAATCATTGTAAGATTCATAAGTTTCACGGATTTTTGCTTTAGAAGGAATATTATTGTTAGTCATATAAATTGATTATAAGTGAGATTTTAAATAAAGCAAGGAATAAAAAAAGCACTTTAAGTAAAGTACCTAAAGTGCTTTTTATTTATATAAAAGTTTCAAAAATTATTTTGCATCTACTGCACTAGCAGAGTTTCCGCTTGTGCTCTGTGCATTAGAAGAACCATCTGGATTCAAGCTGGTTGTGAAATCATCTTCAGTTGCTTTCTTAGCAGCTTCGAGATAACGGTTAACCTGTTTGTTTCCAAATCTTTCCATTTCTGCAGCCTGTCTTTCAGCTTCTTTCTTACCAATAATGCCCCAGAGATCTTCATCTGCGATATCGCGGTCACTGATAAGGATAGCCTTGTCATAAATAATCTTTACATCTTTGAAATATCCGATGAAGTCGCCACCAATGTGAGCTGCATCTCTTGTGATTTCAAATCCAGCAAAAATTACGTGAGGAATTCCTCTTGGATAGATTGGATATACACGGATTTCGCGAGTTCTTACTTCAGAAATATACTGTGGGTTATTCCAGCGGAGTTCTCTCCAACCGTCAAATCCAAGATATCCCATGAAATATCTTCTTTCGATTCCGTCGTTATCAATAAGATGTACCCAAAGTCCATGTGGGAAGTTCATACCCATTGTTGTAACCTGGATAGATTTGATAGTTCCAACGTTCTTAACAACACCATATCCACCTTCAAAGAGGTAACCTTCGAATGAAGGATTGTTTGTTGTATTGTAAGAAGATTTGTCATCTTCTGATGATTCAACACGATTTCCATTTTCATCAGCATCTGAAAGAGGTTCATAAGCTGGAATTGTGAATGGAGGTACAATTTTTGCACTTGCATTAGAATTCCATGAAGGGAATACAATTCTTACACCCATTACATTGCTGCCGGCAAAAGGAACGTCAGCTGAGCTTTTTACAGGTGCAGGAACAACTTGTGAATCTGCCAAAGCCATTACAGACTTAGCTGAAGAATTCAAAACAACTTCCCATTCATTAAGTACAAGTGAAGTTCTCATAAGATCTTTCTGCTGTTCAGTATATGTAGCACCTGCACTAACAGAATAGTCCATAACCGTTCTTTTGTTCTGTGTTGGGTCTCCATTGTCATTGCTTACACAATCAGCGTCCAACAAAGTAAAATCGATAAGCGTAGCTTCTTCAGCAAAAGCAACGCCACCAAGCAGCAGAGCAGCTGCAAATAAAACCAAAGTCTTCCTCATTTTGAAGCTCCTTTTATACTAATTCGATGTAGCCTTGTATTAGTATTATTATCTTATAAGTAATTTAATTTGTCAACGCTTTTTTAAGGCCTGACAGTCTCAGAAAATAAAAAAATTAATTATTTTCTGCGCTAGAATCTTCATAAGCGTATATCCCGTTTACAAAGATTTCAACTTTTTTAATGTTTCTGAAGTTTTTAATAATATTAGTTTTTAAAAGCTCTACCCCCTCTTTTATTTCAATAACATTGTCGCCCATTTTTAATAAATCATCAGATAAATTGATATAAACTACATCATCTTTTTCCATACAGGAAAGAAGTTTTGTACCAGCTGTAAAAATCAGTTTTGTTCTTTCTACGCCGGAACCAAGAAGCAGCTCATCGATGTAATAATTTATATCGCTTTTTGAAGGATTACGGGATAAATACCGGGTTTCCACAATCAGCTTATTATCTACAGAAGGAAAGATAAAGGTTCGTCTGCTTCCATAACCCTTTAATTTATATAAAGTTGCAGACATAATAAAAGAAGCGGTCAGCAGAAAAAGAAATACGTAAATTACGATATAACTCTTTTTTGATAAACTAGTTTTCATTAGCGGCAGTAAATCCTTTTGAACGTTCAAAATGTGTTATAAATGCACTTATACCATTATATATTCCAAGGCTTGCTTTTTTCAAGTATGCTTCATTATTCAAAAGTAAAGCTTCTTTTTCGTTGGAAACAAAGCCCAATTCAATTAAAACGCTTGGCATATTTGAGTTCTTTACTACAAACCATTCTTCTGCCTTTATTCCACGGGCTTTTGATTCATTTCCAATTTGTGATTGAAGACCATCCATAATAAACTTTGCAATCATTATGCTTTCGGTGGTATATTCTTCTTCCATCATTGAGTTGAGGATTGGGAATAAAGACTTATCATCATCAGCGACTGATTTATCAATTACAGTACGTCTATAGCCCGGAGAAAGATACCAGACTTCATAACCAGAAGAGGTTTTGTTTAAGGAAGAATTGACGTGAATTGAAATAAAAAGCACAGCTTCGTTTTCTGGGACTTTAACTCCGTTTGCAATGTCAGTACGTTCACTCAGGGAAAGGAAAACATCCTTATCACGCGTAAGTATTATTTTTTTATCCGGGTAAGCAGTTTTAAGGCGTTCATAAAGCATTTTTGCAACTCTGAGATTTATATCTTTTTCCTGAATCAAAACTTTTTTGCCATTAATTTCATAAGTTTTACCAGCTCCAGGGTCTTTACCGCCATGTCCGGCATCAATTAAAATGGCACCAACTTTGAACATATTTTCTGAATCATCTGCAAAAAAGTTATTTGCATCTTCAATAAAACGGGCGGAAACATAAATCTGATTATTAACCAGAGTCGGAGCATCAGAAATAATCATTGCAGCGTTATCTAAAAGCAATATTTCTTCATTTTTTCTAAAGCTAATCTGATGTCCGTTTTTTTCAAGCATTCCTGTTTCAGAAAGAGAATCCCAGTAAAAGGTCATTCCCTGCTCTTTTGCTTTTTTCATCAGAGAAATATCATTAGCAGAGAATACTGAGTAAGAAATCATAAGAATAATTAAAGAAAGAAATATTTTTTTACAAGTCATAATTTCCTCATTTCGATGAATCAGAGATATACACCAGAGCCTGCAAGCCACCTCTTAAAAGTGCCGACCAGAATCTTTTTGCATCTAATTCCGGGTGAACAGAACGCAGCTTATCAAACTTTATGCAGGTCTGCTCTATTGTATTATAGTTCCAGTCCTGCATATCTTTATATTCGGATTTTTTTAAAGTTTCTGGAATAAAATCACAAACTTTTGCATTTTCTGGGATTGAACCAGAGACTTCTTCAAGCACAGAAAGAGGAACTTCTGCAAAGGCATCAGGAGGGAAGCCTGCTTCGTATTCTTCTGTTTTTCGCTGAAGATAATTATCTGTGCGGATGTTATTGGGTTCCAGAGTGATAAACACATCAGAAACTGCTTTTTCACAGATATTCATGGCTTTTTCACATTCACAGCTGAGGCTTAAAATATTTCCGCATTTTTCCACGTTGTTGCGCGGGAAATCCACCTGGCTGCCGATTGAGACGGTGGCGCGCGGTAAATATTCAACCTTTTCCTGATTGCAGCAATCATCTATATTTTCTATATTTTCAACCACTCCCGGGATTGACATCCAGGCACGTTCAGCACAGAAACGTTTGCATGGAACTTCGTAAAGCTGATAGGGAGCACGAAGCACAGAACTTCCAGCCCCAGAACCATTATTTACATAATCAACAGGAAGTCTCTTCTGCTCAAGGATATCAGGTGTCATGCCGGAAGCAATTTTTAAGGCTTCTTTTGTAAGATTTAAGCCGGATGCATAAGGATAAGTCCAGCCAGACATATAACCGCCGGAAAGTCGGCCTGCAATTTCGCCTATCATTGGACCTTTTGAAGTATATTTTATATCAGCTTTAGCAGCTCCACAGCTTAAGCCAAGAGCTTTTGCTCCAAGGGCAAAGGTACTGATTAATTCATCGTGCATTTTTTTATCGAGGATTGCAGGCATTGTATGTCCTACCTCTATAAAATATGGAGGATATTTTATATGACGGATGGCAAAACCTGTAACGGTAAAAGTTCCGTCGTAAACCAGGGCATCAATTGAAAACTCAGGGCCGTCCATATATTCTTCGACTATTGCTGTTCCTGTTCGGGATGAATTAACTGCAACCTGGACAGCCGGTAAAAACTCTGCTTGGGTACGAACCATTCTGCAACCACGGGCTCCCATATTGTCAACGGGTTTTACTACAAGCGGCAAGTGTATTTTTTCAAGGATTTTTTCAATCAGTTTTTCAGAAGCATTAGCTGAAAGTTCATTTTTCGAAACCTTAAAAAAACGAGGAGAAGGAACATGGCATTCATCAAAGCATTCACGCATCTGATTTTTAATGCTTGCATTAAGTGCTGCCTGATAGGAATGGGCATTAAGATTTAATTTTTCACAAACATAAGAAACTGAAGCAGAAAAATCCGTTCCAGCCGTAAAAACAGCTTTTAACTCCCCTTCTGCATTTAATTTTTGGGCAAATACAAGGATTTCGTCTTTTGCTTTTAAATCAATCGGCTCAAAATAATCTGCAAGAGGCACGCAAACGGCATTCTTATCGGCATCAATAACGACAGTTCTGAATCCTAACGATTTTGCCGCCAGAATTGCAGGCTTCTGCATCAATCCTGCACCTAATATTAAACAAGTTTCCATAAAATTATTCTCTCTTTTTTATAAATCTTTATAAATCTTTATCTGTTGTTTTTCTGCAATAGATTTCCATTGTATCGCCCAGATTTTTTAAGCGACTCATTTTATCTATACAACGCCATTTAAGGCTACCCGGCTGGGAGTTTGATTTTTTTATTGAAGGAAATCTTTCCGGATGATGCCCTGTTGAAATTATTTTTTCTACAGTAAAACCATATTTCTGTAAAATTTTCCAGGCACGAGATGGTTCCCAAATAGAAAAATGATCAGTCGGACTAATCTTATAAAAATTATCTGAATCACTTTTTGCAGAAATTCCTTCACCAGATGGCGTTGAAAAAGCGAAAATTCCGCCTTTTTTGAGAATACTGCTGACTTTATTTAGTACACTGTCCAAATCTTTAAAATGCTCAATAACGTACCACATAGTAACTGCATCGAACTGGGAAATACCAAACTCGTTTACAGTATCAATCTCGGGGAAGGCAGAACAACTGGCAGGAAAATGAAGCTCCTTTTTTACATAAGAAACTGCATCTTCGGAAATATCTGTACCGAAGGGATTTAAACCTGAATCACTTGCGGCTGACAAAAAAGGACCATACGCACAACCAATATCCAGAACATTTTTTGCACTGTTTTCTGCCTGGAGGTTATTCATAACTGCAACCCTTTTAAGGCATTGCTTTTTTATTGTTTCAAAATCTTCCTGATAGGTTTTGCCGTACTGCTTTTTGTAATCTTCAAAAAAATAGGCTTTTTGATACACCTTGTCGGCTTCTGTTGAAAAAGACATATAAACGATTCCGCAATTGCAGCAGCGGCGATAAGTTCGTGTAGAATTTCTTGAAACAATTTTATCCGGTTGCGAATTTGTCTGATGACATACCGGACAATTCATTTTTTTACCTTTTGAAATTGTATTTATAAACAAGCCCAGGGATTTTTGTTCTATACTTAAAGGCAATTCCGGGAAGACTTTAGGAGACATAAGCGCTTCCGTCAGTTTTTTCTCAGTAAGAGCATTCTCAGGGACATAGGCAAAATTATATTTTTGAGCAAGCTGTTCGTGCAATTTTGAACTTGCAAGAAGAATTACCGCACAACCGGCAAAAAAGGCTTCAAAAGCAGTCAAACCGTAGTGAGTTACAACTAAATCATATTTATAAAGCTGATTTTTAAGATTCTGAATTGGAGGAAGAAAGTGAATATTATCAATTTGTTTTTGAGCTCCCACAGTTTTTTCAATATCGCCGGAAATAACAGCGGTAATTTTTGAATCCGGATACAATCGCCCTAAAAGTGCAGAAACCGGAACTGTAAGGCCGGCAGGATCTTCACCACCGATACAAACTAAAATGTTTTCGAACTGACGGTTTTTATTTGTTTTTACGTTTTCGGGCTTTTTTATAAAGCTGGTATCAAAAAGATTTGCCGGACGCAGGCATTTATATGAAGGAATTATATCAAGAAGGTAATCAGAATAATCGGTAAAATCAGAACCTTCATCAATGGAAATTATAGTTTTGGCTTTTTCAAAAGCTTTTAAATCTTCCGGGGTCAATTCAAAGCAGTCTGTGACAATTACTGGTGAAAAAGTTTCATCAGGAAGCTGGTCTATAATCTGAACATCTTTTAAGCCCTTCTGTTTATATTCTTCTATAAGTGCAGAACTTGCTTCAAGAGAAGAGGTCTTAGGAATGTAAATAAATTCGTTTGAATCGATTGTTGCATTTAGACAACGGTGAAGATGACCTGTTCCATGGCCTTTTTTTACAGAAGGATAAAATACAACTGGATTTTTTACATAATCAGAAGAACAGGCTTCCACAATCTGTTCAGTAGAATAAGGTGCGTTCACATTTTTATCAGAAAGATAATTTACGATTGAAGTTGCCCGTAAAAAATCAGAAGGAGTATCGATTGTGGTACGTAAATCCGGATAATAAAAACGTGCCGGGGCTTTTATAAAATCACAGGTAAACTTGTCCTTGTGATTATAAAGGGCGGGTCCAACATGCTCCAAATCATAAGGATCTGAAGTTGCTTCTGCAGCTTTGAGCAGGGCTTTTCCACTGAAGATTTCTACGCCAGAACCATGCGGCAGGCCTGTATAGGTAAGATAATCACATGGAATCTTGGATTTACAGCGGTTTTCAAATTCTACCAGGCTGGCTTCTGCGGCTTCGTAAAATAAAAAGGGATTATCGGCTGTGGCACGGATTATTGTTTCTGCTTTTATTTTTTTGATTAAATCGCAATAACGCTTTAAAACATTGTTCAAATCACCGGCAAAACATTCAAAATCATTTTTTTCACAGATTTTTTTTAAGGTCGGATAAGAATCTTCGTCGGTTGCAACAAAATACCTGTCCGCTTTAATTTTGTGCATTGATAAAAGAACCCATTCAAGTACACTTTTTCCGCCCAGTTCTTTTATTGCTTTTTGCGGTAAACGTGAGGAAGATAATCTGCACTGTATGATGACTGCACGTTTAGTTTTCATTTTCTTGTGACCACCCTGCAACTAAAGTCTGCAAATCCATTTTAAATCTATACTTATTTTTTTCAACCCACTCTTTTGCAAGTTTGAACTGTCTGCGCGCCTCAAAAAGTCCGCATGAGGAGCGATTGTAAAACTTGAAGAAGGACGAATTGCGGATGTAGGCGTGCTCATTTTTAAAACGCAGCATTTCATTTTTTAAGTAGTAACGAATATAGTCCATGTTTACGGTTTTATCTTCAACAGGAACATCATCGATATATGAAAACTGAAGTAAGGTTGTCAATTTGCTTTCTTCTCCAAAAAGCCAGGAACGTAAGGCTAAATCAAGATTCTGCCAGTAAGGAGAAGTAATTGTATAATCAAATCCGCCTACCTGAATGAATTTTTTGCGGTTATACAAGGCAATATAATCCATTGGATAGAGGGTTTTAACATTTTCGGTTACTAAAAACGATGAATCTATAATAAAATGAGATTTTTCTGCACCAGGAGAAAACCTTGTTGATAAACCATTTTTATTTTTGTCCATAAGGCGGGGAACCAGACAGTAGAGATTTTCCTGCATAAGACGTTCTGCAAGATTTTTTAAAATAACGCCTGAGGGGATGTAAAGACTGTCCCGCAAAACAAGGACATAATCAGATTTTATTTCGCTCATTGCAAGGTTTATCATTTCGCCATCTGTAGCTTTTTCAAGAGGAATGATAAATTTAACCGTTGGAAACTTTTTTACAATATCATCTGTAGAAAAATTTTCAGAATTGCTTTCAACTGAGACTATTGAATTAAACTTGCATGTTATCAGATTTTCAAAAACGTGCATCTTAAAATGACTGGCACTAGTATTTAAGAGAATCACGGAAATATTCAGGGCATCAGGTCCCTTGTATTCAATACCGCCAATCACCCTACGCTTAATCTGATGTTCATCAAAAGTTATAGGTATAGTATTCATCACAATCCTTACATTTATTTTTGTATATTCCACTCATCTGTTCATTCAGAACAGAATCTGTTTTTTGCCAGATTGATTCAAGGCTTTCTTCAAAAACATTGCCGATTATTCCGTCCAGAACATATTCGCGGCAGAAAGGCACGATTCCATCGGTAAGAATTGTCATATCACGGCGTAAGTGCCAGCAGACATTTCTTTCAATCGGGGATAAATCAGCAGGTTTACATTGAGGCAGAAGCTTTGCAAAGTCATCATACTTTTGAATAATAAATTCTCCCTGTGAAGGATTTGTTTTTTCATTCCAATATCTGAAAAAACTTTCCAATTCTTCTTCGTTTTCATTCATTCTTATAAACTGAGGATAAACGCAATGAGGAATTACAGCAGCAAGTTTTTTTACGGCTTCTACAGATTTTTCAAGACTTGCTTCTTGTCCATGGATTTTTTTGTAAGTTGCATCAGAAAAGGCATCCATTTTTACCACAAACATAATTTTCTGCCAGCCGTTTGTACGTTCTTCAGCCCTATCAACAACTTTTCCAAGTTCACTACAAAAATCATCAGTAATAAAAGAACCGTCGCTTTCAATAATTACAGAAAGTCCTTTATAAGACAAAATCTTTTCAATAAATCTTAATAGCTCAGGATGATAAGAAGCTTCTCCCCAAGCAGACAGCCCGATTACAGCGTTTTCACTAAAATTATAAATTCGGTCGATTAAATCAGAAAACTTTTCAAAATTCATACAGTTTTTTGATTCATTCGGAAGAAGGCCAGTTTTTTGCTGATAAGCTTTTGCATAAGGACAATAAAGACAGGAATGACCACCAAAATCCGTAATCTGAATGTTATAGAAAGCCGGAAGCGTTTTCAAAATCCCGGGCGTCTCAGAAGCAATTTTACAAATTTCATTTACAGACAAAGCTTTTCCCTGAATTTTGTCAAAAAGCCGCTGGCAGGCAAGGAAATTTTCTTTTTTTCCGCAATCAAAACTAAAACGGAAAAGCCGCCAGTCATTTTCAGCAATCAGAGTTTCAACTTCAAAAGCATTTATATCATTTTTTATAAAATCAAATATTCCAGTTCTTGTAACTTTTTTCTGTCCAGCCTCTGCAAACTTTGTTTTTGAAAGCTCAAAAAGAATTGCTACAGTCCCTGCATCGATAATTTCAGACGCAAAACCATAAGAATAACCGTCTGCATAAGTATATTCAGCCTCATAATCTGTGTGAAATTTTAAAAGCTGCCTTGTAAGCTCCAGATTCAAAAAAGGCAAATCATGATAAGAAAAAATTACAGAATCAGCCTTTTCTTCAAGGCATAATTCATTTATTTTGCCAAAAAGCTCCTGCATATTCGAGCATTTTACGACAAAACTTGGAAAACCTAATTTTTCTGCCCATAAATCAGCTGCTTCAAGACTTGAAAGCCCATTGAAAACTTTTTTTTCAGCATAAGGACCAGAATAATCTTCATAAAAAATAATTATACTTTTCATCCCTTTACTTATCGGCAATCGATTGAACAAGTTAATGGAATTGAATAAAATATTTTTCATGCAGTCTCCATCAAACGAAGTACAGATTTTTTCGGTCACCCAGATTACTGAATACATAAAAGAAATCCTTGAATCAACATTCCGGACAATAACTATTGAAGGTGAAATCTCAAACTGGAAACCTAGTTCTTCCGGCCATATATATTTTACCCTCAAAGACAATAACTCACAGTTAAGAGCTGTAATATTCAGGGGAAATGCATATTATCTTTCATTCCGACCAAAAGATGGGGATAAAGTCAGATGTACCGGTAGTATTTCGGTTTATGGTCCTCAAGGTTCTTATCAGCTGATTGTTACAAAAATGGAAGAAGCAGGCAGCGGAAACATTCTTCAAATGCTGGAAGAAAGAAAGCGACGGCTGGCTGCAGAAGGTCTTTTTGATGAAGCAAATAAAAAAGCTATTCCTTTGTTTCCAAAAACAATTGGTGTAGTTACAAGTCCAACAGGAGCCGCAATCCGTGATATTCTGCAGATTACAAGACGACGAAACAAAGGAGTAAGTGTTACAATTCTACCCGCTCTTGTTCAGGGGGAAGGGGCAGCTCAGACAATTGCAAAAATGATTGAAATCGCTAATTTTTATGAATTATGCGATGTACTTATAGTCGGACGAGGTGGTGGTTCTCTGGAAGATTTGCTGCCCTTTAGTGAAGAAATTGTTGTACGGGCAGTTGCAGCTTCAAAAATCCCGGTAATTTCGGCAGTAGGACACGAAATTGACTGGGCTTTGTGTGATTACGCAGCAGATAAAAGAGCTGCCACACCATCAGCCGCCGCAGAAATAGCAGTTCCTCTTGCCGGCGACATTTTACAGCAGCTTGATTCTTACAAAAATGAACTTTATACCCAGATAAAGCACAAGGTTGACCATTCACGTCTGATTATAAAAAGCTTCAATCCCGAATCCCTGGAAATACGCTTCAGAAATATACAGCAGCCTTTATTAAACAGATTTGACAGCGCAAAAGAAAACCTCAACAAGAATATGCTGGATAAAATAAAGGATTTAAGAAATAAAATAGATAATTGCAGGACAATTTTAGAAAATGCCAGCCCGGAAACTATCTTTAAACGCGGATATTCCATGGTAAGGGATAAATCTGGCAGAATAATCAGAGATGCGGCTAGTGTCAGCCAAGGCGAAAGTATAGAAATTACACCTGCAAAAGGAAAAATAAGTGCCATTGTAACATCGACCACGAATTAAACACACAAATTAAATAATTTTGTAAAAAAAAGAGAACTTAGGAGGATTTAATGAATACATTTGAAGAAAAACTTAATCATCTGGAAAAGCTGACAGCGGATATAAAACGCAGCGACATTTCCCTGGAAGATGCCCTCAAAGATTTTGAAGAAGGAATCAAACTTGCAGCAGGAATGGAAAAAGAACTTGACCAGATTGAAGGCAAAATCCAGATTCTTATGAACGAACCACATCCAATGGCAAAAGATAATCCTCCAGAAATGGAACTTTTTAACGACGAAAGAGAATTAAACGGAACAAGAAAATGAGTGAAAAAAATCCTGTAAGAACCTTAAACGCAGAAGTTGCCCGAAAAATTGCCGCCGGTGAAGTAATTGACCGCCCTAATGCCATCGTCCGCGAGCTTATGGACAATGCCATCGATTCAGGTGCGGACTTTATTACCGTAGAAATATCTGGAGGCGGCATAGAAAAAATACGCATCGTCGACAACGGCTGCGGAATGACAAAACAGGATTTACAAAATTGTGCGCGCCCTCACGCCACAAGCAAGATTTCAACAGAAACCGATTTATTAAAACTATCAACCCTCGGCTTTAGAGGCGAAGCACTTGCATCAATTGCAGCAGTTGCCAGGCTTTCTATTATAAGTGGCGGCTGGAAAATGAATGCCAGCATTACCGAAGATCACATTCTTACCCCGACCGCACAAATACAAGGAACAATTGTACAGTCTGAAGGCTTATTTGAAAACTTCCCTGCCCGCCGCCAGTTCTTAAAAAGAGCAGCCACAGAGGGTATAATGTGCAAAAACACCTTTATAGAAAAAGCAATGGCC
>JAEEGK010024928.1_pt1 | contig 12346 bp, 13 predicted proteins | sample 8958771 | NCBI WGS metagenome assembly JAEEGK01 (sample SAMN16246547, study PRJNA631951) | gut metagenome | biome: gut microbiome; feature: rumen; material: SC-attached | host: Bos | place: Iran: Karaj | collected 2018-10 | reverse complement strand
GCGGATCAATAACACCAGCCGCTAGCAGGTCGACCGTATGAATGAGGTTGTCTCAGCGATGATGATTCTGCTGTTGGGACAGGAGCATAATAAGTGATGTTAGATTAATGGAATTGTTTAATCTTTAAAGAAAAGAATTCAATTATGGCAAAAGAAGTTGATCTTTCATCCCGTGAGTGGTGTGACCTTGTATTTGAAGGCAAAAACAAGGACTTCGGTGCTTATGTCATTCGTACCGATTCGCCTAAGCGTCACAACAAAGCTGTCCTGTGGACCATCATCGGTGCCATCATCTTCGGTCTGCTCGCCTTCGGTTTCGTGAAGGCCAACCAGTACCTCGAGGAGAGAAGGCTTGCCGAGCAAGGTGAACAGGAAGAAGTGCTCATCGACATGACTCAGGAAGCCGAAGAGCCCGAGCCCGAGGAGGAACGTCTCGAACAACCCAAGCCTGAAGTGCTCCCCGAGGAGGTACTGAAGTCGGTTAAGGTAACCGAGCTCCAGATCGTCGAGGACGACAAGGTGAAGAAGGAGGACGAGATCAAGACTCAGGACGAGTTGAAGGAGACCGAGACCGCCTTCGGTCAGAAGGATAACGATAAAGGTACTGAGGACCGTAACGTTACCCGCACCCTGAAGGAAGAGGTTGTCGTTGAGAAGCCCGTTGAGAAACCCAAGGAGGTTAAGGAAGAAGTCTTCCGCTCAGTAGAGCAGATGCCCCAGTTCCCTGGTGGTGAAGCTGCTCTGATGAAGTACCTCCAGTCTCACATCAACTACCCGCCCATGGCCGCCGAGAACAATGTTCAGGGTCGCGTCGTTGTGCAGTTCGTTGTTGACAAGACTGGTAAGGTTGGTGAAGTTAAGGTTGTCCGCTCGGTGGACAAGGATCTCGACAAGGAGGCCGTTCGCGTCTGCAAGTCGCTGCCCAAGTTCACTCCGGGTCGCCAGAATGGTCAGGCTGTGTCCGTATGGTACACGCTGCCCGTTACCTTCAAGCTCCAGGGTACCAACTAATCGACAATTCGGTTAATCCCGTATAGTAAAAAAGAGGGTGTGTCAATATTCTGACACATCCTCTTTTTCGTAACATGCTGGAAAGCATAAGACAAAGCCTCAGCCTGGGAAAGCTGAGGCTTTGTTCTGTCAAGAGGATTTGTTAACATTCATTGGTGTCTGGACACACACACAACGCTGTAAAGGTACTGAATGTAGTGCCTCGCCTTGGCGGGCAACGAGAAGCCGGAAATCATCACCATCAATAGCTTCCTCTACTTCGTTAAAAAACAAGGTCACCATGGACTTTGCCTTCTTCGCAATCAATCTTAACATCAATAAAATGGCGTCATCATCACTACCCAAAATTCCGAATTACCCCCAAATGACCTTTTTGTTTTATAAAGTACTGATTATCAGTGTTCTGTGATTTAAAGTATGACCATCAAATGCTCGCTGTTTTTCAATTGTCTATAGTAATTTTGCAAGTGAGAGTTAGCCCGTTTATTAACCTTAATAATGTTTTGATTTATTATGGTTACAGTTGGTGAAGTCGGTTTTAAAAAAGATCAACGTAAGTATCTGAAAAGTTATCACGACTGAATAAAAACTGGGTTAATGGGCATTTGTTAAACTTTTAAAATCAAAGTATTATGGCAAGAGAAGTTAATCTATCATCGCGTGAATGGTGCGATCTCGTATTCGATGGGAAGAATAAGGACTTCGGTGCTTATATCATCCGTACTGAATCAGCTAAGCGTCACAATCTGGCTGTCCTCTGGGCGCTCATTGGCACCGTGGCAGTCGCCGCACTCTCATTTGGTTTGGTGAAAGCCAACCAGTATCTCGAAGAGAGGCGTCTTGCCGCTCTGCAGGATCAGAAAACGTACATTGTTGATTTTACACCTGAAACCGAGGAACAGCAGCCCGAGCAGCAGATTATTGAGCCTGAGGAACCCGAGGTGCTTGAAGACGTCTTGAGTTCTGTTAAGGTTACTGAGCTTCAAATCGTCGATGACGACAAGGTGCGACCTGAAGATGAAATTCTGACTCAGGAGGAAATCGAGGAAACAAACAAGGCCTTCGGACAGACTAATGTTGACAATGGACAAGATGAACGGGACAAGTTCCAGACGGCTGTGATTGATGTAGTAGTCGAAAAGCCTGTCGAGAAACCCAAGGAGGCTGTGGCGCAAGTCTTCCATTCAGTGGAGCAGATGCCTCAGTTCCCCGGTGGCGAAGCTGCCCTGATGAAGTTCCTACAGTCCCACATCAACTACCCGCCCATGGCCGCCGAGAACAATGTTCAAGGACGCGTGGTCGTGCAGTTCGTAGTTGACAAGACTGGTAAGGTGGGTGAAGTAGTGGTTGTCCGCAATGTGGACAAGGACCTTGACAAGGAGGCCGTTCGCGTCTGCAAGTCACTGCCCAAGTTCACTCCTGGTCGCCAGAATGGTCAGGCCGTATCAGTATGGTACACCCTGCCCGTTACCTTCAAGCTCCAAGGAACTAACTAATCGATTATTCGGTTAATTCCGTATAGTAAAAAGAGGGTGTGTCAATATTTTGACGCACCCTCTTTTTTCGTAACATACTCTAAAACATAATAAAGCCTCAGCTTTCCAAAGCTGAGGCTTTATTATGTCATGATGATTTGTTTACATTCATTGGTGCCTGGAAACACACACACACAATGCTATAAATGGTACTGAATGTAGGGCCTCGCCTTGGCGTGGCCGCAGTGCTGAAAGTTCATCCGCCATGGACTTTGCTTACTTCGCAATCAGTCTCAACATCAATAAAAAAGGCGTCATCATCAATACCCAAAAATGCGAATTACCCCCAAATGACTTTTTTCTTTTATAAAGCATTGATAATCAGCGTGCTAAGTTTTGAAGTATGACCATTAAATGCTCGCCGTTTTTCTATGATCTATAGTAACTTTGCAAGCGAGAGTTAGCCGGTTTTATTAACCTAAATAATGTCTTGATTTATTATGGTTACAGTTGGTGAAATCGATTTCAAACAGATTAGCGTGAGTATCTGAAATGATATCACAACTGAATAAATACTGGTTAATGGACATTTGTTAAACTTTTAAAATCGAAGTATTATGGCACAGGAATTTAATTTATCATCGCGCGAATGGTGCGATCTCGTGTTTGAAGGAAAGAATAAGGACTTCGGTGCTTATGTCATCCGTACTGAATCAACCAAGCGTCACAATTTGGCTGTCTTGTGGGCCCTCGTTGGTTCACTGGCAGTAGCTGCCCTTACTTTCGGCTTGATTCAAGCCAACAAGTATCTTGAAGAAAGGCGTCTTGCCAGTCAACACTATCAGACCGAAGTTTTTGTCGATTTGACAACTGAAGAGCCTGAACCTGAACAGCAACTTATTGAGCCCGAGAAACCCGAGGTGCTTCCTGAGGAAGAAGTATCAGCAACCATTAAGGTGACCGAGCTCCAGATTGTTGAAGACGCCGAGGTGAGAGAGGAAGACGAGATTGTTACTATTGACGAGCAAATGGCAACTGATGCTTCCGCTGGAACTGTAACGCATCTTGATGGTTCTACCAATAAGAATATTTTTAAAGAGGCTATTGAAGAAGTAGTAGTCGAGGATAGAAAGCCAGTTGTAGAAGCAAAGCCTGAGGAAATCTTCAAGTCAGTAGAGCAGATGCCCCAATTCCCTGGTGGCGAAGCCGCACTGATGAAGTTCCTTGCGTCTCACATCAACTACCCGCCCATGGCTGCCGAGAACAACGTTCAGGGTCGTGTCGTTGTGCAGTTTGTTGTTGACAAGACGGGAAAGGTGGGTGAAGTGAAGGTTGTCCGTAACGTGGACAAGGATCTCGACCGTGAGGCCATCCGTGTCTGCCAGGCGCTGCCCAAGTTCACTCCAGGACGTCAGAATGGTCGACCCGTATCAGTATGGTACACGTTGCCCATCCAATTCAAGCTCCAGGGCACGAACTAATCGATAAACAAGTCGATTAGATTTCAAATTTATGAGCGGCATCGCGTCCAGCGGTGCCGCTCTTTTAATAAATAATATGTCCTTATTGGAATTCCCTCGTCCCACCCTCGGTCGTGGCCAGTGGTCAACTGGCGGTAATGCTACATGCCGGATAAATGCGCTGTGCAACGTGCTAGCGTGCTGGACTTGCTCCGTGAAGACCCGTTCCCGGGAATACTGCAGTCCCTTGCAGTTCCATGATTGATGGTTCAGTTCGCCCCACTACCCACAACCTACAATTCCTAATTGATGATTTCCTTTTCTAGATTTACTTGAAATCGAAGAAATTAAATTACTGACAATCAAATTTTCCAGCCTGTAGAGACGCAACATCTTGCGTCTCTCGAGTTGATTAGCCAATGCCTATCTCATCAAACACATGCTAGATTAAATCGGTAGAAAAGTTGATGGACTGGATTTCGATGTCCAGTTGGCGTAGCTGGCTCGACAACTTATCTATTTGCTTGCGCAGGGCTTTGATGTCAATCGTTGTCACAAACTTGATCTCGCTGCGAGAGTAACGTTCGTTGGTTGATGATGCCTGATTGAAGACGTTCTGCATCACTTCAACTCGCTTGGTGAGCACGTCACGTTCGGCCATCAGCTGGGTAAGTGTCTTCTCGCCGCTCATCGTGCGCATGTTGGTCAAATTGATCCTGTAGATGTATTCCTCCAGCTGTTTCAGGCAGCTGTCCAGTTCCTTGAACAATTCCTTGGGGTCCTCGGCGGGCTCATCACCTTCCTGTACTTTCACATTGCTCGCCAGACGCGCCGACAGTTGGCTGATGCGTGTCTGCAGGTCCTTGCGGATGCTTAATGCTTCGGCTAGTTTCATATCTGTATCTGTTTAATTGGTTATCTGTTGCAAAGATAATCACAAATGCCTGTTATCCCAAATATACAAAGAAAAACCTGTGGACCAAGTTTTGGCCCACAGGTTGATTTAAATAGAAGTTTGATTCTTATTTGTTGACCTGGAAGCGGTTCCAACCGTCCTTCAGGTGAGCTACCACCTGGTTAGCGGCAGCAAGACCGGCATTGATGTTAGCTTCGGCGGTCTGGGCACCCATCTTCTTGGGGGTGAACAGCACGCGCTCGGGATACTTGGCCTCGAGCTCGTCGCCGTTAGCGGGCTTCACGTCAGCAACATAGCGGAAGTCGGGACGGGCTTCCATAGCCTCGGCCAGACCGGCCTCGTCAATGACCTCCTTGCGGGCAGCATTGATGAGCACACCGTTCTTGGGCAGCATCTCGATGAGGCGCTTGCCAACTGAGCCGCGGGTCTCGTCGGTTGCGGGGATGTGAAGGCTCACGTACTGGTTCTCGCTGTAGAGCTCCTCTACGCTGTGAACGGGGTGGATGCCGTCGGCTTCCATCACCTCGTCCTTCACCCAGGGGTCAAGAGCGCTGATCTTCATGCCAAAGCCCTTAGCGATGCGGGCAACGCAACGGCCCACAGCACCATAAGCGTGGATACCCAGCGTCTTGCCCAGCAACTCGGTGCCCGAGGTGCCGTTGTAGCGGTTGCGGATCAGGGTAACGAGCATACCCATCACGAGCTCGGCAACAGCGTTGCTGTTCTGACCGGGAGTGTTCATTACACATACGCCATGGGCAGTAGCCTCGGCGAGGTCGATATTGTCATAACCAGCACCAGCGCGGACAACGACCTTGAGCTGGGGAGCAGCGTCAAACACTTCCTTGTCCACCTTGTCGCTGCGCACGATAAGACCGGCACAGTCGGCGATGGCGTTAATCATGTCCTGACGGGTGCCTTTCTCAACGAGTACCAACTCGTGGCCTGCACCTTCAATCACCTCACGGATGCCCTGAACAGCTACGGGAGCAAAGGGCTTCTCGGTTGCAACTAAAATCTTCATGATCTTGTGTTGTCTATATAATGTTTTAAGTGTGAATTAGCGGTTCTCAAACTCCTTCATAGCGTCAACAAGCACCTTCACGCTCTCCAGGGGAAGTGCGTTGTAGAGCGATGCGCGGAAACCGCCCACCGAACGGTGACCCTTGATGCCCACGATGCCCTTGCTGGTAGCGAACTCCATGAAGTCCTTCTCCAGTTCCTTGTACTCGGGCTTCATTACGAAGCAAACGTTCATGATTGAACGGTCCTCGGGGGCAACGGTGCCGACGAACATCTTGCTCGAGTCGATGGCGTCATACAGGTAAGCGGCCTTCTCCTCGTCGATGCGCTGCAACTCCTTAACACCACCCAGCTCCTTGTACCACTTCAGGGTCTGCAGGGCTGCATAGATGGGGAATACGGGAGGAGTGTTGAACATCGAACCCTTGTCAACGTGGGTCTTGTAGTTTACCATCGTGGGCAGCACGCGGTCAACCTGGCCCAGGACGTCTTCCTTAACAATAACGAAGGTCACACCAGCGGGAGCGATGTTCTTTTGAGCGCCACCGTAGATGAGGTCATACTTGGACACGTCAACGGGACGTGAGAAGATGTCTGATGACATATCGGCAACCATGCGAACGGGAACGTCATAGTCCTCGCGGATCTCGGTGCCGTAGATAGTATTGTTAGTCGTGATGTGGAAGTAATCAACATCGGTGGGAACCTTATAGCCCTTGGGAATATAGGTGTAGTTGTCCTCCTTGGAAGAACCGACAACCTCAACGTCACCAATCAGCTTGGCCTCCTTGATAGCCTTGTTTGCCCAGGTACCCGTGTCGAGGTAGGCAGCCTTGGTTTTGAGGAGGTTCATAGGAACCATGTAGAATTGGGTGCTTGCACCACCACCCAGGAACAATACCTTGTAGCCCTCGGGGATGTCGAGCAGCTCCTTGAACAGAGCCTCGGCCTCGTCAACGACAGCCTGGAACTCCTTGCTGCGGTGTGAAATCTCAAGAATTGACAGGCCGGTGCCTGCAAAGTCACGAATAGCGTCAACGCACTTGTCCAGGGTGTACTGGCTCAGGATTGACGGTCCAGCGTAAAAATTATGCTTCTTCATAATGTTAATTGAAATTAGAAGTTATATAAATATTAATGTTAAGATCGTTTGTTTTTTAATTGTGACAAAGTTACGTCTTTTTTTTCATTGCTGCAATACCTCGAGAAATAAGCACTTTTTTGACAGATTGTCAATTTGTAGCAATTTTGGGGGATTTTGTGGCTCATTTCATGGCTAAAATCGCGGTTTTGGTGTCAAAATGATTGTATCGGGCAGGTTTCGTGGCAAATTTTTTTTTGTTCGTTTTTTGCTTTTTTCACAGTCGGTGAAAAAAAAATGAAAAACCTCTCAAAAATTCTTTGCAATTGGAAAATTCACTGTATATTTGTGACGCTTTTAGAAGAACGTTCGTCAAGTTTTGAACATCCTCTAAATGAGCACAAATGAAGAATTAACTTTATTGTTTTATCTAATTAACAACTTTTTTATATTATTATCATGAACGTTGAGAAAATTATGGCCGACCTGGAGGCTAAACACCCAGGCGAATCAGAGTATCTGCAGGCTGTACGTGAAGTCCTTGAGTCTATCGAGGAGGTTTATAACCAGCATCCCGAGTTTGAGAAAGCTAAGATCGTTGAGCGCATGGTTGAGCCCGAGCGCATCTTCACTTTCCGTGTAACCTGGATCGACGATAAGGGTGAGGTTCAGACCAACCTCGGTTATCGCGTGCAGTTCAACAGCGCTATTGGCCCGTACAAGGGTGGTTTGCGCTTCCACAAGGCCGTTACTCCCTCAATGCTGAAGTTCCTCGGTTTCGAGCAGACCTTCAAGAATGCTCTGACCACTTTGCCCATGGGCGGTGGTAAGGGTGGTTCTGACTTCGACCCCGTTGGCAAGAGCGACGCTGAGATCATGCGTTTCTGCCAGGCCTTCATGCTTGAGCTCCGTCACAACATTGGTCCCGACCAGGATGTTCCTGCTGGTGACGTTGGTGTTGGTGGCCGTGAGATTGGCTTCCTCAATGGTATGTATCAGAAACTCGCTCGTCAGTATCACACTGGCGTTCTCACCGGCAAGGGCATGACTTGGGGTGGTTCTATCCTCCGTCCCGAGGCTACCGGTTTCGGCGCTCTCTATTTCACCGAGCACGTGCTCCGCACCGCTGGTAAGGACATCAAGGGCAAGAAGGTCACCCTCTCTGGCTTCGGTAACGTAGCTTGGGGTGCCGCTACCAAGGCTCTCGAACTCGGTGCTAAGGTTGTTGCTATCTCTGGCCCCGATGGTGTTTGCGAGATTCCCGAGGGTATCACTCCCGAGATGATTGACTACATGCTCGACATGCGCGCTTCTAACCGCAACAAGGTTGAGGATATGGCTACCAAGTTCCCCGAGAAGGCTAAGTTCACTGCCGGTAAGAAGGCTTGGAGCATTCCTTGCGACATCGCTCTTCCCTGCGCATTCCAGAACGAGCTCAGCGAGGACGACGCTAAGGAGCTGAAGGCTAACGGCTGCTGGTGCTGCTGCGAGGTTTCCAACATGGGCTGCCAGCCTGGTGCTATCCACTACTTCCAGAAGAACGGCGTGCTGTTCGCTCCTGGTAAGGCTGTTAACGCTGGTGGTGTTGCTACCTCAGGTCTCGAGATGACCCAGAACGCTGCTCACCTCAGCTGGTCAGCTAAGGAAGTTGATGAGAAGCTCCACTGGATCATGGAGAACATCCACGAGCAGTGCGTGAAGTTCGGTACTCAGGCCGACGGCACTATCGACTACGTGAAGGGCGCTAACATCGCTGGCTTCATGAAGGTCGCTCAGGCTATGCTCGAGCAGGGTGTCATCTAATTGAACCCTTGAAGTTCTAACGGAACAAAGACAAACCCGAAGCGGGTTGCTCGCCATCACGGCAAGCAATCCGCTTCCTGTTTCATGCTAAGTGGCTTTGACGCGACGGTATCAACAACATTTTCTTTACCCTGAGAATAAAATACTGCTTTTGGGTCTCAAGTTTTTAAAAGTTTGTGTATCTTTGCAAATTGAGAATAATTTCATTATCTATGAACGAAAACGAAAAATTAATTAAATCTATCATCGAAGCAATTCAGGAAAAGAAAGGACGCGACATCGTCCATGTAGATTTGTCTGGCATTGAGACTGCTGCAGCCCAAGGTTTTGTCATCGCCACGGGAAATACACCCATGCAGGTGACTGCCGTTGCCGACAGCATCCGTGAGTATGTCGAGAAAAATGCTGGCCAACGCCCGTTCAACTACGACGGCTACCAGAACGCCCAATGGATCATCATCGATTACGGTAACATATTCGTGCATGTTTTTGTGCCCGATTTCCGTGAGCGTTTCAATCTTGAGCAGCTTTGGGCCGATGCTCGCATCAACGAGATTCCTAATCTGGATTAGCTTTGAATTCAGACGATTAATATGGCTAATAACAACAATCAGCACAAGAAACCCAAGTTCAACATCTTCTGGATGTATGGACTGATCATCATTTTCCTGTTGTCGGTCTATTGGCTGAACATGGATGGTGGGGTGACTAGAGAAGTCAGCTGGACCCAGTTCGAGAAGATTGTCAAGGACGGCGGTGTTCAGTCGATTACTGTATATAGCAACAAGAACTTGGCTGAAGCCATCCTGAGCGATTCGGCAGCCCAAAGAGTGGCCAAAGAGCTCCCTGCGGCCCCATCAACCACGTTTGGGAACCAACAACCGGTAAGCAACAAGATATCGGCTCACGTCCCCAGCGCAGATAAGTTTGATGAGCGCGTCGATGCATGGAAAGAGCAAGGCGTGTTCAATGGTGAGATAAAATATGATCAAATCAGTGACTATTCGTCATTGATTTGGAATGTGGGCTTTTTGGTGTTGCTTGTCCTGTTTTGGGTGTTCATGCTTCGCCGCATGGGCGGTGGCTCTGGCGGCGGTGGAGGCATCTTCAGCGTCGGCAAGTCCAAGGCCCGCCTCTTTGATAAGGATAACGACAACAAGGTGACGTTCCAGGACGTGGCAGGACTCGCCGAGGCCAAGGTGGAGATCGCCGAGATTGTTGACTTTCTCAAGAATCCCAAGCACTATACCGAGTTAGGCGGCAAGATACCCAAGGGCGCGTTACTCGTTGGCCCTCCGGGTACAGGTAAGACTTTGTTGGCTAAGGCGGTCGCCGGTGAGGCCGATGTGCCGTTCTTCTCCATGTCGGGTTCCGACTTTGTCGAGATGTTCGTCGGTGTCGGCGCATCACGCGTGCGTGACTTGTTCCGTCAGGCCAAGGAGAAAGCTCCTTGTATTGTCTTCATTGACGAGATTGATGCTGTGGGCCGCGCCCGTGGCAATAAAGCCAACTTAGGAGGCAATGACGAGCGCGAGAGCACTTTGAACCAGTTGCTCACCGAGATGGACGGCTTCGGGACCAATAGTGGTGTCATCATTCTTGCGGCCACTAACCGTGCCGATATTCTTGATAAGGCATTGTTGCGCGCAGGGCGTTTCGATCGTCAGATATATGTCGAATTGCCTGAACTCAGCGATCGCAAGGAGATATTCCAGGTCCACCTGCGCAATGTTAAGACCGACGGCTCGGTAGACTTGGATCTGCTTTCGAGGCAGACTCCCGGCTTCTCGGGTGCCGACATTGCCAACGTTTGTAACGAGGCAGCGCTGATTGCGGCGCGCCACAAAAAACAGGCGGTGCAAAGGCAGGATTTCATGGATGCGATCGACCGTATTGTCGGTGGTTTGGAAAAGCGTTCCAAGGTCATTACCGAAGAGGAAAGGCACTCAATCGCCGTTCACGAGGCGGGCCATGCTACCGTGAGCTGGCACCTACGCTTTGGCGATCCGCTTATCAAGGTGACCATCGTGCCTCGTGGCAAAGCACTGGGCGCTGCATGGTATATGCCCGAGGAGCGTCAGATAGAGCCCAAGCAGGCCTTGCTTGACAAGATTTGTTCTCTCATGGCTGGGCGAGTGGCCGAGGACATGTTCCTGGGCATTATCGACACCGGGGCCCTCAATGACCTCGAGCGTGCCACAAAGATCGCTTATGCGATGGTGACTTACTATGGCATGAGTGACAAGATGCCCAATATTTCCTATTACGACACTTCAGGAGAAGCCTACGGCTTCACCAAGCCCTATAGCGAGGACCGCGCTCAGACCATTGATGAAGAGGTTCAGGCAATCATTGATGGACAGTATGAACGGGCACGCCAGATTCTCACTCAGTATCAGTCGGGCCATCACGCTCTTGCCGACCTGCTTCAGCAGCGTGAGGTCATTTACACCGAGGATGCCGAGCGTATCTTTGGCCCCCGCCAGTGGAAATCGCGCACTGAGGAAATAATCAAAGACAATCCTCCTCAAGAAGAAGATAATGTCACAATGACACCTCCGCCTTTTGAGCAGGAAGAACAATAAACAGTGTCGTTATGGTTAAGATTCAATTCAACGATACCCAAAAGGCCGCAATGGTGAGCCTCCTCATCGAGATGATCAACGCCGATAATGTTGTTGATCCCAGTGAGTGTGATGTCTTCGACACGATTTGTGCCGAGTATGGCATCGATGACGATACCTTCAATTTAGGACGTTCGCTCAACTGCATGGTGGCGCTTGACATCATGAAACGCATGAGTGACATCCAAAAACTGGCCACCGCTCAGCTGCTCACCCGGGTTATTGATGCCGATGCGAGAGATGACGATAAAGAAATCAAGCTCTTTAATATTATATGTAATGTGACAGGTGTAGATGTCCTTATCAATGCCATGAACATTTCGGAGGAATAACCTTCACATTATAATATATAGACTTAAAGATGACGGCCCACGGCAATTCTGACTGTGGGTCGTCTTCATTTTGGGCCAAAATGAGTGTTTTTCTTGATTTGGTTAACCGGAAAAGGGTAATTAAGCACGATGTGTTTATTTCAGCACAATGGCAAAAAGCAATTTTTTTTGACTTTTTGGAAATCATTGTAATTCGCTTAAAATCAGAATAAAACAACGTTATTTACAATTTTTTTGAGGGGTTGTTAATAATTTTTTTTGAAAAAAATGACGAAATAATTTGGTGGGTATCAAAATTGGCTATACCTTTGCACCGCTTTTCGCCCCAAAACGGGGTTGAGAAAGCAACTCAAAAGAGTTCTTTGACATGTTTGCAACAATTGACGTAGTACAAGAGAACAGGGACAAAAATTGTTCCCGTTAATTCTAAAACATAGTACAACACAATAGAGCAGGAATCATCAAGGGCCAGACTCATTTGAATTCGGTCGAGTGTTGCGTTTTCATTAAATATCTTGAGAGAGATAAAGACGATAATACAACAACGAAGAGTTTGATCCTGGCTCAGGATGAACGCTAGCGACAGGCTTAACACATGCAAGTCGAGGGGCAGCGCGAGGG
>JAEEGK010024925.1_pt1 | contig 12348 bp, 6 predicted proteins | sample 8958771 | NCBI WGS metagenome assembly JAEEGK01 (sample SAMN16246547, study PRJNA631951) | gut metagenome | biome: gut microbiome; feature: rumen; material: SC-attached | host: Bos | place: Iran: Karaj | collected 2018-10 | reverse complement strand
AAAAACAGGTGGTGGTAATATTCCGAAATTTGGAGAAGCACATTGTCCCTATTGGTCGACTTGTGTTCGGCAATGACACCCACATAAAGTCCCGTAACACCGCCCGCCTTAATGTTCGCCTCGAAGACCAAATCTGCTGAACCGGTATGTTTGTCGGACGAATGGTTTTCGCTTGCCCCACGAAGGCTTGCAAGGTCGATGGTGTCAAGAAAAGCCTTGAGCGAAGGGTTATGACGAGAAAACAGCGTCAACAGTTCCGCCATGCGAGTAGGTTCCGCAAAAGCAAAGCGAAAATAGCGATCGTGAATGAAGTCGCTCTTGCTATCTTTCACGGAATCGACGATGACGTTGAATTCATGGGCAATATCACGTATTTCAATATTTTCTTTTTCAGACATAAGCGTGTCCTTGTTTAAGGTGGACTCTACGGGTTTTCCAGTAAAGTGACAGAGAAAAAGTCCCCATCTATTCTATACACGCTTTTTCAAGGCTACTGAAGCCTATTTTCTTGTAAATCTTTTGTAAAAGTTTGCTGGCCGTGGAAAATTGTTCAAGTCTACCTGATAACGCATACAAATTACATACACAAACGTTCACCAAAACATACCTTTCACTTTCAAAAAAGTACGTTCATTTTTCAACGTTAAACACCGTCTTACGGAAAACGGCCTAATTCATTGATAGACAACGAGTTACACGCTTGTTTTCGAAAATTTTTCCAGACTGAATTCTGCATATTTTCTATAATTATGGGCAAGTTGATCAAGAGACCGACGACATTTTTCGGAACAGCCGCCTTCGCCACGGCTGTTGTTGGCGCCATTGCCCTTGGCGTCTGGTCTCTGCATGCACTTTTGGAACGTTTCCTGTCCACACCGCATACCATTGCAGGGATTACCATTAGCCCCTATGGACACAGGATGGACGACCTCCTTACCCACCACTTTGATTCTATTCGAGTTTCTCTTGAGGGTACCGACATAAAGGTCGCAAACCCCAATCTCGAAATAACCATCCTCGGAGAACCCAAGGGGATCAACCTGCAATCGGATTCGGTCATAGCCGAAATCAAAATTCCAGAAGAAAGCGCCCCGGAAAAAAAATCCGGCGAAATCCCCCAATTCCCAGAAAAGCTGAAATTTCCACTCCCTGTACAAATCGATGTCAAAGAAGCCCGGGTGTCCCTTTCGGACGGCAAGAGCTGGCAAGCAAGCAATGTCCATCTAGAAAACCGCGGAGAAAAGGCTCTCTCAGCCAGAGCGAACAATATCAGCGGCGATTACATTTCGACACCGGCCAATTTCAAACTCGACGCCGATTTCAGTAACGACATTATCAAGGTGTCCGGCAAAGTCAAGACCTCAAAGGATTCCGTGGTCTTGAACGTGGAAGCCCCCAAAAACAATCTGGGACGCATCAAGACCAAAACAGACTTGACCATAGACAATCCCAAGGATTGGATTCCGGCAGAACTTCCCGCCGCCGTTCCCACAATCGGAAAAGTCAAGGTTAGCGCCAATGCCAACATTGACTTGCAAAAGAACCGCACCACCTATAAAGCCCACATCAAGACCCGCGTAGGAGCCTTCTGGCCGCTACTGGCCGAAAACGTGACCGTTGACCTCTCCGGCGATATGAACAATATCGAAGCCGACGTCTTGCTCCAAAACGACGAAGGCGGAAGCATCCAGCTCAACGGAACCCTGGACAAAGAAATGAACGCCTTCTTTAGCGGGCGCGTGAAGCACATGAGTGCCCAATTCGGCCCCCAGATGATGCCACTCGACATGGAAATCAGATCGGGCGAACTCTACGACAAGGAACTTACCGTTTCAGTCGAAACAAGGCAAGGCACCTTGGTGGATGCAGTCATCAATTTCAAAGATTCCCTATCCCTTACCTTTACCGGCGACATTTCTCCCTACGAACCATGGGCCCTAGACTGGACACAGGGCAACCTGACCCTGGGCGCCCGTTCCAAAGTCTACGGATCTTTTGACGGACGCTCCCTCAAGATTCTCGCCAAGATCAATTCCATCATCAACGCATACCACATTGCAGCAGACTCCCTGCAAGTCTCGCTGGACCTCAACAGCAAGGGAATCGATTTTTCGAACGGAACGATCTACACTCCCGACGAGACCTTCGATTTTGACGGCGATGTCAAATGGAACGACGAACACCCCCATACCTCCTGGAATGTCAGACAGCAACACGGCGGCAAGGCCTCGGCCTACATCCATATAGGCGACACCATCGCCCTCGATGTAGAAGCAGACAAGGTCATCTTCGAGACCATCCCCTTCTCGGATATTAAGCTCGGAAGAAACATCCGCGGAATGGTGAGCGGAGAATGGCATCATGACTTCGACAACCGCATCGGAAAACTGGATGTTACCGTAGATGGCGGCATGGACGCCTTTAACGTAAGCCTAGAGACCTCTATCCGCGAAGACGGCGACACGATGTTCATCGACAACTTCAGGGCAATCCACAACAAGAACTCCGTAACAGCATCCACCGTATTTATCTTGCCCAACGACTCTAACCCCGACTTTAAGCCAACCACCTTCTTGCCGATACAAGTCCTGTTCGCCAACATTTCGTCCCATGAATTCAGTATTCCCCTTTTGCTAGAAGGCTTTAACGATAGTACCCTTACCTCGGGCATGCTGAACGGCGACCTCACCTACAACCAAGGCAACAAGCTCATCGGAAACCTGAACTTCACCGATATCAATTTCCGAAAGATTCCGCCGGAACTATTCAACATCCGCAAGCTCAACATCTTTGCCGAGAACGACAAGATTGAACTCAATTCTTACCTGGACATTGGCGGCGGTGGCTGGACCGGCAACACCCAGGTAATTATCGACAACGTCTTTAGCGACAAGCGACATGTCAGTTTCTCTCACGGTAGCGATAATGGCGGGACCCTCTGGGCCGAAGGCTTTATCGACAACGATTTCGTATTCAAGGGCACTGTAGATGCAAATGGATCCTGGTTCATCCCGGGAACTGTCAGCGAAATCAAGAACACCGACTTGCATGTGGACATTGCAGCTGATTTGCGAAAGGGACTTACCGGAATTACCGCAGACATGAGTCTGGACTCCACCATTTACGAACCGCCCAAGACCAAGGTGCAGTTCCCCATTTACATGCGCGGCCATATAGAAAAAGGGTTGCTCAACATTTACGAAGGCAGGACCAAAAACGAAAACGACGAAGTCATTTCGGGCACATTGCAGTTCAACCTGGATAGCATGAAGTTGGATTCTATCAACGTGCATTCGGACAGGTACTCCATCAAGACCGCCTCCCACTACCTTGTGCTGGAAGACATCAACAGCACCATGACCGACAGCGAAGAGGAACTGCTGATTACCGCTAACATTCCCAAGATTTCGTATAAGTTCAACAATTCCCTCTATGGAGAAGCCGAAGCCATTGCCCGCGGAAACATCGGTTTCAGCATTCCGCACAGCCAAGAAGGAATCATCAGGAACAACACCATTACAGGCGACATTTCTATTGACAAGATGGTTTTCTACAGAGAAGTGGATATCGACGTGACGCCGACTGCCCTCGACAAGTACCTGACCATGTTCAACAATTTTGTGGCCAAGTTGCGCAAGAGCGGAAGCCAGGAAGAAAAACTCTCGGCTTCTAGCCCAATCAACCTTTCCATGCACATCAGCGACTCGCAAATGGACTCCATCGCCATAGTAACGCCATTCGCCACCTTCCCCTTCACCGTAGACATCAGAATACTGGGCAACACTGCAAGGCCTCTTTTGCGCGGAGATGTCACCAACACAAACAGCGGCTTTATTGGCGTCAAGGACATTTATGAATTCGAACTGAACTCCTTCATGATTTCTTGGAACGACGTTCCCTGGCAAAAGGGTGCTGTAGATGTTTCAAGTAGCCAGGAACTTCCCTACTGCTCCGAAACCAACGAAACAGACAAAGAAACTTGTCCCATCAACTTGGATGTACAAGGAACCATTTCGAACTTGCAGGCCAAGCCCTCTTCTAACTGCGGTACAGAAGCTTCTACCGCAGCCATTTACTACAACATTTTGTTAGGATGTATCGCAAACGATAACGGCGAAGAGGCAGACTGGAATAAAATCGCCGGCAAGGCAATCGGAAAGGTAATTACCACAACCGCAAACAAGACCCTTGGCGGTGACTACATCGGCGATATCGACATGAAGGTGATGTTCTTTGACAACAACACGACCAGCGACAAGGACTCCAGTTATTTCAAGATTCCGATTTCTCTGGACCGTTGGGTAAAGAACTTGAGCTTAATCTTCGGCTATACCCAGGACCAGAGCGAAAGCCCCACGTACGATCAATCTTTCCAGTTCGGTGTCAATTACACTCTGCCGGTATTCCAGGAAGACGTTTACTCTCACGAGAACCACCTGTCGCCCACCCTGTACCTAAACGGCATGCTGACATCTAAGCAATACTTGACCAGCACTGGCGCCGGGAGCAATGACCGTCTGGAAAAGAACATCGGTGTCAACTACGTGTACCGATTCTGGAACCCCTGTCTACTGGGCATTGGACGATGCGAATCCATTGCACCGTCTTTAAAGCAAAAGGAGGATTCTAAATGAAAAAGATCCTACTCCTTCTTTTAGCCCTGACCTTCTTTAGCTTTGCCGAAGAAGACAAACACCCTTGGTATCTAGACATCAAAGGAAACAAGGCATTTTCGAATTACCAGCTAGAAGAACAGCTTGACATTCCCGAAGAATTCGGCAAAATGGATACCACCAAGCAAGACTTCATGATGCGTCTTTCCCTTGAAAACATCAAGGCCCTTTACTACTCCCGCGGTTACTACAGTCTCAGCTTGACGATGGACATTCAACGCAACTATGTCGCCCAGGACAGTTGCATTCGAGGCTACTACATTACCATTCGCGACGGCGAACGTTACCGTTTTAACGGCGCAAAGCTAATTGTCCCCGAAGACCGCAAAGTTGAAATCGACGTATCCAAGTTAAACATCGCCCAAGACAACCTTTACAACCAAGAAGACATCGCCGAAGACATGGAAGATATCCAAAAGGCTTACCGCCGCGAAGGATACCTGCACACCACCCTTTCTTCCATCGAAAGAATCGATACCACGCAAAAAAAGATCTATGTCGAAATTACCATCGAGCCCGGCGCAAAAGTTATCATGGGCAACATGGTCTCTTACAGCCACCGAACCAAAGACAAGCGCAACCACAACATTGCCGTTACAGAAACGGGGCTTACGGACACCGCATGGCTTTCGAGCCTGTGGAGAATTCCCGAAGGCGAAATCATTGACGGTAACCAGTACAACACCTTTAGAAACAAGCTTTTCTCTACGCAGCTGTTTACCCAGATCAAGATGAGCGATTCCCTGAGGGAAGACGGTCTTTCGGATGTTTACCTGAACGTGACTGAACGCGTTCCCGGCGAAATGCGCTACGGTTTCTTCTTTGAAGAAATTTATGGATTCGGTGCCCAGGCCTCGGCCCGGCACAAAAACTTCTTCGGACGACTCCATGAATTTTCGACCAGCGCCCAGATTGCCCAGCACAAGCAAGAAGCATCTATCGGCTACGCGAACCCGCTCCTGTTCGGAACCTCCTTCAGTTTCATTCCTACGGCTATCCGCTTTGAAGACCGCTTTACGCTGAACCACGAAAAAATCAACCCGCCGGCCTACCCCGACAGCCTCGAAGAACGTTACGAAGTCATCAACCGTGCTGACCTGACATTCGGCATTACGAAGCATATCCGTTTCCGCGGCACATTCGATACTCGATACGTGAACAAGAACGAAGACAAGTTGTTCAAGATTAAAGGTGAAACCGCTCTCACGTTCGACTACACCGATGACTATTTCAACCCGACAACGGGTATCCGACTTGCCCCCACATTGGGCGCCGGTACAAACTGGAGAGCCAACATTCAAAACCTCACCATGGTGGGCGACCCCTACTCTTACGGCGAAATGACCGTCAACCTTTACCACCCCCTATTCTGGACGTTTAACGGAGCCGTTAGCGGAAGCGTCGGTAAGTTCTTCGCAAAGGCCCTTGAAGATGACGCCAGAATCTTCTACCAGGGCGGTACACGTTCTGTGCGCGGTTACAGATTCCGCAGTATTTTCGCCAGCGACACCACTTACGAAAATTCCACTGACGATGAAGGCAACGATGTCATAGACACAGTCATCAACACCGGCCTCACACCGCTTTATTTCAGATTCAACGAAGAAATCCGCTGGACTCTGCCGTGGAAATCTTGGCAGCGCTGGCAGATTGTGCAATTCTACGACTGGGCGAAAGTCACCGATAGCGAAAATTCCAAATACACCGAAAAAGAACGGGAAAGCTTCGGCTTCGGTATCCGTTACCGCTGGCAGTTCTTGACATTCCGCCTGGATTATGCGTTCAAGAAGGATTTGACCAACTGGAATTTGGAAAGCTTCGGCTGGGGCAGATTCGCCTTTGACTTGTCGCAGACGTTCTAGGCGCCGACCGTCTCGCGATAAATATTCGCGAGGTTCGATGCGGCAGGCACAACATTCGCTTTAATTCCGGCGGCAGCGAGGGCTGCGCGGATTTGCTCTAACGATGCCGAAGTGTCCACCCTGAAAGTTGCGGATTCGCCGGCAAGATCGTCGACACGCCCGCTTTTCAAGAGTTGCCCGCGGTCAATGATCGCGTAGTCCGTCGCTTCTTCTTCCATTTCGGCCAAAATATGCGAACACACGATAGCGGTTCCGCCCTCGTTTTTGCGCCAGTCGGCAAGCAGGCTCCACACGGATTCTCGCGCCATCGGGTCGAGGTTTGCCACCGGTTCATCCAGAATCAAAAGGCGCGGGCTCGGAGCCATGGCACGCAGCAATTGCACCTTCTGGCGGTTACCCAGCGAAAGCTTGCCCATGCGGGTTGCAGAATCCGGCAACTCTAGCTTTTGCGAAAGCAACTTGATGCGTTCGCGGGCAGCAGACTCATTCCACTCGGGATTGCGCGCCGCATAAAAGCCTACAAAATAATCGACATATTCCGCAATCGAAAGTTTGGGGTAAATGCCCGGATTTTCAAGCAAGATTCCGCAAGCAAGCGGATCGAGAAAACCGTTCTTGCCGCGCAAGCCGTCTGCAATTTCAAGCGATCCCGCGAACTGCGAGAACCGCCCACATAAAAGTCGCAAAAGTGTAGTCTTGCCCGCCCCATTCGGGCCCAAGAGCGCAAAGAAACTCCCCTCGGGAATTTCGAGATTCACCGAAGACAGCGCATCTACGCTGGCTCGCGGATAGCGGAAAGTCACATCTTGCACTTTGATTGCGGTCATAGGTGAGAATATAGAAAATGCCTCGGCGAGAAGCCGAGGCGATATCAGATTTTAAGAGAGAGTCGAGCGGTCTTACTTACGGAATTTAAATATACCCACTTCGCCGACGCGCATCATGTACACGCCGTTCATCAGGCCAGCCTTCACGCTATTCCAGGCATCGCTTACCGAGCCTGCCATCACGTTCATGGACTTAATCTGATGACCGTTCATGTCGAACACCTGACAGTGCAACATGGCAGCGCCCTTTTCGAAAGCGAGGGGCCGAGCAATCGCAGTCGTCGAAGATCCGTTTTCAAACTTGATCCAGTCCACATTGATGTAATTCGTGTTGATGGTGAGGCGGAGCGTCTGCTTGCCTGCCGCCAGTTCCAATTCACCTGCCTCGACTTCGGAATAAGTTTCCCAGCTGCCCAGAGACGGAATTTCTGCCTGCACCTTCTTGTCGCCCACAGATACCGTCACGCTAGATGCCGTCGAATTTCCCGTGGCACCGTTAATGACCACTTTGTACTTGCCAGCGGCTTTCACGTCCAGCGTGTATTCGAAATAATCGTCTGCGGTGGTATAGCCGAGAGCATAACCGTTGCCCGCCTTCACAATGCCGGCATCGTCGCTGCGGTAGCCCGTTTCATCGCTCTTGCCGTCTGCATCGTTGTAGGCGTAAATGTCATAGTTTTCGGCTTCCACCGTTCCCGGAATTTCAATGGCGCCCTTGAAGGGTTTGACTTCGATGGGTTCACCAGAAACTTCCAATTCCTGCGCCATGAATTCAATGGTGTACGTGCCATCGGAATTCGGCTTGACTTCTTTACCCTTCTGGCTCACGGTCTTACCCTGGGCGCCCTGAATCTTTACGCGCAGCGGCACGCTCTTGGGCATGTGGGCGTGCGGGGACGTCCACTTGACCGTAAATCCTGTAGAGGTATTCGTAGCGGTAGCCTTGTCAATGGTAAAATGAGCGCGCAGATAGGCGCCCACCGTCGAGAAACTCGCCACCCAGAGTTCCTTCTGCACGGCGTATTCAATCAGCGTCTTGATGTCAGCAGCAGAAATGATATCCCAGTTGCCAGAGACCCCGTGGTTCAGCTGCACATGCCACTTGCCACCGGCTGCCTGATCAAGGCTGCCCTTGAAAGTCGCCACATTGCTAGAGCCCTGCCAGTAGTGGGAATCGATCTGCATCCAGTCCGGTTCGTTGTCCCAGCCCGTAAGGCCCGAGCCACCGCAACCGCGGCTAATAAAGTGTTCCTGGTTAATGGCGTTCTTGACGTTTGCGTTCTGGGCGCAATAGGGAGTCGCCAAAGAGGTGGCCTCCAAGCCCATGCTTCTCAGTTTCGAAGCGGCATTGCTAATTTCTGAAGCGGGGTTTCCTTCCTTGGTCAAGTCCTTGTGATTGACCGTGTGGTTACCGATTTCATGTCCCTTCTTTGCATAATTCAGGTGAGGCTGCGAGTTGGTCGCAAAGTCCATCGTACCCGTGCAAACGAAGAACGTCACCGACACATCGGGCATATTGTCCAAGAAGGTCAGGTTACTCGTCTGGGAATGAAGCCCATCGTCAAAGGTGAAAGTGGCTGCGCCCTTGTGACCATTCCACGGAATGGTGGTAATAGGGCCAGCAAAAGCAGAAACGGCGAAAGCGGCTGCGAGCGAAAACGCCGCGGCAAGCGAAACCTTGAAACATTCCATACTATAAAACTCCTTACCCGTAATCTAACCTTTTCCTAAGCAGAATAACATTCCCTAGTTTCATAATTATGGACAATATGTCTATAAGTTTGTAAAGAAAAAAACTAGTCCATTATGCAGCGGACAGCGGCAAAGGTCTGTTTTGGGGAGCGCGGCTTACCATGTTCCATATCAACACCATTGTATCCTCTAGCCAAAACAAGGAACATCTCTGCACTGTTTGATGAAGTCCAAAAATAGAGATATTTGCTTTTCGCAACATCGTTTCCTTTAGCCTTCATTGTAGCAAAACCAGATGTTGGTAAAGGCAAAGATAGTCCATAAGTATTTGGATATGGTTCGTCCTGCAGAGCATCCAAGAACGATTCTTCGTCATAGTCCGCCTTTACGAAGTCAATCATTTGTTGCCATTCCTGATCCTGTGGCAAATGCCAACCTCCAGGGCAAATTCCCTGCCTTGAATCTTCCAAAACCAAATAGCGAGCGGATTCATATTCCTGAGGAATATCCATGGCAGCATTCCAATTATACAATCGACCAAACTCCTCGCAATTTTCCGCCTTGTTTTCAAGACAGAGGCTTCCTTCCAGATCGTCGGCATTTCCGCCCGAAGTCTTGAAATTCAGGTTTTCAGCCATCCAGACCTGTTCTCCAATTTTCGTCGTTTTGTAAACTTGTCCATCACGTTTGTCCAACAAAGTTTGAGCAGTCTCATCGTATTCACTCTCACCTTCAGCAGTTGTTTTTGTTTTCACTAGAGATATAGTTTCCGGTAAAAACGTATCAGAAACGCAACGAACAAACTTACCCTCAGATTTGTAATTTTTCGCACGATAGTCCCAATTATTTGTCACACCACCATTTTCATCAAGGCAATCTCTATAAGAAAAGAAATCATCATAATCGCAGGAGACCAAATCAAGGACAAAGCCACGAACGGACATAACAACATGTTCAATAAAAGGATTATTTGTCGCTAACCATACTAGCGAACTTATCGCGGCTTCCCTGTAATCTCCAGAATACCAACGAAATCCGGCACGCAGGGCAAATCCATACTTGTTTCGATTCGCCTCATTAAAATCAAACATGCTCACTGTCGTACCGCCGTATTGATAATTCGAAACATTCCAACCCACATTGTCTATCAGGTTTTCACCAACAGATTCTTTCCCATTTTCAAAATCTACGTGAGCATGTAGGTCACTCCAGTCGTCTTCCGTCGAGACATGCCAACCTTCAGGGCACACTCCCTGATGAGGCAATTTCATTTCTACCTTATAAGTGCTATCGTATTTCTGTTCCATGGCCATTGCACCAGACCACGTGTAAAGCCTACCTAAATATTCGCAGTTTTCTTCGCGATCCAAATAGCAGAAACTTTGCTTACCTTCGTTATAGGCGTATTTCAGATTTTCGGCCATCCATGTACGCGTTCCAATTTTCACAGTTTTATAGACATGACCATCTCGTGTGTCTAAAAACTCATTTTCGTCGATAATTACAACTGAAGAAGACGACAGAGCGATTGAAGAACTACTTGAAGCCGAAGGATCCGATTCCCAAGTTTCGCTCTTTTTAGAGGAACTGGATTCGCCGTCAACCTGTTCATCAGTAGAAGAACAGGAAGATTCAACCTTTTTAGAATCATCAGATGACGCGGGCGTTTTTAAGGAAGTAGAAGATTTATCCTCGCCATTTTCAGAAACCCAGTCATTTTCTTTACAAGTATAAAGGCAATTTTTGTCTACGACAAAAGCCTGTTCACCTTCCCTTTCTTTTGTACACCGACCCAAATTATAAATGGAACTCACATCAACCGGGCGCGAGACTGTTTCCGTTTCGCCACAACAAAGCAAAAAAGCGCATACGAACAAAAAAAGAATTTTCTCAATCATCACTTATCCTCCACACAACGGACATAACAGCCGCCAAAGTATCTGCGTTCAGGATAAACAAATTCATCATAATGGAATTGCGCGCTCATGCCCACAGTCCAAATATATCCATCTGCACTGCAAAATGTCGCGCCATAAGCAACATGATCATAATCATCAACACGCGGAGAGAACATTTTACGAGCATTTTCAGAGGGATACTTGGCATAAGTCATTATAATTCCATTATAGCCACATGCAGTTTTGCTGGTACGTTCAGGATCCATACGTCCCCCCTGTTTTGCAGAAAAACCGAAGCGGTTCGTTCCCTTTGGCAGGCCATCGACATCCACCCAATCATCCGTTTTAAGGCTTGTACCTGCCATTTCTTTGCCATTGTGAGCCTCCACATAATCAATCAAGGTATTCCATTCTGCATTATTGGGAATGTGCCAGCCTTCTGGACAAACTCCGCGATGCTGAGGATTAATAAATTCTTCAACGACATCAAGTGAATCATCACTGCAATTCACCTTCTGCATTAATTCCATCGCAGAAAACCACATATACCCTCTACCATATTTTGCGCAACCGCCATAACTTTCAGGAAGACAACCGGAATAAATAGTGTCGTTCAAAAAGTTTAGATTTTCAGCCATCCAATTTTGATTTCCGATTTTCACGGTCTTGTAAACCGCTCCATCTCTAGGGTCTTCTAAAGAACCGTAAACAACCTTTGCCGGATCCGCAACATCGTCATCGTCCAAAGTAGCTTCTTCTCTAGACGAAGAGCTTTCTTTAACAGCAGGACCACCTTCGGAGGAAGAACGGTTTTCAGAAGACGAACTTCTTCCAGATGCCGAACTTTTTACAGAAGAACTCGAAACATCTTCAAAGACGGTTTCCACAGCATTCCACTCATTCTCGAAGCAAATATAAAAAGCGGAATCCTGCATAACCCATACAGAATCTCCATTACGATTCTTGGAGCAATTTCCCAGTTCGTATACGGAATACACCTCCGTGGCAGACTCATCCAAATCATTATGGAATGGGGCAATTTGAACTTTAGTTTCATCACTACAACCGTAAAACAAAGCAACAAATCCAAGAATAAAAACAAATCGTTTCATCACATTTCCTAAACATTCTCTTTTCATTGACTTAATTCAATTATACAAAAAAAGCCCCCGGCTTTGAACCGAGAGCTTTTAAATGTTTTCCGCGAGCGAGCTTATTTATAAAGCGGATGCTTCTTGCAGAGAGCCACGATTTCTTCGCGGATCTTGGCGAGAGCGGCATCGTCGTCCTTAGCCTTCACGCAACGGTCGATGATGCGAGCCACTTCGCGGGAGTCTTCTTCATCGAAGCCACGAGTCGTGATAGCGGCAGTACCGAGACGGACACCGGACGGATC
>JAEEGK010024921.1_pt1 | contig 12352 bp, 10 predicted proteins | sample 8958771 | NCBI WGS metagenome assembly JAEEGK01 (sample SAMN16246547, study PRJNA631951) | gut metagenome | biome: gut microbiome; feature: rumen; material: SC-attached | host: Bos | place: Iran: Karaj | collected 2018-10 | reverse complement strand
TGGGCGAGGATGTGGAAAGCATCCTCACCCGGCTGCTGCAGGAGGCCGATTTCGACCAGGAGAAGGCCGAGCGGGGCATCGTCTTCATCGACGAGATCGACAAGATCGCCCGTAAGTCCGACAACCCGTCCATCACCCGTGACGTCTCGGGCGAGGGCGTGCAGCAGGCGATGCTGAAGCTCCTGGAAGGGAATGTTGTCAATGTTCCCCCGAAGGGCGGCCGCAAGCACCCGGAGCAGGAGTTCATCCACGTGAACACGCAGAACATCCTGTTCATCTGCGGCGGCGCCTTCGAAGGCATCGAGCGGCACATCGCCCTGCGGAAGAACACCCAGATCATCGGCTTCGGCGCTGAGGAAAAGCAGCGCATCGACCGGGACAACCTTCTCCGGTATGTCGATGCCCAGGATCTCCGCGCCTACGGCCTCATCCCTGAGATCGTGGGCCGTCTCCCGGTCGTCACGTACCTGGACCAGCTGGACCGCGATTCCCTCCGCCGCATCCTCACCGAGCCCAAGAACGCCATCGTGCGCCAGTACGAGAAGCTCTTCGAAATGGACGGGATGAAACTGGAGATTGAGCCGGAAGTGCTTGATTTGATTGTCGATACCGCCATCGCCCGGAAGCTCGGCGCCCGCGGTCTCCGCAGCATCTGCGAGGAGCTGATGAACGACGCCATGTTCGAAGCTCCGTCCTCCCGGAAAAAGACCTACACCCTCACCCTGGCTTATGCGCAGGAAAAGTTAAAAAATTAGCGTTGGGCTATTGCAGAAATGGGAAAAAGTTCCTACCTTTGCATTCCCCAAATGAAACGGGGCTCAACAATGAGGGCTTAGCTCAGTTGGTTTAGAGCGCTTGCTTGACAGGCAAGAGGTCGGCAGTTCAAATCTGCCAGTCCTCACAACAGAAAAGGCACTTGCATTTGCAGGTGCCTTTTTTGTGTCTTGGACGCTGTTACCAGATAAAGGGAATGATGCGGTACTTGACGCGCTGCATGTAGTCTTTGTAGCCCTCCAGGCCTTTCTCCAGGACGGATTCTTCGTTGCGGATGCGTTTGGCGATGAGGGGGAGGTAGAGGAGGAGGATCAGGAAGGAAAGGGGAGAAGCGAGGACCAGGGGGATCATCAGGAAGAGGAGGGTGGTGGCCATGTACATGGGGTGGCGGACGATGCCGTAGAGGCCCGTGTCGATGACTTTCTGGTTCTCCTGGACTTCGATGGTCCGGGACAGGTAGGTGTTCTCCCGAAGGACTTCCGCGTAGAGGAGGTAGCAGGCGAGGAAGAGGGCGGCGGCAATCCATACGGCCCACTCCGGGAGGACGCACCACTGAAAGCGCCAGTTCAGGCCGGCGACCACGAAGGCGGCAAAGAACAGGACGCCGCTCAGGGCAACCACCGTTTTCTGTTCCTTCTCTTCTTCCTTGGCATTCAGCCTCTTACGAAGCAGTTCCGGGTTCTTTGCCATGAGGACGAATCCGGCCGCGAACATCGGCACGAACAGGATTCCCATCAGGAGCCAGCCCTGCCAATACCGGAACGAGCCGGCCGGCAGGAACAGCAGGAGGCCGATGATGACGACGCCCAGGAAGAACTTCGTCAGGGCTTGAGTAAACAATTTGGTATCCATTAATTACTTCATGTGAGCCTTGAAGAAGGTGCTGGTCTTCGAGAGCCAGTCGCTGGGGATGACGTGCTGGAGGAGGGGATAGAAGTGGATTTCCTTGTCGGTGGAAAGAAGATTGTTGTAGGGCGCCAGGTTGGTGTGCGGGGGGCAGGTGCCGTCCTGCAGGTTGGAACTGGCGATGACCGGGCAGGAGATGCGGGTTGCCAGGTTCTTCGTGTCGAAGTAGGAGAGGAAGGCATACATCTGCTCGTCGGTCATGCCGGCATTCTTCGCACAGGATTTCGCCGTGTTTCCGGGCCAGGAGACGATGTCGAAGTAATCCGGGTAATCGCCCAGGAAAGCGACGCAAGGGGCGATGGCGGAGAACGGATGGTCGCTCAGGGCTGCGGCGGCATAGGAGAGTGCTCCACCCTGGCTGGCGCCTTCGGCGAACAGATTGTCCATGTCGCTTGTAGGACGCGTCGCCATGAAGTTCACGGCCTGTACGCAGTCCATGAAAGCGCCGCGGTAGTAGTAGCCGTCCCGGTCTCCGAAATTGAACGCAAACCAGTCCCCGTAGATATTCTCGAAGTCCTGTTCCACCCCGTCGGCTCTCTTGCTGGCGGGAGCGCGGTTGATGTATTGGCCGCGGTGAGAGAGATAGAACTCGGCATAGTCGCCGTTGTTACCGCTCGGGCAACTGACGAAAGCCCCCATGGTATCATAGCCCTGGAAATGCATGATCACCGGATGGGGCTTGCCATCCTGGGGCTCCAGATAATAGCCGCGCACGACGACGGGCTCTCCTTCCAAACCGTCGGGAACGGATTGGAATTCAACGAAATAAACCTTGCTTTTGGCATTGCTCTTCTTGGGGACCTCGATGAGGTTCTCCTTCAGCTCGATACCGGCCAGCTGCGTCTTGGCGTCATCCCAGAACTGGTCGAAATCGTCCTGTTTGTCCGGAGCGGACACGATTTCCGTGGGATTGATGCCAAAGACGAAGTTCTTCGCCGACTTCTTGTTCACGAAGCACGCCGCCTTGTAGAAGCCGGGTTCCAGATTCTCCTCAGTGGTGATGCTGATGTCGATCGCCTCGTTCGCCGGGACCTCCACGGCCTTCTCAATGGTCGTCAATGTCTTGCCCTTGTCCGTAGAGAACCGTACCTTGGATTCCGCCACCACCGGCACCGGATTGGGATTTTCCACATGGATGACGATGTTGGGTTTGTTCGTGAACACCCAGTTGTCCGTCACGGGAACGGAGAGTATGAAATCGACCAGGTCGACGGGTTTCGGATCCGGTTCCGGCTCAGGTTCCGGCTCAGGTTCTGGCTCCGGTTCCGGTTCCTCGACAGGGTCGGGCTCCGGTTCGGGTTCAGGCTTGTTGCAGGCCCATGTCAAGACACCCGCTACAGCGAGTGCCGTCAGGAGATAGGAAAAGGTCTTTTTCATAGTCGGTTATTTCGTGAAATTGCGCGTGGCGAAGGGGAGGGCCTGGCGCAGGGCCAGGTGCCAATACTCCCAGTTGTGGACGCCGTTGCGGACGCGGAGTTCGCTCTTGACGCCGCGGTCGCGCATCTTCTGATAGAAGGCGATGCTCAGGTCGAAGAGGAAGTCGTCGTCGCCGCAGTCGATGAACCAGGCGACGCTCCGGAGGCGCTCCAGCGTGTCCTCATCGGCCTTGTCGATGAATGCGAGGGCCGAATGGTCATGGACGGCATTGGCGACGTAATACAGGCAGTCCTTGGGCGAATCCAGCGGCCAGACCTCGTCGTTCGCATTGTCCAGCCAGGCGCTCATGGCGTAGCAGCTGGAGAAGAGGTCGGGGTGGCGCTGGCAATAGACCGTGCTGCCACCGCCGCCCATCGACAGGCCCATGACGGCCCGGTGTCCTTTGTCGCCGATGATCCGGTATTTCGCCTCCATGACAGGCATGAACTCCTGGAAAAAGAAATCCTCATAGTTCCAGCCGGGCATGTTGAAATACCCGTTCCAGATGTGGCGGGTGTCCGCGCCGCCGGCATTGGGCATGATGATGACCATCTCGCAGGCCTCGCCGGTGCCGATCAGTTCGTCCGCGACGAGCTGCATCGCGCCCTTCCGGGGCCACGAATCGCAGTCGTCGCTCAGACCATGCAGCAGGTATACGACAGGATACTGCTTGTCTGACTCGTCAAAACCGTCGGGCAGATACACGTTGCACCGGACCGGAGCGCCCAAAATCGCGCTGTAGAGCGTGTCTTTCACCACTTTTCCCGCGCGGGCGGGAATCGGCAGCAGCGCCAGGCAGAGGAAAAAGAGGATGCTTTTCTTCATGCTATTCCTTGATATCTGCCTGATACTGAATCTCTTGTCCCTCGACGAGATGGTCGCAGGCAATGGCCGGACGGGAGGAAGTCTTGGCTTCGCAGGCAATGGTGACCCAGGCCTCGTCTCCGGGCATCAGGGTCCGGAGATTCAGGTCTCCGCGGACACCCTCCACCTCGACGAAAGCGTCCCTGTAGATGGGGGCGACGCCCACGTTGGCGATGAGCACCTCGGCGCTCTTGCCTTCCAGGACCTTGAAGTCGCGGACTTCGAAGCGGTAGCCCATCGACATGGCGGCCTCGGTGATACGCTCCGGTTTCTGCTTGCCGGGCTGGTCGTTGCCGATGATGAAGGTCATATGGACCTTGGCCACGACATCCTCGAACACGCGGCCGTACATGCCCTCCTTGTCCAGGACGTGCTTCTGGTCATAACTGGAATAGTAGCTGAATTCGCCGCCGGCGGGCGCTTTCTTGTAACGCTCTTTGCCGAAGAATGTCCAGCACGACCAGTTGTAACCGTCCCAGTCCTCGCACATGAAAGAGTCGTCGAAGTTACCAAAGTTCAGGTCCAGCAGTTCTTTCTGTTTGCGGAAGGGCGCGTATTTGCTGTCGGATGCGTCGATGGAGATGAGCCAGGGCGTTTCCTTGAACCACTCGTCCATCTTGGGCAGGAACTCTGCCTGGAACTCCTTGGAAGGGAAGGTCTGACCGTCGATATACTTGCCGTCATAGACATGGTACTCGGCCCAATGGCCAAATCCGGTTTCCACGAAGGCGAGGCGGGGATCCTTGTCGTAACGCTCGGCGAAACGGCGGTGGAATTCCAGGTGGAAGCGCCGCAGTTCCTCGCAGCGCCAGTCGGGATACTCCGTGTCCTCTCTGGACCGGCCGTCGGCCTTGGCCCAAATGGCTTCATAGCCGTCCATTTTCTTGATATAGTCCGGCACGGCGCTGGCGTAACCCGGATAGGTATAGCGGAAGCGGACCACGGCCTGATGCCCGCGGGCGGCCACTTGCTCCAGCAACTTGTCCATGGGCGTCCAGTCGAACACATCCTTCTCCTTGCAGACATCGTTGTACAGCATGTAGGAATACTCCAGCTGCACGTAATCCTTCTTTACGGAGCCGCTTGTATTCCAAAGCACAATGCCCGTCATGGGCTGCACGTGGGTGATTTCCGCCTGGAAGGGGACACGGACGGCCTCTTCAACCGGAGTCGGCTCGGGTTCGGGTTCCGGAATCGGAGTCGGAGTCGGCGTCGGTTTCTCTTCACAGGCGCAGGAGCCCAGGATCAGGGCCATCAGGAGGAATAATCTCTTCATCATTTTACTCCCGGCTGAAAATAAGGACGCAGCTGATGGCGGCCACGATACCGATGATCTGAGGCACGGTAGGGACGGCTGCATACAGGAGGAGGGAGATGATGCACATGATCACCGGTGCGCAGGCATCGGCCAGCGGGGCGATGACCATCGCCTTACCGTAGCGATTCGCATACACGAGCGTGAAAGCGCCGATGGCGTTGAGGATCTGTACGCCGAACACCTTGGCGGCTTCGCCCCAGCCGTCGGCGAGGACGTTGTTCTGGCCCTTGCCCATGAGCAGCGCCACGGGAATGAGCAGCACGGCGGCGATGGCCATGTACACGAACACGCTCTCGGCGTCCGGGGTGTTGTTGTTCGCGAGCTTCATCACGAAGGCCTGGACGCCCCAGCAGATGAACACGATGGAGGCGAACAGGATCCAGATCCGGCTGGTGGCCGTGCCGTCCTTGCTGTCGGGCAGGGCGAAGCAGACCAGGGCGACGAAGGCGAGCGCGATGCCCAGGATGCCCAGCTTGGAGACTTTCTCCTTGAGGACGGTGGCCGACAGCAGCACCGTCACGATGGGCGCCACCGAAATCATCGGCATCACCAGATAGGCCGGCGCATAGTCCAGCGCCAGGAACAGCACGAGCTGTCCGCCGGCGCCCAGCAGGCCCACGGCCAGGCTCAGCAGGGCCGGTTTCGTCCGGACGTCCAGCTTGAACTTGATGTTGACCAGGGCGGCCAGGGCGCAGGGAATCATGCTCAGCGCCCAGATCACGTACACCATGGTCTTGGGCAGCGTGGTCTGGTCGCTGAACGCGCCCCACACACCCCACGTGACCATCGTGATGATGGCATACAACAGCCAATTGTGTTTCTTCTGTGTCATATTTCTATTCTGTCATTTCGAGCGCATCACTTCTGTCATTTCGAGCGCAGTCTATTCTGTCATTTCGAGCGCAGTCGAGAAATCTATCTCACGAAGGAAGCGATCAGCCTCCCCCACTCGTCATTCTCCCGAATCCCGGTGAACGCGTCGGAACCCGGCCCCCAGGCGTAGAAGGGGACGGCGATGCCGTTGTGGCTTTCGCTGCCGAAGGCGACGCCGATGCGGCCCTCTTCCAGGTTGCCGTCCTGCAGGGTCAGGGCGCCGGTGTTGTGGTCGGCGGTCACCACCACCAGGGTGTGGCCGTCCGCGGCCGCCCATTGCAGCACGTCGCCGATGGTGCGGTCAAAGTCCAGGAGTTCCTCCATGGCCTTGCCGATGTCGTTTCCATGCAGCCAGTCGTCGATGCAGGAGCCTTCGAGCATCATCACGAAGCCCTTGTCACCACTTTCGCGGGACAGGATGTCCAGTCCGCGGGCCACGGACCGCCGGTACAGGTCGCCGCGCTCCATCGCCACGGGCAGATTGTCCGGGGCGAGGATGCCGATGACCGGCAGTTCCGCCTTCATCAGCGCGTCCTCCGTCAGGGCGACGGTATAGCCCGCGGCCGCCATCTCCTTCGTGATGTCACGGCCGTCTTTCCGGTTCACGGTGAACCAGTCCAGGCCGCCGCCGGCGAGATAGTCCACGCCGCAGGTGACATAGTCGGCAATGAGGTCGTCCTGGTTGTAGCGGTACTCGTTGTGGCAGCAGAAGTCACAGGGCGTCGCGTCGGCGAAGTGGCAGGTGACGACCACGCCGGTCTTCTTGCCCAGCTCTTGCGCCTTGACAAGAACGGAAGGAATGTCTGTGCTGTCGGCCGCCGTACCCACATGGCTGTATCCGGTCTTCATGCCGGAGGAGAGCGCCGTTCCGCCCGCACCGGAGTCCGTGATGAGCTCGTTGGTGCAGTACGTGCGGGACAGGCCGACGGTCGGGAAGCGGTCCAGGTTCAGCTTGCCGTGGTTCACCACCCAGGCGCAGCTCACCTGCTCCAGGCCCATGCCGTCGCCGATCATGATGATGACGTTGCGCACCTCGTTGTCCACGGGCGGCATCGCTACGTCCACAATCTCGTAAGGATTCGGCGTCTCGTAATACTGGAGGACTTTCTCCTCCTCCTTGTGCTTGCAGGAAACGGCCAGCAGGGACGCGGCCAGGACGATCAGGGTAATCTTTTTCATGTTACTTTCCGGAAATGACGGCATCATCGAGGCCGGTGAAGTCAAAGCGGTACAGGTAGGAGGTGGAGCCGTAGTCGTCGCCCACCCAGATGCAGCTGTTCTTGTGGTCGACACAGACCGATTCCGGGTTCGAAATGCCGCGGGCGGAATAGAACCCCAGCATGGATTCGGCGTCGCCGGTGAGGGCGAAGAAACGCAGGGACTCGGAGTCGATGACCCACAGCCAGTCCGTGAGCGGGTCGTAGCAGAGGTCGGCTATTTCCGTGATGGCGGGGTACATTTCCCGCAGGCCTTTCCGCCAGATCACTTCGCCCGTCTCCAGGTTGCAGAGGTAGAGGTAGGACCCGGTCTGCGTGCCGACATAGGCCAGTCCGTCCTTGTAGTACGTGAGGCCTTCCAGTCCGGCATTGCCGAAACTTTTGGCGTCATCGATTTTGAAGAGGCTTTCAGCGCCCTTGAAAGTGCTTTCTTTGAAAACATCGCCGACACTGGCGGCCGGAATGCGGCAGACGCTGCTGGGCTCACCGCCGATCAGGAGGTCTCCGGTATCATATTTCAGGGAGATGGCTTCCGAATCGATTGTGGACCCGGTGGTGGTCTTCAGGCTCGCCTTGCTGACTAGCTGTCCGTCGAAGGAAATCCGGGCGATTTCACTGCCGTCTCCGAGTCCCCACAGGAAGCTTCCGTCCTCGCTCAGGCACAGGCCTGAAAGCTCGTTGAGCGGGATGGTGTATTTGGTGCGCTTCACCATTTCCGGCATCTTGGGTTCCGGACCGGTGTAAGCCTCCAGGCTGGCGGTGATGTCTCCCAGCTCCAGGACCTTGCCCGCTTTCAGCATGCCGTTCTGCAGGCCGTCCTCCGTATTCCGGGAGTACGCGAAAGGCCAGGCGCCGTCCTTGCCGAAGTACAGCGTGAAACCGTCTTTCAGCGTGACGCCGCCGGGGAACCAGACGGTCGTGGTCTTGCCGTCGCCCGCAAGCGTCACCTCGCGGAAGGGGTAGCCGTCCGAAACGACCTTGGAGAAGCTGGTTTCCGCCGAGGAGTGTGCGTTCGTGTATTCTTGGAAACGCAGTCCGGGACGCTGATTGCCGGCGATCAGTACGCGGTCAAAACTGCCGGAAACGGTGAAGGTGATGGCGGCCGAACCATCATCGAACTTGAAGTTTGTTCCCTCCAGATAGGCCTGGGCCAGCAGCATGTCCGCTTTCGTGAAAGTCGTCGTAGCGTCCGTCAGGCCGTCTTCCGCCTGCACGGCGGAGGCGGGCCAGGCGGCGTAGAGGTTGTCCGGGTTGGACAGATATTCGAAGAGGACCCCTTCCAGCCTGAGCGTGGCGGTCTTGCCGTCGGACGAGATGTCCGTGGCTTTCAGCGTATAGGTCTTGGCGGCCGGACCGTAGGAGCCGTGCACCTGGATCTGGTCGCCCGCTTCCCATTTCCCCTTCAGGGGAGACACCGTGAACGTATAGTTGCCGGCCTTGGGCTTGCCGTCGTCCACGGGATCGGGCTCTTTCTGGCCCTGCTGCTCCTGATCGTCCTTGTTTTTGTCCGGTTGGTTGTTCTTCGAACAGGAGACACCGCACGGGAGGATGACCAGCGCAGCCGCGAGGGTAAGGATGGGGAGGAAGGTTCTGTTCATTTTCAAATGGTTATAATGCCAGTGTGTAGCCGCGTTCCACGGTTCCGTCGGCGGCGGTCACAAAGTAAATCGGTGTCATGTGGATGTCGAAAACGGCGGAACCGTTTTCCGGGGACAGATAGTCCCAGCCGGGGACCGAGGGTTCAGGCCCCCAGCCCAGGCAGACGGCCGTTTTTTTCACCCCTTCCCACTGCGGGTCCGCGGAGAGTTTCTCCAGCGCCTCGCGGCAGGAGGGGCAGCCCATGTCCAGCACCAGGATCAGGGTGCGGACACCGGCGGGAACCCATCCGGGGACGACGGCCTGCGTCCCCTCCTGGTTGTATTGGATCCATTCCCGCCGCTGCAGGTAGGGTTCGCAGTCGCTCGATGTCAGGACGCCGTCGCTCACCATCCGGTCCACGGCCTTGCCGTACAGCGTAGCGCTGCGGCAGGGGGAGAGGAGGTTGTAGAAGGCGCCGTCCATCCATTCCGAGTAGATGTAATAGGCCACGGTGTCCTGCTTCAACTTGTCGAAGAGAACGTCCAGGGCCGCGAGGGCATCCTCTTCCGGGGCGGGGACGGTCAGTTCGGCGAAATCGGCGAACTGCTCCTCGGCGGCGCGGATGTCCGAATAGTCGATGCTGTGGGTGTTCCAGAAATCACCGACGCCCGATGCCCGGCACCCCGCAAGGAGCGCCAGGCACAGGACGGCGATGACAGATTTTTTCATCCGGGATTACTTGGCGGTCGTGACCTTCAGGAGATGGCCCCAGCCTTTTCCGTCACCTTCTTCGATGGTGGTGTTGGGCATGTTGGAGAGCTCGCCCCAGTCATAACCGTAGAAACGGATGCCGGTGTAGAAGACATCTCCGAACTTATGCGCGGCGGGAACGGCGTTGTTGAAGAGCTCGCGGGCCAGGAGGATCTCATACTCTCCGCCGGCGCCCTTGCCGGTGACCAGCTTGTTGCCCGGAGGCAGGAGTTCGCTCCAGCTGCCGTCGATGCGCTGATGCAGCGTGCCGTCATAGGTGCCCCAGGCGCCGCCGTCGGCCAGGCCGCCTTCGATGATGAAGTCATACGGATCCAGGAAGTAGTTCTCGTAGCCGGTCGAGAAGTCGTTGTTCGTATCGATGCAAAGCCGGATGGGCATCTCATCCTTGGCATCCATCAGGTCGTTCACCGCTTCCTTGTTGAACTTGATGTAATAGTAGACGAAGTCCTTGTCGGCGCAGCAGCGGATTTCATTCACGGCGTCCCAGGGAGAATTGGGATTGTTCTTCGCGCTGACGACGACGTCGGGCTTCAGGGCGGCCCAGTCGTCGAAGTTGCCGTCAATCTTGATGTCGAGTCCCTTGGTTTCTTCCTGCTTCTGATCGTCACCATCGTCGTCGTTGTCCTTGACGCAGGAAACAGCGAAAAGGGAGGCGGCCATGGCCAGGATTGTCAAAAACTTTTTCATGATGTTCTGTGTTTATGTTTGGTTAAAGTTCAAACAATTTGTTCCACCCGGTTTCGGCGTCCCAGACGCCGTCGTTGGCCAGGGCGATGCTGTACTCAGGGCGACCCTGCAGCAGCGGGTCTTCCAGCATCATGTACAGGGTGCCGTGCTCGGCGGGGAGCAGGAACTGGACGTCGATTTCGTGTTCTCCCGGTTGCCATTCCCGGGCGTCCGAGAACGAGATGTACGTGGTCTTGTAGTTTCCGTTGATCTTCTGCCCTTTCGTCTCCACGAAGGCCAGCGCCGTGATGCGGGGGTTCATCGGGGCGGCGAAACCCTTGTTGGCGAGTTTGACCGTGACCGTCATCGGTTTCCCGACTTCGCGTTTCGCGGGGTAGGACACCTCGGAAAGCACCAGGCGGTAACCCAGCCGGTTCTCGATCTCCTCCATGCAGCCGGAGTTCTTCCATCGGTTCAGCACGGAGCTGTTGTAGCCGCTGTTCAGGTAGGTCCAGTGATAGTCCTCCATGTCCTTGATGGAGGCCGGGCACGTGCAGTAGTTCGATACCTTGCAGGTTTCCCCGCCCATGAGGGTATAGCGGGATTCCTGCTTCCAAAAGGCGCGGTCGTCCTTTTCGTTGTCGAAGGTGCCGTAGTCGTCGGCCGATGCGCCGAAACAATCGTTGTGGCCGGCCAGGCGCGACTGGTCCGACAAGTTGAAGGCGGTTTTCGCCGTGAGGGTGTCCTTGAGGGAGAGACCGTACATCCGCATCTTGAACTGCGGGGTGCGCAGCGCGACCTGGCGGCTGTCCGGCAGAGCTCTCAGCAAGGCGTTCGTCAGACGCTGGCGGGGCAGGAAATCCGCGTCCGAGCGGGGGTCCATGATGAAGTTGTCCGTGTAGTACCACTCGCCCCAGACGCCTACGAAACCGGCCTGGAGGACGAAGATGACATCGGCATTCTCCCGAAGGAGCGGCAGCAGCTGGGACACATGCCGCAGGACGGTCTTTTCCGCCGGGTCCCAGGGTTTGGCGCTCTCGCTGTTCTGGTAGGCGAAGCGCAGGACGCATTTGACGCCGGCCTCACGGAGGGCGTCAAACGAAGTCTGGATCATGTCCAGATAGGCCTGCGAAATGTCCCCGTTCATGAATTCGGTGAGGTAGAAGCCCACGTACATGAGCGTCTTGCCCTCGGCTCTCAGCGCCTTGGCGGCCGAAACCCGCACGGGACTCGACGCGCTTTTGATGTCGACGGCGCCGCCATAGAATCCTCTCTCCGGATTGACGATGGGCGTGGTGCTTTCGGTATAATGGACCGTCACCACGTCTCCGTCCACAGTGATCTGGCCGTCGTCCGTTTCGACGGGGGCCTTTTCCTGACACGAGAAGCACAGGAAGACGGGGATGAAAAGCAGCTGGATGAAGGTGGGGAGTCTCATCAGGGCAGTTGCTTACAGGGAGAACGTGTAAAGCTTGTTGAAACCGGTGCTCTCGTTCCAGACGTTCTCGTTGGCCAGCTGGATGGAAAACAGCGGGTTGTCGCGGAGGGTCATGGCCGGATCCGGCAGGTTCAGGGACAGCGTCACTTCGCCGGAAATGCCGTCCGGGAGGGTGACGGTCTGGTCGATGGTGGTCGTCTCGCCCGGCATCCAGTAGCGCGGGTCGGAGTTCAGGGCCCAGGTCTTCAGGACCTTGCCGCCCTTGTCGGTGAGCACCAGTTCGGCGTCGCGGGGGTTCTGGGCGGCGGCGAAGCCGTCGTTGCGGAGGTCCAGCACCACGCGGAAGGAACCGCCGGCCTTGGCGTCCTTGGTGAACTGGCCCTTTTCCAGGACGTAGCGGTAGCCCAGGCGCCGCTGGATCTCTTCAAAGCAGCCTCCGGAACGCCAGCGGCCGATGACGCCCGAGTGGTAGCTCTGGTTCAGGTAAGTGAAATGGTTGACGGCCATGTCGGCCAGCGCGCCGATGACGTT
>JAEEGK010024914.1_pt1 | contig 12354 bp, 6 predicted proteins | sample 8958771 | NCBI WGS metagenome assembly JAEEGK01 (sample SAMN16246547, study PRJNA631951) | gut metagenome | biome: gut microbiome; feature: rumen; material: SC-attached | host: Bos | place: Iran: Karaj | collected 2018-10 | reverse complement strand
GTTCGGATACGTCAATACCCTGGATATTGAAGCCGTTTGCTTCGGCAGACGTTACGCCGAATGCAGCCCATACGTCAGATCTGTCCTGAGTATACGCAGCGTCGAATACGGGTTCACCGTCGTCTATTCTGTAACCGAACATCGAGATCGGGCTGTTCTTGATACGGCCCCAACCGCGCAGACCGACTACGCTGAATTCGCCTTCAAGCGGGCAGTATTCAAGAGCGTTGCCGACGTCGCAGATCTGTACTTCGTCTAACCAGATGGTGTTGAAGGACATGCCTACGAACGCCGCGGGATCAGCCGTGCCGGATACCGTGAAGGTCTTGGAACCGAGTTCGAGGATATGGTTCTCGTTGCCGTCGTTCACTCTGACGAGTATCGTTATGGTGTGTTCACCGGGTTCAAGGTCTATGGCCGTGCCGCCGGCTACTGATTTGAATCTGAATGCGTTTTCGCCTGCGAGGTTATGTATCGCATCAGCTTCTGCGGGGTTGATCTCCATGAATTCAACGCCGTCAAGTATATCCTCGCCGTCGTCTATTCTGTAACCCAGGTTGTTAGCCGGGTAGTTCGCGCCTGCCCAACCCTGTAATGAGAGTAAGCCGTTGCTGTAATCGAATATATCGAAGTGAGCTTTTATAATCTCGGGAGCGGGAAGTTCCGGAGGAAGTTCCGCGTTGCGGAGAGCTATTGAAGGAGCATAATCTGCATGCTCTATGTTGCATACGCCGGATACTACGTAATCGATATCAAGCGGTGTGCCTGAACCGAGAACGAAATGTCCGGTCTCGCCGATGTACACGTAATCAACCGTGTAAGTGCCGGCTGCGTATGCTTTGCTGAATTTTACCATGCCGTCGTCGTTGTGTACGAACTTCTGCTGTACCGATTCAAGCAGTTCGCCGTCTTCGTCATACAGGTCGACTCTCATAAGAGCGCCGGGAACGTTGTCTGCGAAGAACGCTGTGTAGATAGCGTCAAACGGCTCAACAGCATCAAAGTCGATGCATACGTTGCCTGTCGGCATGCCGCAGTTCGGGCCGGTCCAGAAACCGGTTGTATAAGTCGCTCTGTCATACAGCCACGTGAAGTCTTCCATGTACTGTACGTCAAAGTTGTAGGAGAAGAACTCAACGGGAGTTCCGTCCGCTGCAACAGCATAGAACGTTACGCTGTGTTCGCCGACTTCAAGAGCGGTATAATCGAATACGATCCAGTAGCCGAAGCCGTGCGCTATGCCGTTGGCCGCAAGTTCCTCAGCGCGGTCATAGAACATATTGTTTGCGTCTGTTATCGGGTCTCCGCCGTCTATAGCATATGCGAAGTATGCGATGTCTTCGTCTGCAAGAGCAGCCCAGCCCATGAATCCGACTACGTCGGCTCCGCAGTGCAGGTAAACTATACCCGTGCCGTCGTCAACGAACTTGTCAACGTTGCCGCTGGTGGCAATGAACGCGCCGTTCTTTGCATACCAGTCAAACGATTTGCCTGCAATGGTATGTTCAACAGCAGGAGCTCTCTCTATTACGACCGGAACGTCTACTACTTCAACATAGCTGCCGTCCGCCGCTTTGACAACGATGGTTATTGTATGTTCGCCTGCTTCAAGACCGGATACGTCTATATCTTCTATATCGAATCCGTTTGCAGTTGTCGCGTCGCCGCCAACCGCTGCCCAAACGTCGGATCTTTCCTGAATGTAAGCAGCGCTGCATACGGGATCGCCGCCGTCTATCTTATAACCCATGGAATCTATCGTGCTGTTGGCGATGAACGCCCAGCCGCGCAGACCTAAGGTGCTTATATCGCCTGTGATCGGGCAGTAATCAAGTGCGTTGCCGACGTCACAGAGCAGCTCTCCGTCAACCCGGATGGTGTTGAAGGACATGTTTGCAAGAGTTGCGGGGATGGCTTCTTCCGTTACAGTGAACGTAAGCGCGATCGGATAATCCGTACCGTTCTTGGCCTTGATTATCTGAACAGGTTCGCCTATATCGTCTATCGCAACTATATTTATCGTGTGTTCGCCGGGTTCGAGGTTTATAACGGGAACAGGTACCGCATAACCCTGCGCGCCGGGGAAGCCGGCACCGGCAAGCTCGGCGGCTCTTTCTTCAACGAAGAATTCGTTTGTATAAAGAGTACCGTCGATCATGTAGCCGAAACCTGTGATCGGGTTGTTGAGCTGTGCCCAGCCTCTGAAGTAGATCTCGGAAACAGAGCCTTTTACAAAGTCTATTGTCGGTCTGTTGGCGGGATCGTTGATCCATATGTACTTCGAGCCGGTGGCTATTTCAGCACCGTCATACTGGAAGTTGTCAAGTGCCGCTTGGCCCGTGCTTACGGACGGCTCGTGAGTGATCTCAGCCTTAAGCAGCGCGATCGCGGGACCGTTATCGGGATACTGGTTGTTGCATACGCCGCTTATGACCGCTTCGTTGTCCGTAGGTGTACCGGAACCGAGAACGAAGTGTAAACCGCCTGCAAACTCATACTGCAGCGTATATGTGCCTGCGGGGTATACCTTGCTGAAGAAGGTCGCCGCATACGAGTCGCCGTTGAAGGTCTGCGTTACGGTCTCAAGCAGAACGTCGTCTTCGTCATAAAGATTTACGTTGATGACCGCCGCATCGGGAGCAGCGCTTGCATACGCAAACTCAAATACTCCGTCAAACGAATCGGGCGTCTCAAAGAGTATCGTGATATCGCTTCCGTCCGGATAACCGAAGTTCGGACCGATCCAGTAGCCTGTGGTGTAGTTGGCGGGATCGAAGAACCAAACGGCTTCGTCATCCGCCGGGATTATCTGTGCGGGTATACCTGAGAACAGATTTAAAACGGACTGATCCGGGTCGTTCAGCTTAACGATTATATCGAAAGAGTTAGCGCCGATCAGGAGGTCCGCAAACGAACCGTCCATATCGTAACGGGTGGCGTGTTCGCCGCCGGCAGCTATAACGGCAGCCTCAGGTGTTCTGAGAGCGCCGTCAACAAACGTCTCAACGCCGTTTATTCTGTAGCCTATGGCAACAGCATCATAGTTATATCCGAACCAACCTGCTATATGGAAGCCCACGCACTCTCCGTGTCTGTGAACCGCGGGGGTTCCGCCGAGCGATCCGTCTGCATACCAGTAATTCCATGCATCGAGAGAGTTGCCTACGATCGCCGGAGCGGGAGGAGGCGGTTCTTCGCCGGGTGCAAGCTCCTGGGTAAACGTAAACGATTTACCGTATGCGACATCGCCGGCTTCGTTCCACGCTGCTATCGTGAACGTATGCTCGCCGAGGCCGACTTCGGAAACGTCTGCCGTAAAGACGTCTCTGCGCATATTGGGATAGGCGTTACTTGTCGCATCCAATATGCCCTGATCGTATACGACGGAATCCGCAACCGGTACGGGATCTCCGTCGTCGATCTTGTAGCCAAATGAGGCCGGCATCTCGTTGTCAGCCAAGATGATCCAGCCAAATATGCCTATCGTCTCGATCTTGCCCTTGACTTCATTGGCTGCAAGCCATGCGTCAGCGCCGCCGTTGAACAACGCGCCGCCGTTGACGTAGATCCTGTCAAGCGATTCAATCGCAACAGAAGCCGCCGATACAAACGTACCGGTCGCAAGGGCAAAAACCATTGCAATAACAAGTATTGCTGCTAATAGTTTTTTCATTTCTTTCTCCTTCTTTGTTTTTTTGCCCTGTCGGAAACTACGCAGGGCTTTGGATAATAATAATATATCATTATTTTTAAGGTTTGTCAATACTTTTATACAAAAAAGAAATTAAAATAAAGGTGATTTTTATAAAAAGTGATAAAAAAATGCAATATATTGTTAAGACAAACAATATATTGTAAATAAAAACTTACCGGTCACGTCTTTTCGTAACCGGTAAGGTCTTTTATTTTATTTATTCTGTAATACTGGCCGCGCTTTACGCTTTGCTTACGGCTCTGAACAGAGCGACAACGTCCTTGTTGTTGACTTCTTCGTCGCCGTTTATATCGTAAAGTTCGTCATAAGGCGCGTTGCTGGAGGCGAATCTGAACAGAGAGACAACGTCCTTGTTGTCGATATATCCGTCACCGTTGACGTCTTTTGCGGTGACCTCGGGAACTTCTTCGGTCTCGGTCGGCTCTTCGGTCTCGGTCGGTTCCTCGGTATCTTCCTCGGTCGTTACTTCTTCTTCGGTAGTCTCTTCTTCGGTGGTCTCTTCCTCGGGCAGAGTCAGCGCGAGGTCGGCTTTAAGGAACTTACCGGCAAAGCCCTGGGAGTTGTCGCCGTGGTCGCCTACGAACAGCGTGCCGCCGCCAAACGCAACGTCGGAGAATGAAGATATATCTTCGCGTTCCGCATATTTAAGCTCGGCAACTTCGCTCAGATCGGCTTTGTTGAGAGCGTGTACGGAAGATTTAGCGCCGTCAAACGTTGATACGAATACGTAGTCGCCCGCTTCGCATACGCCGTAAGCTTCTCTTACGGCTGCTTCCGCAACTACTTCTTTGCCGTCGGGGGAGATCTTTGCAACATGGCTGCCCTTGCTGAAGCCGGACGAGCCTCTGCGGAACGAAACGTAAACGTAACCTTCTGCGTCTACGGCTATGTAGCTCATGTCTTTGTCAGCGTTGATTATGGAATAATCCATAACGCCGTTATCGCCGAATTCCGTGTAAAGCGTTATGTTTTCGGGATCCGTTACGTCGTAGCAGCGGATGCCGTCAGCATCGTAGCAGGCTACTGCGTAAAGCAGATACGTGTCGCCGAATTTCTGAACGGCAACGCCGTTTATACCGGTAGCGGCCAGGTTGAGGTTTTCTGTAAGGTGACCGATCTCTTCCATGTTTTCGTCAACGACGGCAACGGTTATGAAGCCTTTGTTGGCGTGGGTTATACCTACGTAGAGGTATCCGCGGTCGTCGCAGGCGAGACCTTTGCAGTATTCGTTGTCTGCGGAATCGCCGGGAACGTTGTGAGCCGGTTTGTAAGAGCCTGCCTGCTCAAGGTCGTTTTCAACGTCAAATCTGACGGTGTAGCGTCCGCCCTGCAGGAAGCCGCCGTAAACGTATTTTCCGTCAACGGAAGCGGTAAAACCTCTCATCTCAATGGCGCCGTTAACGTCGGCGGCGTATACTTCACCGAGGGGCTCAAGAGTCGCGGCGGCGACAGCCTCGTCGTCAGCGCCGGCAAATACCGATACGGCCGCGATAAGCACGAAGACCGCGCATACTAAAACAGCTAAAAACTTTTTCAACTCAAAATCCTCCTTATGATTAATGTAAAAGTTTTAGGTCCTTTTAATTATATATCCTTGCCCTTGTTTTGTCAAGGTGTTTTTTCAAAATGATCACTTTCGAGCCGGGGCGGCGAGGGCTTCCGATATCCTCTCGTTCATTTTCGCGTTTTCCGCGTGGCAGACCTGCTCTATACAGACTTCTATAGCTTTCGCGTTGCTGCTGCCGTGGCCTTTTACGACCGTTTTGCGCGCGCCGAGTATTACGGAACCGCCGTAATTCTGATAATTCATAAACTCTTTGAGCTCGGTAAACATCTTTTTCTGCAGCGCCGCGCCGAGCTTGTACTTCCAGCTTGAATAAATGCTCTTTTTAAGCATTTTCATAGTCTCCATAATAGAGCCTTCCATTGTCTTTATCAGCACGTTGCCGGAAAAACCGTCGCAGACTACGAGATCGCAGACGTTTGAGAGCAGCGCCCGCCCCTCCATGTTGCCGACGAAGTTTATGTTCGGCTCCGCTTCAAGTATGGGATATACCTCTTTTCTCAGCTTGTCCCCCTTCTCCGCTTCCGTGCCGACGTTGAGCAGCGCGACGCGCGGCTTTTCCATGCCGTACGCGCTCTGCAGATATATGCTTCCCATAACGGCAAACTGCCGCAGCATTTCGGGCGGGCAGTCGACAGTCGCTCCGCTGTCGCATATACCGACGATGCCGCCGTACATATTCGGCATAACGGGGCAGAAAGCCGGGCGCATAACGCCTTCAAGCCTTCCCACGCGCAGCGTAGCCGCGGCTATGAGCGCACCCGTCGAGCCTACGGAGACCATGCCGGCGACCGTATCGTCCGTGCGGAGCAGGTCTATCGCCGCCATCATGGAGCTGTCGCGCTTTTGTCTTATCGCGTCCGTCGGTTTCTCGTCACAGCCTATAACGGCCGGCGCGTGGATTATTTGCAGCCTGTCCGCGTCAAAATCCTTTCCCTGCAGCTCCGCTCCTAAATTCGCCTCGTCGCCGGTCAGGATTATATAAAGATCTTTGTTTTTGGAAAGCGCCGAAAGCGCCCCTTCCACGTTAGCCTTCGGGCTGTTATCGCCGCCGAAGCAGTCTACTGCGACTTTTATCATATCATACCTCTAAATTTTTGATATACGAACAGCGTTCTTTATGTATAACGCGGTTGAATCTGCCCCACATATTCTGTATCTGCGCGTTGCCCACAAGGTTGAGGTTCGTTTCCGCGTATTCGATACCGCCGTTTTCGAGTATGTTCATAACGGGCACGGCGACAAGCGCGCCGATACCTCGGTTTGCGTATTCCGGATCTACTCCGATCAGCCCGAAATCTATGACCTTCGGCTTCTTTATCGCTTTCAGCAGACGTATAAGCGCCGCCGGCGTAAGACGACCGTCCGATTTTCTTACCGCTTCCGATATGGACGGGAAGCAGAGACCGAGGCACACAGGCTTATTTTCTTCGTTTAAAACGATGCAGACGTAGCGCAGATCGACTATGAGCTTGAAATTGCTTATAAGCATCTTTTTCATGCCGTCCGTAAACGGCACCGTGCCGTAAATATCCGCGTATGCTTTGTCAAGAAGCTCAAAAAACGCGTCTCCGTACTTTTTTATAAAATCGCTTGCGTTTTTCGCTTCACCGTAACGGAGCTTATACCGCCTCATTACCGCGTCCGCAAGACGCTCGAGCTTCCCGTCGTGCGCGTCCGGCGCCGATATGCGGCTCTCGTTCCAGATCGCCTCTTTTACGTAGCCGCGGTTCTCGATCAGATGCTGATAATACTCGTAATTATACTGCTCTTCAAACGTGGACGGCTGATCGAAGCCCTTTGTAAGAAGCCCCTCTCTTTCAAGGTCCGAAAATCCGAGCGGACCGAAGACCTTGTCCATACCTTTTGACGCCGCCCATTTTTCAACGGCTTCAAACAGCGCGTCCGCGACGGCCTGGTCGTTTACCGAGTCGAACCGCGTAAAGCGCACGCGTTTTTCTCCGGTTTTCTTGTTGTGCGCACGCTGCAGTATGCCGGATATCCTGCCGGCCATAACGCCGTCTTTATAGGCGTTATAGTACACCGCCTCGCTCTGATCGTAATAGACGTAATCTGCTCTGAATATCTTTTTTTCGTCTCCGTAAAGCGGCGGGCAGAAATAAGGGTTGCCTTTATACAGCTTAAGCGGGAAATTCAAAAATTCCCGCTGCTGTTTTTTAGTCCTAACCTCAACGATGTCGATCATATCAAATGCTTAGTCTCTTTTTACGGAATGGAAGCTGATGCCGAGGCAGTTCGGACCGCAGTGGCTGCCCGCCGTCGGGTTTGCCACAACTATTTCGATCCTGCAGTCGTCGCCGTATTTCTCGCGCACTCTGGCTGCAAGCTCGTTTGCGTCTTCCTCGTCGTCGGAGTGAGCTATGAGGATCCTGTGCGATTTAACGTCGTCGCCTTTTTCTTCAAGATATTTCATAAGACGGTTGAGCGCGTTTTTCTTGCCGCGTTCCTTGCCTATGCTTATCATTTTGCCTTCTCTGTTTATATAGATGATCGGACGGACGCCTATCAGCGTGCCCATAGCCGCGCTGAAGCCGCTTACTCTGCCGCTGCGCTTGAAGAATTTAAGATCGTCCGCAAAGAAATATACGGAAAAACGGTCAATTTCCTCTTTTGCCCATTCTATTATCTCCTCGGCGGTCTTTCCGGCTTTGTAAAGGTCGCCTATCTCGTAGACTATGCTCAGGCTCTCAATGGTGATGCCTTTCGTATCTACGGCGTAGAACTTTCTTTCCGGATATTTTTCCTGCAGCTCCTTTACGGCGGCTCTCATGTTCTCGATCGTCATCGTCATTGCTTCGGAAAGATGCACGTACATGATATCGTCTCCGTTTTTGAAAAACGGCTCGAAATAATCAATGTATTTCTCTTTGCTTATGGCGCTTGTCGTCGGGATCGTGCCCGCTCTTAACATATCGTAGAATTTTTTGGATTCAAACACCTCGAAATCTTCGTACGGATAGATGGTCTTTCCGTCGTAGCTGTAGGGCATGCTGATGAGATGATAACCGAATTCTTTAGCTTTCTCCGGGGTCAAATCGGTATCCGTATCTGTAAAAATGACTAACATGGTTTTCCTCCGTTTATTCAAGAACTAATATGAAATCGTGCAGCGGCTGCCCGCCGTCTCTCATAATGATTTCAACGTCTTTGTATTTTTCGCTTATATCGTCGTAAAGCCTCTGCGCTTCTTCCGCCGTCGCGCCTTCGCCGGCCAAAAGCAGAAGCACGTCGTATGAACCGGCGTCAAGCTTGTCGCACAGTACGGACGCCGCCTCGCACTTGTCGGGTGAGTCGGAATATACTACGTCGTCGCTGAAGCCTATGTAATCTCCATCTATAATGGACACACCGTCCATCTCCGTCGTCCTGCCGGCGCGCGATACGAAGCCGGTGGCGACGCCCTGCGCGTATTCCGCCGCCTCTTCCGCTACCTCGTCCGCCGTTTTTCCTTCCGTATCGAGCATGGAAAGCGCGGAATATCCTTCTCCCACCGTCTTTGTGGGGATAACGCGGATATCCGCCTTGTCGTACATATCCGCCGCCTGCATGGCCGCGAGAATCACGTTTCCGTTGTTCGGGAAGACGAGTATCGTATCGGCGTTTACGGTCTCAAAGGCTTTGATGAAGTCGCCCGAGGACGGGTTCATGCTCTGCCCGCCGTCAACCACCGCGTCAGCGCCCAGCGATTCAAACGTCTCGACAAGACCTTTGCCGGATGCGACGGTGACGACGCCGAATTTCTTTCTTACCTTTTCTTTCTTTATTTCAAATCTGTTTTCAATGACCGTTTCGTTATGCTGAAGCATCATGTTCTCTATCTTCAGCGTTAAGAACTCACCGTATTTCTGACATTCGTTGAGCACTTCACCCGGATGCATCGTGTGGACGTGGACTTTGACTATCGTCCCGTCAAGGAAAGATACGACTGAGTCGCCCATGGATTTCACAAGCTCGGTGAATTCGTTTATATCAAACTTTTCTATATCCGTCTTGCTTCTCTGCAGCCTTAACAGAAATTCCGTGCAGTAGCCGAATTCAAGCTCGCTGTCCGCTGTGAACGATTCAATATTTATCTGTTTTGCGTTTGACGCGGCGCCCTGTCCGGTGTGCGTCACTTCACCGCCGTCAATAACGTGTTTCATGCCCTCTACTATGTAAACAAGTCCCGCTCCGCCGCTGTCAACGACGCCGGCTTCCTTCAGTACGTCAAGCAGCTCCGGCGTGCGCGCCAGCGAACTGCGAAGCTCCGTTATGAGATCTGCGAAATATCCGTCAAGCGTGGTGTCGTTATTTATACGCTTGCCGGCGTAAGATACCGCGTCGCGGAAAACCGTTAAAATAGTTCCCTCCACCGGTACGGATACGGCGTTGTAAGCCTCCTCCGAGCCTTTCTGCAAAGCCTGGCCGAACGTCGTTATATCCGCGTCCTCAAGATCGTGCAGACCCGCGGCGATGCCCGCGAATATCCTTGACAGTATCACGCCGGAATTGCCCCTCGCTCCGAGAAGCATGCCGTGAGCTATGCGTGCCGATACGGAGCCGAGATCCGCCTGTCCGTCCGACGGCGCGGCGGCTCCCGCGTCTATCGTCATGAACATATTGTCTCCGGTGTCTCCGTCCGGTATCGGAAAAACGTTCAGATCGTTTACGATACCTCTGTTGACGTACAGATTTTCGGCGCCGCCTTTTACCATGTTTTCAAATAAGGCCCCGTCAATTAACCTGTCCATTATAGTGTTCCTCTTTCGTATATATTTGCGCCGGTTTATTGCGCTGTGGATTATTCTGTCTTGTTATCCCCGTTATCAGGCTTTTCGCCCTCTTCTTCGGGTGCGTCTTTTTCCTCTTCCTCTTTGCCGTGCCCTTTGTACGCGGATACGGGTTTGAAGACGTGTATTTTTCCGTGATCGTTAAGGTCGTTTATGATCGCCAGGATTATCGGAACTCCGAAAAGTCCCACGGCGCCGAACAGTCTGGTGCCGACTATCATCGCTATGAGCGTTACCAGCGGATGAAGTCCGACCTGCTCGCCTACTATTTTCGGCTCTATGAACTGTCTTACGACCGTTATCACGACGTATATGATTATCAAACATAAGGCTTTTACGTAATCTCCGGTAATAAGCGAGATCACCGCCCACGGGATAAGTATCGTTCCCGTGCCTACTATGGGGAGTATATCGAATATCGCTATGAGCAGAGCCAGAAGGAAGATGTTTTTCTGCCCGGTGATAAAGTACATCACCGCAAAGCCTATCAGAAGCTCGCCGAACGTGATCGAGAGGATAAGCGCGTACGATCTGATATATTTGAAAAGTATCTTTACCGTATAGTCGCGCAGCTCAAGTATGAAATCCGCGGTTTTGCGCGGGAGCTGAGCCAGGCAGAACGACGTTATCTTCTCAAAATCCATCGCCATAAAGAACGTGGAGATTATCATGATTATGATGGAGACTATCATCCCCGGTATGCTCGTTATAAACGACAGCGAGGGGACGAAGCCGGATATGATATTGCTCACGCTGCTGCCAAGCGAATCGAAAAACGTTTTTGAGCTCGTGTCTATCTCAATATGGAGCCCCGCAAGAAGCGTGCGTATCTTCTCGTACGCCGTTTCGAGATTGGGCAGTACCGTGCCCGTAAAGTATTCCGGCAAGGAAACTATGAAGCCGGATACGGCGACTATGATCTTGCTTATCAAAAATCCCGCAAGCACGCCCACCGTGCAGAAGAACAGCGCGGTTATCACCGCCGCGACGGGCCTCTGGTGTTTTTGAAGTTTGAGTTTTCTTGAGATCAGTTTGATAAGCGGATAAAGCAGCGCGGAAACTATAAAAGCAATGACGAAAGGCATTATCCAGTTTATTGCGTATTTCAGGAAAAAATACACAAGGAATATTATGACTGCAGCATACGCGAGATTTATAAGAAAATCACGCTTCTTTTCCGTCGTCATCTCTTTGCCGCCTTTCCGATTCACCGTTTTATTTTTTCGCTTTGGTCTTCTGCGTATATTATACCCGCGCAGCGCGTCTTTTTACAGTATAGCAGATTAAACGCCGCTTGTCAACAAATCTTTATAAATATTTTATAGGTTTATATCTTGCTAAAATAAAACGTTACAGTTAAAACAGATAAATTTGAAAATTTCGGCGGAAAAACCGGTTTATACATAAAAAACAAGCCGGATCACGCCGACCTGTTTTTTGCATTTATTTGTTTTCAGTTGCCTTTTGACAACGCTTTTTTGACCGATCTTCGCTGATAGTCGTAGAAGAAGCTGAAAATGAACAGTACTATTGCAAAGATGAATGCGACGATCGTTCCCGACGAGAATCTTAAAGAGAACGCGTTCAGCACCGCCGTAACAGCGGGCGGAAGCGACAGAACGCCGCCTGCCGAGCCTAAGAGACGGATGATGCCGGGGAATACCGAGGGCAGTATAACGAGGAACAGATACGACGAAATACCGCCGAACACCGGTAAAAACATAATGAAACCGGGGTTGTCTTTGCCAATGTTGGTAAGCGTGCGCAGTATGGGATAAAACAGCATGAAAATCAGCACGAGGATCAGAGCGCCGGCTGCCGCCATAACGCCTACAATGAGCTTTGCTATAAATCCGTCGCCGGAATTGAACGCCAGCTTTTTGATCTGCGTTTTAAGATCTTCCACGGATTCTTCCGTAGACTGTTTCGCCTCGCCGCCGGTCGTTGCCGACATACCGGAAGCGGATATGTTGCCCGCGTTTTGCTGCAGCTGCTCAACAGCCTGGCTCGCGTAGCTCAAAAGCACCTGTATGAGCGAATCCTTGAAATTTATTTTTCCATCCTCGTCCGCGAAATTTGAAAGCAGCTCTTTCGTCGCTTCTCTTATGCTTTCGCGGTCTTCGTCATCATACGTGTTCGCCTGATCGCTGAATTTGGGGATTTTTGAAAGTATCTGCTGCGCCTCGTCCGCGGATTCCAGCACCTTGTCCGTAACGGAATCCACCGTCGCGCCGTCTTTCATCACGGAGTCGATTATCCCCTCGACAAGCGCTTCCACGCGTTCT
>JAEEGK010024911.1_pt1 | contig 12356 bp, 12 predicted proteins | sample 8958771 | NCBI WGS metagenome assembly JAEEGK01 (sample SAMN16246547, study PRJNA631951) | gut metagenome | biome: gut microbiome; feature: rumen; material: SC-attached | host: Bos | place: Iran: Karaj | collected 2018-10 | reverse complement strand
GCATCACGCCGGAGGAGCGCTGGTCGGACATCAACAGGTATCTCGGCCGCCATGGGCAGGTCGTCTGCCTCCCGAACCGCCCCAGATGCGGGTCCTGCGTCGTCAGGGACCTCTGCCGCCGCGGGACGGAATCCGGCCGGGACCGACGGGGCCATCCGAACTATTCTTAATCAACCGTCCCATTACCGTCCGATGCATGAGGTGTCGGTCGTGTCCAGCCTCGTCTCGGCGGTGCTGGGCGAGCTTTCCAAGTACAAGGTGACAAAGGTCAACAGCGTCACCGCCGTCATCGGGGACCTCACCAACCTCGGCGAGGAGCAGATGACCTTCGCATACGAGATCGTCACCCGCGGGACCATATTGGAAGGCTCCGAGTTCATCATAGAGCACGAACCGATAGTCCTGTCATGCAAGTCATGCGGACACACGGGGCCGGCGAAGGTCCTGTCGGACCCGGACTTCGGCGGTCACGCCATTCCCGTGCTCGCCTGTCCCGAGTGCGGGGGGCCGGTCACCGTGGTCAAGGGCCAGACGTGCGCCGTCAGAAGCATGGACATAGAGGAGGAGGAACGATGTTCAAATACAGGGACGAGGAGACCGCTAAGAAGATTCTGAAAGGCATCGCCGACATGGGGGTCAAAGCCAAGTTCATGCACATCTGCGGGACGCATCAGGACACCATAGTCCGCTTCGGCCTGGAGGAGATGCTCAGGGACGCCGGCGTGGAGATAGCGCAAGGTCCCGGATGCCCGGTTTGCGTCACCACCAGCCGCGAGGTCGCGGACGCCATAACCCTCGCCCGCAACGGCGTCACGGTCACCGCCTTCGGCGACATGATGAGGGTTCCGACCACCATAGGCTCGCTCTTCGACGCCAAGGCCGACGGGGCGGACGTGAGGATCGTCTACTCCATAGACGACGCGGTAGCCATGGCCAGGGCCCAGGAGAAGCCCTTGGTCTTCGTCGGGGTGGGGTTCGAGACCACCGCCCCCTCCACGTGCGTGCCCCTCCACAGCCCCGACTGTCCGGACAACTTCAGCGTCTACAGCTGCCACCGCATATGCCCCCCGGTCCTCGACATGCTCCTCTCCCTCGGGGAATCCACCATCGACGGGTTCATAGAACCGGGCCACGTGGCGGTGATCACCGGGCTGTCCATGTTCCGTCCCATCTCAGAGGTCCACGGGCTTCCCCAGGTGGTGGCCGGCTTCGAGCCGCTGGACATCCTCATGTCCTGCTACATGCTCTGCAAGCAGATCCGCGAGGGCCGCGCCGAGGTGGAGAACGAGTACACCAGGCTGGTGAAGCCCGAGGGGAATCCGATAGCCCTGCGCCTGATGAAGGACACCTTCGATCCCGTGGACCGCTCCTGGAGAGGGTTCCCGGTCATTCCGAAGAGCGCCCTGTCCTTGAAGCCGCGGTTCGCCGAACACGACGCCACCAAGGTCCACGAGGACATCCTGGCCCTCGCCCCGGAGGTGAAGGAGGAGGCCAACGGATGCAGGTGCGGCGACGTCCTGAGGGGGCTCATAAAGTCCGAGCAGTGCCCCATGTTCGGGAAGGTCTGCAAGCCGTCCAACCCCATGGGGCCGTGCATGGTCTCCGCCGAGGGCAACTGCAGCATATCATACAGGCTCGGATCCAAGAGGCTGTGACCATGGAAACGAAACTCATGACGGAGATGAAGACGTCCACCCGCATCCTGGTGGTGACCAACGACGGCACCGTGTTCAGGAGCAAGGGAGTGGACAGCGCGTTCAACATGTTCGGAGGCAGGGTCACGGAGGTCAAGAGCCTCGTGGCCCGTCTGGACACGGCGGTGGACGAGAAGGGGAGGAAGCTCTGCGACGTATCCTATGGCGTCATCACCACCAGATACGGATTCGTTCCCGGGAACTACGTCATAGACAGCTATCCCCGGGTCATGTCCAACAAGAAGGAGTACGAGTTCGTCAATGCCGCCAATCACTTCGTGGATCAGACGTCCTATCTCTGCCGCCCCTTCGACAAGGTCATATTCTGCATCCCCAAGGACATGTTCGCCATGTTCCTCGAGGCGGACCAGATCGACGACGGAAAGCTCATAGCCGTCACGTGCCCCGAATTCAAGGAGGAGTGCGAGAAGAGGGGCTGGACCTTCCTCGAGCGCAAGGGCGCCAGGGTCGGATCGGAAAACGCCGACGAAATCGAAAGGCTGATAAGGGAGCTTTGCAAGAAAAAGCGATCACAGCATCGACTTCTCATGCTCGAGAAGCCTCCTCTTGAGAGCCTCCCCCCCGGCGTAGTTGCCTATGCCTCCTCCCGCCGGGAGGACCCTGTGGCACGGGATTATTATAGGCAGGGGGTTGGCCCCGCAGGCGGCCCCTACTGCCATGTACGCCTTAGGAGATCCGACGGCGACGGCGACGTCCTTGTAGGTGCGCGTCTCCCCGTAGGGGATCCTCTCGATCTCCTCGAGGACCGACCTGCGGAATCCGGTGACCCCGTAATCCAACGGAAGGTCGAACTCCTTCCTCTTGCCGCTCAGGTATTCGTCCATCTGGCCGAACGCCTCCGCGATCACCTCGGACTCGGAAACATCCATCTCCGGCAGGTTGGAGTTTGGAAGGTATACCCCGGTGAGGTTCCCGTCTCCGTCCTCGCTTATGCTGATCATGCCTATCAGCGTCACCCTGGAAAAGATGCAACCGTATCCCATACGTTCCCCGATAGAGTCCTCGACGTATATTTGTTCCGTCCGAATCCGCATGAAAACGATGAATCCAGACACGCATACGATATATCCGTCGACGGCTTCCAGGGGCCGTGATCATCTGCGCCAGCCGCCGCACCGACATACCGGCCTTCCATTCCAGATGGCTGATGAACCGCCTTCGCGCCGGGGAGGCCCTGGTCAGGAACCCCGTCTCCCGCAACGTGGTGTACCGCGTGGGCCTCACCAGGGAGGACGTCGACTGCATAGTGTTCGCCACCAAGAACCCGGCGCCGATGGCGCCCCACATGAAGGAGATCGGCTCCATGGGGCTCGTCTCCCTGTTCCAGGTGACCATGACGCCTTATGGTAAGGACCTGGAGCCCGGGGTCCCTCCGAAGGCCGACGTGAACGACGCCTGCATCGAGATCGCAGGACGCATAGGGCGCGACAGGATGGTGTGGAGATACGATCCCGTGATCTTCGCCGGGACCAAGGACATCGGATACCATTCCCGCAAGTTCGACCTCCTTTGCAGATCCGCGGCGGAATGGACCGACAGATGCGTCTTCAGCTTCGTCGACGTGTACGGGAAGCTGCTGAGCGTCTCCGGGTCCGGGGCGTTTCGCGCGGTATCCAGGTCGGAGCAGGACGCGTTCATACGCATGGCCGTCCGCACCGCCGGCGAGTACGGGCTGTCGCTGAGCATGTGCTGCCCGGACAGGGACCTCTCGGAATTCGGCATCGAGCCCCGCGGATGCATGGACAGGGCCTGGATGATGTCGCTCGGAATACCGTTCGAGACGGGCGGGAAAGGCTCCAGGGAGAGATGCAGGTGCGTCAAGAGCGTGGACATCGGCGAATACGACACGTGCTCCCACGGATGCGTCTACTGCTATGCCGCGCGCACCGCGCCCGATCGGAGAGGCACCCGGCTGTGCTCCGACGAGTCCGAGATGCTCTGGGGCTCCGTCACCCCCCGTGACAGGATCATCGACCTGAAAGGCCGCGGAGCACGCAGGATCGACGACTTCCTGCGATGTCAACGCTTATTAACGGCCTATTTCTCCGCCACTCATGGACCCCGTCGCATTGATTCTGATAGCGGTGGGGCTGGCCATGGACGCCTTCGCCGTATCCCTGTGCAAAGGCATGGCCGTCAAGAAGGCTTCCTTGAAAGCCATGCTCCTGGCCGGCGTTTGGTTCGGCGGGTTCCAAGCCCTGATGCCTGTGATAGGCTACGCCTTGGGGTCCTCGTTCCACGGGCTGGTCTCGTCGTTCGATCACTGGATCGCTTCCGCGCTGCTGTTCCTCATCGGCGCCAACATGATCCGCGAGGCGCTGTCGGACGAGGAGGGGGAAGTGGACGGGGACATGGGAGTCGGGACGATGGCCCTCCTCGCGCTGGCCACGAGCATCGACGCCCTGGCCGTGGGGATATCCATGGCCATGGAGGGGGACGGCATCGTCGTTCCCGCGGCCGTTATCGGAATCGTGACCATGGCCATATCCATGGCGGGGATCAAGATCGGGAGCCTGTTCGGGGACAGGTTCGGAAGAAAGGCCGAGGCCGCGGGAGGAGCCGTCCTCATAGCCATAGGGCTGAAGATCCTCCTCGAAGGCCTCGGGATCATACGATTACGCGCATGTACCTCTGGACGTAGTCGTCCAAGGCCGCGCCGAACTCCATCGAGCCTTCGATGCCCATGCGCTTCAGATACTTGTCCAGGGGCGCGAAGGTCTCCTCATAGGGGATCTGCGTCTCCGAATCGGCCTTCTGCTTCCTGTACATGAGCTCCATGTAGTCGTCCTCGCAGGACATGATGGTGTCAAGATACGGCTCGAGCTTGGCCTTCATGTCCGCATCGGTCCATCCGGACGGGAAATCGCACATTCCGAGTTCCGGGGTGTGCGTCACTATGCGCCCGTTGATCACGTAGAACACGCGGAGCTCGAAGTTGTCGTCCTGGACGTAGCTCTCGTCCCTGTAATCCATGGCTTCGAGGACGCGGGTTATCAGCGCCTTGAGCATTTCCAGGTCCCTGCTGTACACCGCCACCCTCCTAAGGAGACGGATCGCGGCCTCGGCGCAGGTCTCCTTGCCCTCGTCGGACAAGGCCTCGTACAGGTCCATGTAATCGACCAGGACCGAGGCGTACAGATGCCCCTTGCAGGAGCAGTCCAGCTTCTCGTCCAGCATGTCCGCCATGCGGTCCACGTGGCCGATGTAGTCGAACTCCTTGAACTCCAGCTCGTCTTTCAGGATCAGGTCGGCGGTCGTCTTGGCCATGAGACAGACGAACGCGTCTATCCCCGAGACGTCCTCCATGCGGGACAGCCCGGCCTTCCAATCCGCGAGGGCCTTTCCATCCTCGCCCATGCGGGAGTTCGTCGCGGCGCGGACCATGTAAAGCATGAGGCTGTCGTCCCCCTCCTCGACCCTTTCGGCAACCGCCGCGGTCGCAAGCGGGACGTTGTTCGTGGAGACGTACTCCATTATCTTCTCATAGGACTCCAGCCCCTTGTCCGGCCCTTCCTCTGCCGGGGCCTCTGCGTCCTGCAGGACGCCGTCGACGTCCTCGGCGGGAACCGGCGCCGGCTCGAAGCCTAGGAACGACGACGTGTCGGCCCGGTCCGGATACAAGGGCTTTCCGCACCCGAGGCACGAGAGCCTTCCGGAGTCGTCCTCCGAGACCTCTCCGCCACAGTAGGGACAGGACTCCATTATGAAATCCATGCTCTCCGAATCCACTGCTTCAATATTATATTTGTTGGTAATTTTTTCATTTACAAGAGTTAGTAAACTCATCCAACATCCCTCATCCTCTTTTCAAAATCCCTAAGCTCCTCCCTGTCCACGGCCACGGCTACGCGGAACCTGCGCCGGTCCAACGCCTCGATGTAGTACGGGCGCAGGTCGAACACCCTGTCTATCCGCGGCCTGGCTCCGCAGGCGCATGCCCACCTGAACCCGTCCGTGGACACTCCCGACGGGACGGACATGTCCGTCATTATGGCGACCATCTTCCTAGACGCGTCATCCAAAGGACGGTTCATGGCCACATAGCAAAGGATCATCCCTGACTCCCCCAGGCAGGCGCTGTCCCCGACGTACCTCCTTCCGAAGGCCTCCATGTAAGGCCTTATCAGTATCCTGTAGGTCGTGCATGCCGGATCCTCCAACCTGTATCCCTTGCGTACCGGACGTCCGGATATCGCCTCCGCCGCGCCGCGTATCCCCAGCGACGTGTCCATGCGGGCCACCGCATCGTCTATCAGCCCTTCGGAGAGGAGCTCCATGATGATTCCACCGCGGGAGCGCTTAAGAACGTTCACGGGAGAGGTGTCCGAAAGTGACAATGGATTTATCGTCCTATCGCAGTGGCCCCAGCATGGGAAGCGACGGCCACATGCAGGACCCCCTGAACGGATTCTCGGACAGGAAGGTCGCCATGGTTATCATCGACGTCCAGAACAAGTTCGTGGATCCGGAAGGACCGGTCATGGAGTCCCTCATGAAGCGGATGGACCGCATCAACGAGGCCGCGGACGCGTTCAGAAGAACGGGGAACCCCGTGGTGGTGGTCCTCTTCGACGGGGACAGCCACGGCCCCGGACGGGAGAACCCCGACGGGCTGGTCGACGGCCTCAGGACGTCCGAGACGGACGAGTTCGTGCACAAGTCCTACATGAACTCCTTCAGGGAGACAGATCTGGAAGAGGTCGTCAAGAAGCACGGATGCACCGGCGTGGTCCTGGCTGGATTGGTGGCCCAATACTGCGTCATATCCACCTACTACGCCGCCTTCGACCACGGGCTGGTGCCTTACATGCTGAAGGGCGGGATAGCGTCCAACATCGAGGAGAAGGCAGACAGCGTCGAGAGGATATGCAAATGCGTGGGGATGGAGGACATCCTCGGAAACGTCAACTTCTCCGGGAAGGCCTGACCGATTCCGCGCCGCCGTCCTCTATGACCTTGCGATAGAACATCTCCACGGCCTCGGACGGGGTCAGGCCCTCCCTGCGGAGGATCAGCTCGGCCTTGGCCCTTACCACCGGGTCCACCCTGGCGTTTATGACAGAGCCTCTGCCGCGGGCAGGAATCCCGAGGGCGACCTCGTCATAAAGGGCGGCCAGGTACTGGTTGTACATCTTTCCCTTCTCCTTGGCGAGGGCGCGTATGAGGTCGGTCGTCCCGGAGCCGTACTGGGAGGACTTCTTCTTCCTGAATGCCAGACCGGGGTATCCCAGGCCGGCGGCGGCCTCCTTAAGGACGGATTTGCGGGAATCCATATCCCTAGGCAGATGGTCCGCCGCGGGGATGCGGGATATGACGTCCTGGACCCCGGGATCGAGATACGGGTGGCGGAGCTCCTTGCCGAAGTATGACGCGATCCTCATCTCGCACGGCACGGAGACGTCCAGGAGCCTCTCTATCCCGGCGTCCCTGAGGAGGATGTAGTCGTCCATGGAGCATCCGACGAACTTCGCGCTTCCGCCGAGGTACTCGTCGGCGCCCTGTCCAGTGAGGATGACGTCCTCCTCAGCGTGCTTGCAGACGCAGAAGAGCTGGAGCTCGTAGGAGATCGTGAACGGATCGGACTCGTCCGTGGCCGATATCAGCTCGCGGATGATCCCCTCCAGATTGCTTTTGGAGATCCTGCAATGGACCCACGGGAGCCCCAGGGCCTCGGCGAGCTCCCTGCCGGCGCGGACGTCGAAGGAGCCGTCCGTCCCGCAGGTGTAGCAGACGACGGATTCTGCGTACTTCGAGGCCATGGCTGCCGTCAGACCGGAATCCAGGCCGCCGGAGAAGGCCACCGCCACGCGTCTGCCCTCCGAAGCCTTCCTCACGGCCTCCTCCACGGCCCGACCAAGCTCCGAATATCCTGCCAATGCCTCCGCCCCCTCGTCGACAGCTTCCGGCCGTCGCATCGCTGACGCCCAGATTGGACGCGCATATAACCGTTCGCATCAAACCGTATGGAAGGAGGACGGACGGTGACGCGTTCTTGCGGAAGCGATAATTGGATACAGGAATGCAGTCGGTCCATACGTCCAATATTAATACGGCATCCATGCTACTCACCGACGGACCAGGCGGTACGATGACTAGAAGGACAGTCTACCCGTTTTCAGCCATAGTCGGACAGGAGCAGATGAAGCTGGCTCTGATACTGAACACCGTCAGCCCCGACATAGGGGGCGTCCTCATACGCGGAGAGAAGGGGACCGCCAAGTCCACCGCGGTGAGGGCCCTGGCGCGCCTGCTTCCGGATCGTGTCGTCGTGAAGGGATGCAGATGCGGCTGCCTGCTGTCCGAGAAGCGCGACTATTGCACCGAATGCGCCGAGAGATACCGCGACGCCGAGCCGGAGGGGATCACGCTCCCGATGGAGGTGGTGGAGCTTCCGCTGAACTCCACGGAGGACCGGGTGTCCGGGACGCTGGACCTGGAGAAGGCCATCTCGGAAGGGAAGAAGACGTTCGAGCCCGGGATACTGGCCAGGGCGAACGGGAACATCCTCTACGTCGACGAGGTGAACCTCCTGGACGACCACATCGTCGACCTTCTGCTGGATTCGGCCGCGATGGGGGTCAACTACGTGGAAAGGGAGGGGGTCTCGTTCCAGCATCCGTCCAGCTTCATCCTGGTAGGGACCATGAACCCCGAGGAGGGGGACCTGCGCCCCCAGCTCCTGGACCGCTTCGGACTCATGGTGGACGTCGTCGGGGAGGCCGACCAGGAGACGCGCAAGGAGATAGTCCTCAGGAGGCTCGCCTTCGAAAGGGACCGCGAAGGGTTCGCGGAGGCCTATCGCGAATCCGACGACGAGATCCGCAGACGCATCAAGGAAGCCAAAGAAAAGGCGAAATCCGTGGAGATAGGCGAGGACGCCCTCGACCTCTCCGTCAGGATATCGATGCGCCTTGGGATAGACGGGCACCGCGCGGACCTGACGATGATACGCGCCGCATGCGCCCTGGCCGCATGGGAGGGACGCGGGAAGTCCACGGCAGCCGACGTCGCCAAGGTCGCCCCCATGGTCCTCGCACACCGCATGAGGCGGAATCCGTTCGACGAGGCGTCTCTGGAGGGAAAGGGGCTGCAGGAATGCCTCTCCGAGCTGGTGTCCGAAAAATGAGGGAGTACCCGCTGACCGCGATGGTGGGATACGACGACTTCGTCGACGCCGCGTCCGCGCTCCTGTGCTCCCCCGATCTCCGCAGCCTCCTGATAGTCGGGGGCCCGGGCACCGGGAAGAGCGTGGCCGCCCGCGCCACGTCGCAGCTATCCGACTTCCGCAAGGTGGTGAACCTGCCAGCCTCCTCGGACTCCGGACAGGCGTTCGGAACCCTGGACCTGGAATCGGCCATACGCTCGGGAAAGGCCGAGCGCTCCGACTCCGTCCTCTCCCGCGCCGACGGGAACATCCTGGTCATAGACGATGCGAACCTCATGCGCCCGGAGCTTCTGCTGAGCGTCCTGGATGCCGCGGAGGAGGGGATCGCGACTCCGGAGTCCTCGCCTCCGTACGCGGTGGACGTCAAAGTCGTATGCACCGCGAACCCGGACGAGGGGGAGATCGACCCCCACGTCCTGGACCGGTTCGACATGTGCGTCTTCGTGGAGCCGGTCGAGGATGAGGACGGAAGGAAGGAGATCGTCAGGAGACGCCTGGCGTTCGACAGGGATCCGCACAATCTGGATAACATGGAAGGGAGCGTCTCCGCCCTTCGCTCCAAGGTCTCGTGCGCGGACCCGTCCGCGGTCACGGTGCCTCGCGAGTATCCCGGATACATAGCCGAGATATGCCGCGAGATGAACATCGAAGGGCACCGCGGAGACGTCGCGACGCTCAACGCCGCATGCGCCCTGGCATCGCTGGACGGCAGGGATGCGCTGAGCATGAAGGACCTCTCGAAGGCGGCCAGGCTGTGCCTCCGCCATCGTCGCAGAGACCTGCCTGAGGCGCCTCGGGAGCCGCAGGAACGCAGCGAGCCGCAGGAAGAAGAGGATCGGAACGAGGCGGAAGACTCTCCGGAGGAGGAGCGGCAGGGGGAGGAGACCCGGAATCGTGAAACGGATGACGGCAGCGAGGACTCCGGACGGCCGGAGGACCGGAAGCCCCAGGAGGACAGGGTCTTCGCCGTGGGGGAGGAGTTCGACGTGAAGGACTACGTCCCCGAGCCCGTATCCAGGAATCCCAAGGGAAGGGGAGGGCGCAGGGACTACTCCGTATCCGACGACGGCACGGGGCATGCGGTAGGGTACGTCATACCGAGGGAAAGGATCAAGAGCCTCGCGCTGTCCGCATCGATCATCGCCGCGGCGCCCAAGCAGCCGTTCAGGGAGCATGACCGCCTGGCCGTGGTACTGAAGGGCGAGGACCTCCGGGAAAACGTCAAGATCAGACGGAGATCCACCGACATCGTCTTCGTTGTGGACGGATCCGGATCGATGGGCGCCAAGCAGCGCATGACCGCCGTGAAAGGCGCGGTGCTCTCGCTTCTAAACGACGCGTACCGCCGCAGGGACCGCATAGGCATGGCGGTCTTCAGAGGGGATTCGGCCGAGGAGTGCCTGCCACTGACGAGAAGCGTCCTGGCGGCGTACCGCAGGCTGGAGGAGATGCCGACAGGAGGAAGGACCCCGCTCTTCAAGGGGCTCCTGAAAGGAATCGAGATGCTGGACAGGTCACATGGCCAGACGGCCGAACCCGTCATGGTCGTCCTCACCGACGGCCGCGGAAACTCGAAGGACGACGGCCCGGAATCCCTCAGGAAGGCGGCCGGAGCCATAAGCTCCAGACGCATCCGCACGATCGTCGTCGACACGGAGACGGGACTCCTCCGTTTCGGGAAGGCGATGGACCTGGCGATGCTGCTGGAGGCCGACTACGTCGCGTTGGAGGAGCTGAGCGGAAGGGGGATACGCCGCTCCCTGGACATGGTCCTGAGCCCATAAAAAACGCTGAAAAGGCTTATCATCCGGCATATGCTGGACATGTGGCGATATGAAGCCGCCTGAATGCATAGAAGTCCGCGGAGCAAAGGTCCACAACCTCAAGGGCATAGACGTGGACGTCCCGCTGCACGGAGTGGTTGGGATCGCCGGGGTCTCCGGATCCGGGAAATCCTCCCTCGCTTTGGGAATACTCTACGCCGAAGGCTCCAGACGCTACCTGGAGGCGCTGTCGACGTACACGCGCAGACGCATGACCCAGGCGGCCCGCGCCGACGTTGACGACGTCCGCCACGTCCCGGCCGCGCTGGCGCTGCACCAGCGTCCCTGGGTCCCGGGGATAAGGAGCACGTTCGGAACGTCCACCGAGCTTCTGAACAGCGTCAGGCTCATGTTCTCCAGGCTGGCGAGCCACAGATGCCCGAACGGGCACTACCTGGAACCAAGCATAGACTTCGCCGCCATGATGGAGATGAGATGCCCCGTCTGCGGCGCGGAGGTCTCCCCTCCCAGCGCGGAGGACCTTGCGTTCAACAGCACCGGCGCATGCAGGAACTGCGACGGCACCGGGATCGCATACGAGGTGGACGAGGACTCCCTGGTCCCGGACGAGTCGAAGACGATCGATGAGGGGGCGGTCGCGCCGTGGCAGACGCTGATGTGGTCTCTGATGAAGGACATAGCGAGGGACATGGGAGTCCGCACCGACGTCCCGTTCAGGGACCTGACCGAGAAGGAGAGGGAGATAGTATTCCACGGGCCGGCCGAGAAGAGGCATCTGCTTTATTACAACGAGAAGTCGGGAAACGCCGGCGAGATGGACTTCACGTACTACAGCGCCGTCAACACGGTCAAGAACGCCCTGGCCAAGGTGAAGGACGAGAAGGGGATGAAGCGGGTGGAGAGGTTCCTCAAGACGGGGGTCTGCCCCTGCTGCAGCGGCACCAGGCTGTCGGAGAAGGCCCGGGAGCCTTTGGTGAGGGGGATCTCCCTGGACGAGGCCTGCCAGATGACGCTGTCGGAGCTGTCGGAGTGGGTGAAGGGCGTCCCGGAGACGCTTCCGAGGGAGATGGCCCAGATGGCCGAGAGCATCTGCGAGTCGTTCTCCGACACGGCCAGGCGCCTTCTGGACCTGGGGCTGGGATACCTGGCCTTGGACCGCCCGTCGTCCACGCTCTCCACGGGGGAGAGGCAGCGCGTCCAGCTGGCCAGGTCGGTCCGCAACCGCACCACCGGGGTCATGTACGTGCTGGACGAGCCTTCGATAGGGCTGCATCCGTCGAACATAGAAGGGCTTATAGGAGTCATGGACGACCTGGTCGAGGACGGGAACACGGTGGTGCTGGTGGATCACGACACCCAGGTCCTGAGACGTTCGGACTGGGTGGTCGAGCTGGGCCCCGGCGCAGGGGATGACGGCGGAAGGGTCATCGCGCAAGGCACGGTGGAGGCCCTCTCAAGGGATCCATCGTCCAGGATAGGGCCTTTCCTCGGAGGAGAAGGCCGTGGACTCCGTTCCAGGGCTCCGAAGGAGGAGCTGTTCTCGCTGGGGACGATAGAGATGCGCACATCCGGCATCCACACGGTGAAGCCGCTTGACGTCAGGATTCCGAAAGGACGCCTCACGGTCGTGACTGGGATGTCGGGAAGCGGGAAGACCACCATGGTCCTGGACAGCCTGGTCCCCGCGCTCGA